>Ga0315539_1001016_pt1 | contig 20910 bp, 19 predicted proteins | sample SalMarSW160150MG_FD_203097 | JGI IMG/M metagenome (GOLD analysis project Ga0315539, IMG submission 203097) | Salt marsh sediment microbial communities from the Plum Island Ecosystem LTER, Massachusetts, United States - Salt Marsh Sediment SW1601-150 ... | reverse complement strand
ATAGCATACTTAATGGCGGAAGTGTAGGCTAGCTGGCGGCTGGCGGCTGGCGGCTGGCGGCTGGCGGCTGGCGGCTGGCGGCTGGCCGGGATGGTAAGGCCGCGTAAGCCAGCTGCCAATAGCCAGCAGCCAGCAGCCAAGCTATACCGCGCTCGACATCTGGTACATCGGAAGCAGGATAGCGCTCACCATGACGCCAACGGCCAAACCGAGCAGAACCATGACGATCGGCTCAATCAAGGTCACGAGATTCGCCACGAGGTTATCCACCTCCCGTTTGTAAAAGTCCGCCACGTGATTGAGCGTCTCTTGCAATTTGCCCGTTTCTTCCCCCACGGAAATCATCTGTATCATCATGGTCGGAACGCTCTTGTTCCGTCGGAAGGCGGTAGTGAGGGAATTTCCTTCGTTCACTTCCTGGATCGTCTCATACACCATCTTCTTCCAAACCTGGTTCCCCACGATGGCGGAAACGATCTCCAGCGCGCTGATCTGATCAACACCTCCGTGGATGAGCGTCGCGAACGACCGCGTGAATCGCACAACGTAGATGCGGCTGAACAGCAGGCCGAAGATGGGCGCCTTGAGTTTCATCTGATCCAAAAACATGCGGCCTCCCGGCGTCTTAACGGCAACGCGGATGCCGATGATGAGCCCGACAACCATCATGATGAGGATGTACCAGTAGTTCTGAAAGAAGCCTGAAACGAAAATGAGCATCTTCGTAGAGAAAGGGAGCTCCATATCCGCCTCTTCCAGCACGTCCGTCAACTTCGGCACAACGAAGGTCATCATGATAAAACCGACAACGATGAGCGCGGACATGATGAACGCCGGATAGATGAGTGCGCCTTTGACCTTGCTCGTGAGATCGTAATCCTTCTCCTGCTGATCCGCCAAATAGGAGAGAACTTCCTGCAACTGTCCGGACGTTTCGCCCGAACGGATCATGTTGATGAAAAAAGCGCTGAAAACCTTCGGGTGCCGTTCAAACGCATCGGACAGCCGCGAACCCGCTTCCACCTCGCCGGAAACATCCATCATGATCGTTTTCAGCGCCGGATTTTCCGTTTGCGCGGTAATGTTCTTCAGCGAGTCAACGATCGGAACGGCGGCGGAAATCATAACGCTGAGCGTCCTGCTCATGATTACGATGTCCTTCGGCTTCACCTTGTTCAAGAACGCGATGGCCTGCTGCGAACCCTTCGTTTTGTAGGGTTCGAGGATGAGCACCTCGAATCCGCGCTCCATGAGCGCTCCATGAGCATCATCCATGGTCGGGGCGTCAACGATCCCCGCCTGGATGCGGCCGCCTTCTACGCGCACTCGGTACTTGAACGTTGGCATAGATTTACGCAACGAGCTCCTTAACCGCTTCGACGACGCACTCCGGACGCGTATGCGGCTTGATAAAGAACGCCCGACAACCGAGGCGCCCGCATCGATCGATGTCGCTCTGCTCCGCAAGGGACGTGAGTAAGACGACGGGAATATTCGCCGTCTCCTCCCATGATTTCAACAATTCAAGAACGCGGAATCCGTTCATGCGAGGGAGCGCCAGCTCCATGACGATGGCATCCGGACGATGGCTCTTCGCTTTTCGCATGCAGGTATCGCCGCTATCCGCGAGAACGACATCGAACGTCGACCGTTCGAACTTTTTCACATAGATAGCCTGTGAAAAAGAATCGTGGTCGGCGAGCAATACCGTCGTCATACTCCTTTCTCCCCCTTTTCATCTTTCCCTTCCCCTTCTTCCGTTTCCTGGGACAATCGATACACTTCTTCAATCGTCGTAATCCCGTCAAGCGCCTTTAAGAGCGCATCCTGCCTCAATACGATCATCTCTTGATCCTTAACCTCCTTCTGCACCTCTTCGATGGGAAACCCTTTTTCCACGAGCTTTCGCGCGGAGGTGGTAAAGAGCATCATCTCCGCGATGGAAACGCGTCCTCCGTAGCCGGTCTGTTTGCATCGCGCACAGCCTTTGCCGTGATAGAACACGGGGTTCTCAATATCCGATCCCTCTTTGATGTACTTCTTTGGAATTTCGCGCAATTCCTTTTTCAGCCTTTCAATGATCTCCGGCTCCAGTTCCTGCACCTCCTTGCACCCTTCGCAGATACGGCGTGCGAGGCGCTGAGCGATGCCGATGTTCATGGTTGCGGCGAGCAGGAACGGTTCCACGCCCATATCCGTCAAACGCGGGATGATGCCGAAGGAGTCATTCGTATGGAGCGTGGAGAAGATGAGGTGGCCCGTGAGCGATGCGTGGATGGCCAGCTCCCCCGTTTCCCTGTCCCGGATCTCACCGACCATGATCACGTTCGGGTCCTGGCGAAGGAGCGAGCGCAGTCCCGTGGCGAACGTGTATCCGATCTGCGGACGAACCTGCGATTGGTTCACGCCTTTGATGTAGTACTCCACCGGATCCTCGAGCGTGGAGATATTCACCCCCTCGTTATTCAGCATGTTCAAGCAAGCGAAGAGCGTGGTGGACTTTCCGGATCCGGTCGGACCCGTGACGAGGAAGAGGCCGTGGGCTTTCTTGACCTCTTCGATAATGGTATCCACGTGCTCCTTCCGGTAGCCGAGCTGTTCCAAATTCGGCGCGCCCTTCGTCGTATCCAGGATACGTAAAACGACTTTTTCGTTATCAACGACCGGGAGCGTCGAGATGCGAAAGTCGATCCTCTTCTCTCCGTACGTCTGGCTGATGCGGCCGTCCTGCGGAACGCGCGTCTCATCCAGCTTCATGTTCGATAGAACTTTAACGCGCGCGATGAGCGCCGGATGGACGCTCCCGGGAAGCGTCACGACCGTGCGAAGGACGCCGTCGATGCGATAGCGTATGCGGCTCTTATCTTGTACGGGTTCGATGTGGATGTCTGACGCCCTCTGCTCCACCGCGTTTCGCATGATCGTCGTGAGCATGCGCGCAACCGGCGCGCCTTTGATGATGTTCTTAAGATCCTCGACTTCCTGCTGTCCTTCTCGGCCCTTTTTCAATGCCCCTACCTTGGCTACGGCGGCCTCAACATCCGCTCCAACGCCGCCGATCTTTAAGAACTTCTTAATCTGATCCGCGGGGACGATGACCTGCCTCGTCTTCCACCTCTTTCCCGATGCGAAAAAATCAACCGCCTCCTCGGCGCGGATGTCGTTCGGATCCAAAAGGGCGTATTGGAAGGTCCCATCGTCCTCGACGCCGAGAGGGAGGACATGGAACGACTCAATCGTCTCTTTCGGGAGCATTTCGAGCTGTCCTTCCGGCATCACCCAATCCTCAAGGTCCAAAAACTGCAATCCGAACACCTCGGCCTGCGCTTTTGCGAAATCAACATCCGATACGTACCGGCCGCCCACGAGCGCCTGATCCAATGTTTTTCCGCGCGCCATAAGATCCGTTGTAATCTCAACGGTCTTTTGATCAATAATCTTATCCCTTAAGAGAACTTCCAGTATTTTCTCATTCATAGCGTTTCATCTTCGGAGATGGGCTTGCTGCGCCGGATGCGCACGATGCCCCCCTGTTCCATGAGCAGCCAAACGTTTCCTTCCTCATCAACTTCCACGCTGCGAGGCTCATCGAGCGGCGGCGTCCCGGACGCCACAACAACCTGCGAGAACCACTCCTCTCCCTGCGTGGACCATAAGATGCTCGTTGACGTCGCTGAGTATTCCATGGCGTAGAGCTTTGAGGCGTTCTGCGCGAAGAGGCGCGGACGCGTAAGTGCGTACGAAGGAACGGCACGCTTGGACGTATAGGCGCGCGTCCCGGTAGCCCACACGCGCATGAGGACGTCATCTTCCAGTCGACGACCCCAGACGTGTCCGTTCGGCCCCACGATGAGCGGAACCGTCGTTGAAGAGGATAACGTGTTGATCCAATCCGGACGCTGTTGGAGCGTGAGGCCGAAGTGGAACGCCGTCAGCCCCGTGCTCAAGCCGATGCGCCCTTCGCGTGTTACGGACAGCCGCTCCGGATAGAGCGCCTGCTTTACGTCGCTAATGCCATACATCGAATATGTTGATCCGTATTCCGCAGACAGTTTGCTTACGGCGACCGAAAGCTCTCCCTGTTGATCTCCCGACATCTGCTGGTAGAGATCAACCGGCGAAAAGCCCGCATCGTCCCCCATCGCCAATGTAGCGCCGTCCGTAACCCATACCTTATCCAGCGTATCCACAACCAGATCGCTCACCGGTCCGTACAATCCCGTACTCATGCCGGACAGCCACACGGGCTCTCCTCCCTGTTCGACGTATCCCATACTCCCTTCGCCGTTCCCCATCCAGACACGGCCGTTATGGTCCTGAATGATGGCTGTGGGCGTAAATGCGGGTTCCGGAATATCGTTCCAGCTGGCGAACGTCGTAGCGGCGCCGTCCGTTTCGTATGAACGAATCTCGTACGTCGCCGTACGCTCATTCGTTAAACCGACGAGCAGAATGAGCATGCCGCCGTTTGATCCGGGCGCTGCGTCTTGCGCGAACGCGCCCTGAAGAGCCACTTCTTCCATTGTCGCGAGACGCGACTCCTGACCCTCTTCGAGGACCATCCCGCTGTTCGGCCCGATGAACGGGGAAGGATTTCCGAGCGCGCCCGTTTCAAGATCTCCCATGAAAAATTCTTTCAACTTTGCGAATAAGGAGTTTTCCCGAATATCCGATTCCGGATTAAACGTAACGCGCGTTCGTACCGTCGGATTCAATAAGGATTGCGACGGTTCCAGTACGCGCTTCCCCACCCAAAAAACAATACCAATGATCGCCAGTGCGGATATCACGAGCGCGGTTCGGTGAATGAGTGCGGAATTCTTGCCGGGCATATTCGTTAAGGTATCTGACCTGCTGTGGCGTCATCCATCATCATGCCGTCATCCATCATCATGCCGCCGAGAGGATCTTCGAGACCTCTCAACGATTCCTTTTTTTGTATCGCATACGTCGTGAGATCGAGCGAATACGAGAGAGAGCCGTCCTGATCGTTTCCGGTCACCGTAATGTTCGAGACATCGAGAATACGGACGCTGTCTTCCAAATCTTCCAAAAATGATCGCGTCGCCTGATATCCGCTCGATTGGAGCGTCAGGCTTATCCCGAACGGAATGACTTCGACGGATGACCTGCGCGCGATTGCTTGTCCCTCCTCGGATTCTTCGACCGGAGAAAATTGAATGTTTGAAAGCGCAATATCGTTCAACGCGCAAATCTTCGCGATCGTTACAAGGAGCTTTGGAATTTGAACGTCCCGCGGAAGCGCTTCATCAACGCGAAGGAGCGTATTCTCCGGTATCGATTCCGCCGCCGCGATCGATCGCTCCAACGAATCGAAATAATCCCGCTCTTCTTCCAATGTTTGAAGCCGGTATTCGATCTCTCCGTTCATCTCTCTGAATTCCGTAAAGAGGGGATTGATGACGAAGTAGCCCGCGGCCGCAAAAGCGCCAATCAGGCCCAAAAAGGCCATGCCGTAATAATCCGTGAATAGCGCTGACGACTTCTCCTTTCCCTTCTTTTCCTGTCCCTTCTTGGCCGTTCCCTTCTTGGCCGTTCCGTTTTTACCTTTCACATTAACGCGCTTCTCAGACGGACCGGAGCCCGGACGCCGGGATCGAAACGTATGCCTCCGTATCGATGGAAACGGAAAAGCTCCCATCGACGACGCCGAAGGACCTTTCTCTTTCTCTTCGTGAAGAAAATCAGGCATAACGCATTCGATCATTCATACACATACGCCGTCGATGTAACGGACGCTTCCGCACCGCCTTCCATGGATGCATCCTCCATGGAGTCCTGCACCAAGAGCGGTCCTTGAAAACTCTTCGCATCAAGTTCAATGATGAGTTGGAAGCTCACTTCCGCCGCCTCCCCTTCTCCGGATTCCTGTGCGGAAAAGGACGTGGCGTCCACGCTCACAACCGTATCGCTCTGCTCAAATGCGATGAGCTGGCGAGCGGCGGAATCAAAGGAATCCGCGAGGACGTCAAGAATCAATTCTCCTTCGGAAGACCATGCAGCCGTACGATATGACACGTTCGGGAGCGTCCGCAGTTCCAAAAAATCAAACACGCGGCTGATGACGATATGATCCTCGAGGACGCCGTCGAGGGCGGTGAGACGGTCCTCCAAATCTTCATACTGGCTCCACGTCTCCTGCCGCTCATCATTCGCGGCGCGCGTTTCGTCAAGCTGTCGCTGAAGATCCGCAAGCCGTGTGCGAGATGCGTTCATCTGCTGAGTGATCAAAAAATACCCCGCGCCGATAATCGCCGCAAAGACGAACGCGACAACGGCGAACGTCCACTTGCGTTTGCCGACGTCGATGCTCAGTGATGCGAGTTCTTCCGCGGAAATGAGGCTGACGCGAACCGGTTTCTTTACGCGTCGAATTACGCGGACGCGACGCTGCACCCCCTCTTCGGGAATGATTCTCGCCTTTGATGCGCCCGTCGGAGCGCCCGTTTCAGACAGAGGAGGTTTCCTTCCCGGACCTGATCCGGAATCCGAAGGGAGCGCTTTCGTCACGAGCCCCGACTTCGGGGGCTTAAAGAACTGCGGAGGCAATTTCGCGGGCAGCGCCTCATCCTCTTTCTTAAAAAGCCGATCCTTGAGCTTATCAATCGCAACGGAAAGCTGGTACGTAAACCGCGTCATGAACGGCTCATCCGAAAGGATGGCCGCGAGATCGCCCTCATCAACCTCGATGATCTCAATATCCTCATCAACCGCCGCATCCGGAATATGCATCGCTAAACCACCCTCCTGAATGATCTTTTCAGCGGGCTTTCCCTCTCTCACTTCTTCCTCTTTGCCTCGCATGTCCTCGGGCAAGAGTGAGATTTCTGACATCGTTGATCTGGTTATGGGTGGTTGAGGCGCACGAGCATCGCTCCCGCACCCGTTTCCACCCACACTGTTCTTATGTTCTTTGCAGTGTTACGTCGTTTTCGAACCTTGTGTTGTTGGAGAAATGGCGTTCGGCATTTGGCGTTTGGCTTCGGCGCATCGCGGTCGGCCGAATGCGAAATGCCGTTTTTATTCTATGTCCCTCATGGCGCATCCCACGGCAACCGCAAATCGTGATCCAATTTCTTCGAGGATCGGCCTCAGGTCTTCAGGATACACGACGCGCGCCCATGGATCACCCCTGTACGCGTTCACATTCATGAGTTGTGTCAAGAATTCCGGAAGCCGCGGGAGCAAAGATGATCCTCCGGTAACGATGATCTTATCCACACGTTTCTGCTTTCCCGCCTCGCTCTGTCCCTGATAGAGGTTAAACGAATACTTGACTTCATCGACAATCGGCTTCAACAGCGTTTCCAGAATCGGCGTAAGATCGCCCGTTGGAGCGAATGCCTGCATGGATTTAATATCGCGCTTCATCGTCTCCGCTTGGTCGAAGGGAATCCCCAAGGTGCTCGCGATGCTGTTCGTGATGGAAACGCCTCCGGTTGCGATAGAGCGGCTGAGGTAGGGAATGCCCTTCTCGACAACCGTAAGATTCGTGCGAAAAGCTCCAATGTCTATCGTCATCACCGTTGATCGATCGCGTCCAACGAGCGAACGAATCTGCGCGAACGCCTCCGTTTCGAGCGCGAGCGGATCGAGGCCGGCGCCCGTCACGATCTCCACATAGTTTTTGACCAGCTCCTTTGGGGCGCCGGTCAGGAGGACGCGCATGACTTTCTTTCCGGCATCCCCGTTCGCTTCACTGTCAAGCGTTTTCGAATCAAGCGATATTTCCTCGAGCGGCATGGGAATGAGCTTTTTCGCCTGCCAGCTGATCGCCTCTTTCAATTCTTTATCGTTCGTCGCCGGAACCGTGATAATGGACGAAAACACGGATGATATGGGAAGCGCCGCAATGCAGCGTCTTGTCGTCGTCTTGGCCTTTCCGAGCATCTTCTTGATCAATGCGCTCGTTTCCGCGGCTCCTTCCATGTAATTCCGTTCATTCTTGACGCTCGGATAATCCGCGACCGCATACGTCACGAGACGCGCGCGGCCTTTTTCATTCAAAAGCTCAACGAGCTTGATTCCGCTCATTCCAAGGTCTACGCCAACGTAGCTATTCGCAGGTTTCTTCGAAAAAAATCCCATAAACGGTCAGATGACAAAACCCGAATTACAGATACGAATACAGATGATCGGTAAGCGTAATGCTCTTTTGAGAGAATTTGGAATTTGGAAATTCATACACTTCCTCGGTAAAAATGCCGTATCCGAACTAGAACGCATCTCCGAGCGCCGGCAGGGATTTGGAAACATCCTGGAACCCCGGCGGCGGATTCACAACCGCACGTCCGTCGAACGTGATGAGCTCCGCGGATTCCGTCGGTCGGCTGTACAGACGTTCGAGTTTGACTTCGCGCGATACGAATGCTCCGTACACCCGCAGCTGAACATCCGAAATGCGGCTTCCCGTAGACCCCGTGTTGATGGACCGTTCCGCATAGATCGTCCCGACGACGCGTGAAACACCCGGATCGATATACACGTTGCCGCCCTGCTGGTACGTGGTTCCGCTGTATTTCGCGAGGACGATCACGCCGAACGATGCCAGGTTCCTCAGGTACTGCGTCACGCCCGCACCGTCGTAGTTGAGGTTGCCGGTGATCCGAAGGTCGCACCCCTTGATCACGAGGAGGCCGTTCCCTTCACTGTTTGATCCCGTCGCATTCATGAACGTCCTGGCCGGGAGCAGGAACGGCGTCGTGCATGACGATCCGTTATAGAGGTAGACCTTTCCCCCCAGCGACGCATCGATCTGACTCGCGTTCGTAATGGTCTCAACCGTGCCGTATCGACCGCTGAGAATTCCGTTGACATCCAAACGGCCGAGCTCTGAAACATAGCCGTCCGTGCCCACCGGGAGCGAAATGGCCCCTTCTGATTCTTCCTCACAGCCGAATTCACTCGAGAATCCCGTAATCGTGCCTCCGGTCGTAATGCAGTAGGTTGCATTCGCTTGACCGGGCGGAGGCGGATTCCCTTGAATGCCGAGCGTCGAGTAGACGTTTCCGTACTTGGATTCAAGCCAGGCCGGCGTACACTCCGGAGCCGTGGAGCAATCACTGTCGTCGCAGTCGACGTCTCCGTCGCCGTCGTCATCCAGCGGAGCATTGTCGCAAATCTCACAGCCCTGCTTACCGACGCAGTCGCTGTCCGCACAGTCGATGTCTCCGTCGTAATCGTTATCCACGCCGTCCGTACAAGCGATTGCGGGTCCGCCCGCTTGCAAGTCTTCCGGAATGCACGCGGGATCCGCTACGCAGTCAATATCCGCGCAGTCGATGTCTCCGTCAAAATCATCATCATCTGAATTCCTGCAACAATTAACGTGGCCGATGAGTCCGCAGTTCGTCTCTATGGAAGGACACATGGGCTCCGCGAAAGTGCACCCCGAATCCGCGCAGTCGATGTCTCCGTCAAAATCATTATCCACGCCGTCCGTACACATTGGCGGACTGATCGCATCGTCCTCGGCGAGATCACTCAGCTCCACGCCGGAAAAATCAATCCAGCCCCAGCCGTTTTGCGTACCGCTAAGACCGTTAAACGCCCATCCGCTAAAAGATCCTGAAATGAAATTAACCGATACCTTGTAGTTACTCGAACCGCAGCCGGCCACCGTATCCGTACAATTCAAAGATATCCACCCATCGTCGTCTGGGACGCTGCAGATCTTTGCCCAGCCTCGAAGATTGTTCGAGGCATCAACATTCGCATACGGTGCTCCGCCCTGCGGGGTCGTCCCCGTACATTCCGGATGCGCGCTGCACGTTTCTCCGAAACAGATCCAGCCCATATTGCTCGACCATGCGAATCCGGTCATCTTTCTCGGCGCCGGTCCCGGATCGATATGAACGCCGTAGGAATCGCCTCCGGCCCCCGCGTTAATATCATTCATGGAAGCCCAGCCTCCTGTGGAACTCCACGCCCAGCCGGTCACATTCTCCGCAATCGTGGCTCGCGCATCTTTCGTCGGCGATAAAATGAGCGCGACATTGAGGATCAAAATGAATACCGCCGCAATCGCGAACAATCCCACAAGGTGATTGTGTACCCGATGCGTTTGGACTCGCTTTTTCTGCTTCATCTTTGGAAGCACGTTGCGTCGTCTGGGCGTCGTCTTCATGCTGGAAAGTATCATACCACACGCAAAAGCCCCGCGGAAGAAAAATGGGGATGAAAAGCCTCCCGGCCGCGTTCACGTATGAACGGGTCCATGCGTCGGCACATTGGCCCGATATGCGAACACGCCGACGCGAAAACGCGCTCACACGCCGACGTCCGTCAACCGTGCGCCGTTCGCTATTCGCCGTGAGCCCCCTCATCCATCGCTTTATTCGCGAGCGCATCCGCCTCCTTATTCTGTTCACGGGGAACGTGGCGGTACCGAACCGGTTTTCCCAAGCGCGTTTCAAGATTTCGCACTTCCAGAAATCGACGCGCCAGCCCCTCGTTTTTTACCTTGTATTCTCCGTTCAACTGCCGAACGAGAAGCTCGCTGTCCGCAACGACCATCACGCTTTCCGGATTGAGATCGATGACTTCTCCCAATCCCAAAATGACCGCCTGGTACTCCGCCTGATTATTCGTCGTCTCTCCGATGTACTTATGGAGCTCTTTGAGCGTCTCGCCCGTATCCGCATCTTTAACGACCGCACCAACACCCGCCGGTCCGGGATTCCCGCGTGCTCCGCCGTCCGTAAAGATGCGGAGGTTTAAGTCTCTCATTCTCATATCGTGGTTGCGAGTTTACGCGTTATCGTGTTGGCATGTCTGAGGTTCACGTCAACACGATAACACGTAAACGGCCCGTTCATACACTCATGATTCAATCAATCCGGCTCGCATCAATCTATCCTCTGCGCAGTCCTCCGTCGAGTCCCTGTATGCGGCGATGTCCAGCACCTTGCACTGGATGTCCCTGTTTCCGTTCCATTCGTTCGTCCCGAGCGTGTATACGATATCAATCCGTTTGCCCGAATTCACTTCGTCCGAGCGTGCTCCGAAGCCGAAAGCGATGAACTGCTGCACGGTTCCGTCTCCGGCCTTGCCGGTAATGCGAAGGTGCTTACCGTCCTTTCCAACGATGTCTTTTGCGATAACTTCCACGTTGCGCGTCCGAAACGCGGGCTCGGGATTCTCACATCCGAACGGTTCGAGATTTTCCAATGATTCAATAAGCCGCCAATCGATATGCCGGAGTTCCAAATCCGCATGCACGTCGATGAACGGCCCGATCGTATCGTCATCCAACTGAGCATCCGCGTCTTGACGCAAACGCTCCGCGAACGACGAAACGTCATGCTCCGACGCAAGCGCGAATCCGCACGCTTGGACATGGCCTCCCGCGCGCGTCAGGAGTCCCTCGCCGGCGCGCTTCACCGCCTCGGTGATGTCATAGAATGAAAAGGAGCGCCCGGATCCGATCCATTGGTCCCCGTGCTTCCCGATGGCGATAACGGGTATTCCGAACAGATCGGAGATGCGCCCGGCAACGAGTCCCACGAGGGACGGCGACCAATCGTCGCGCCAGAGGACGCGGATGCGCGACGGTTCGGACATCCGTTCGAGGATCTCATCCGCTTCGCGCATCATCCCGAGCGTCGTCTCTCGCCGAGATCGGTTCAATGACTCGATCCTTCCCGCGATTTCCCGCGCTTCTTCTTCCGAATCGGACAGGAGGAGCTTGAGGCCGATGGATGCGTGTTCCATGCGCCCCGGAGCATTCAAACGCGGACCGATCGCGAAACCGATATCGCGCGCGTTAATGCGCCCGAGGGTGATGCCCGCGTTTTGGATGATGGCGCGCAGTCCGCTCCTGCGCGTTTTATTGAGTACCTTCAACCCGTAGTGTTCGAGGACGCGGTTCTCGCCAACGAGCGGGACGATATCCGTAACGGTCGCGATCGCCACGAGATCGAGCAGCCATTTCTCAAATCCGACGGGGACATCGATCCCTCCGTTTCTCGCGTGCGCAACGAGCGCGGATGCGAACTTCCATGCGACGCCCACGGCCGCGAGGTCTTTGAACGGATACGTTTCATTCGGAAGGCTCGGATGGATGAGAATCGCATCGGGAAGCCGTTCGCCGAATTGGTGGTGATCCACGATGATGGAGTCAACGCCGTGATCGCGAAGCTTCGCGACTTCGTCCGGGCAGGCGATGCCGCAATCAACGGCGATCAGGAGATGGACGCTCTCTTCCAGAATGCGATCAACCTGCGCCATCTGCAAGCCGTACCCCTCTTCGTCCCGATGCGGGATGTACGACCGGATCTCCGAGGATGATCCGATCCGTTTTCGTATTTCACGAAGCGCGGAGATGACGACCGCGGAACCCGTGAGGCCATCCGCATCGTAGTCGCCGAAAACGAGGATGTGTTCGTTATCTTTCAACGCACGCATCGCGCGTTCCACGGCGAGCGGCATCTGCGTAAATAAAAACGGATCATGCGTCCCTTCCTCATAGGAAGGGTGGAAAAAAGATTCAACGTCTCGCGATGCACGGACGCCTCGATGCCAGAGAAGCTGTGGAATGATTGGGTGCATGTCCGCGCACTTCTCAACGAATTCCGCGGGACAAGATTCAAGGACGTTCCATTTCTTTTGCATGGATTCGATCCTCGCACGCATGCAGGAAGATGGCAAAAACAAACAATATCTGTAGGGGCGCACAGCTGTGCGCCCCTACAGATATTTACAGATGCCGTACCCTGATCAAATCCCCAGGTTTACGAACGGCAACACGAAAGCGAGCACCATGGAAATGCAGATGAAGATGACCATGACGGTCCACACGCGTTTGACGATCTTGTTTCTCTTATGTCGGGGATTCATAAAATTTCGTATCTCGTATCCGGTATCTCGTATGCTCTTTTCGTATCTCGTATCCGGTATCTCGTATGCTCTTATAGGAATCTTTCCACTCCGAATGATCAGGAAGAGAATACCAGATACCAGATACCAGATACCAGATACCAGATACGAACTACCGGCTACGATCTCCTCTTCAGCACCTTAATGAACGCATCCGCCGGAATGTCCACCTTCCCCTTTCCCATGCTCATCATCTTCGCCTTTCCCTTCTTCTGCTTCTCAAGCACTTTGCGTTTTCTGGTAACATCTCCCCCGTAGAGGCCGGCGGTTACATCCTTACGGTACGCCGACAGCCGTTCGGATGCAATAATCTTCGCTCCGATCGCCGCCTGAATCTTGATGACGAACTGCTGCCGATCAAGCGTCTCTTTGAGTGTTTCGACGATTTCACGTCCGCGGATTTGCGCCTCGGACTCGTGCAGGAGAACGGAGAGTGATGAAACGCGGTCTTCGGCAACGAGCACGTCCAGACGCACGACTTTTCCGGGACGATAATCGAGAAACTCGTAGTTCAGTGATGCGTATCCCTGCGTCACGCTCTTCAGCTTGTCGTAAAAATCAATGATCACGGATGAGAGCGGCATTTCGTAGTGGAGGATCGCGCGGGAGGGATCAAGCCATTCCGTTGTTAGAAATATTCCGCGGCGGTCCGTGACGATCGACATGACGCTCCCGAAATATTCGGACGGCGTAACGATATCAACCGTTACCCACGGTTCTCGGGTTTCCTGAATGAGCGAGGGATCCGGATAATCAAGCGGCGACGTGACGACTTCCTTCGATCCGTCCGTGCGCGTCACTTCGTATGCTACGGAAGGCGTCGTGATGATGATATCGATGCCGTGCTCCCGCATGAGGCGTTCCTGAACGATTTCCAGGTGAAGCATGCCGAGCAATCCGCACCGGAACCCGAACCCGAGTGCCGCATTCTGTTCCGGGTCGAATGACAATGCCGCGTCATTCAATCGAACCTTATCCATGGCGTCGCGCAGTTTGTTGTACTCGCTCCCCTCCTTCGGGAAGATACCGGCGTACACCATCGGCTGAACCGTCTTGTACCCGGGAAGCGCTTTCGTTTCTTTTATGCGCTTCGGAAGAGCGATCGTGTCGCCAACGCGCACGTGTGAAATATCCTTGAGTCCGGTCACGATGTACCCGATCTCTCCGGTCGCAATAGACGGGGTCGGTTCAAGACCCGGCTTGAGGTATCCCACCTCCAGTGCTTCCCCGTTCGCATCCGTTGCCATGAACGCAATGCGCTCATTTTTTGAAATAGCGCCGTCCACCACGCGGACGTACGCGATGACTCCGCGGTAATCGTCATACTTTGAATCGAAGATGAGTGCGCGCGGCGTCCCGTTCGCATCTCCCTTCGGAGGAGGAACGCGGTCCGTGATTGCATCGAGGATGGCGACGATGCCCGCTCCGGTCTTTGCGGAAACCGCAAGGATCTCTTCGCGCGAACAACCGATGAGCTTCATGAGTTCCTCAGCGCGCCGCTCCACGTCCGCATTCGGAAGGTCGGTCTTGTTCAGGACAGGGATGATCTCCAGCCCCTGATCAATGGCGAGGTACAGGTTCGCGATCGTCTGCGCCTGCACGCCCTGCGTGGCATCGACGAGGAGGATGGCGCCTTCAACCGCGGCGAGCGACCGCGATACTTCGTACGTAAAATCCACATGTCCGGGCGTATCAATGAGGTTCAGCTGGTATTCCTTGTACGCCATGCGCGCGGGCTGGAGCTTGATCGTGATCCCCCGCTCCTGTTCGAGGTCCATCGTGTCGAGGATCTGCTCCTTCATCTTCCGCTTCTCGACGGTTCCGGTCGTCTCAAGCAAACGATCGGCGAGCGTGGACTTGCCGTGATCGATGTGCGCGATAATGCAGAAATTTCTGATGTGGGACTGATCCATGGATAGCCGTTAGCTCTTAACTGGCGAGTGTAGAGCAAAACGCCGGATGAATCAAGGTAAAAAACAGCCACGAATTCTATCCTTTTAATGCTTGGATAAACGCTTCACGATCAACGTTCGCCTGTCTCAACAGTCCAAAAAGTAATCCACGTTTCAGATCTCCGGCATGAAAAGGAATGGTTATCATGCGCCGCTCCGAGGGATGACGCAGGATGACGTGACTTCCCGTTGTTCGCCGTATCACAAATCCAAGATGCTCAAAAGCGCGGATAGCGTCCGCGGATGAACACGAGGGAAGTCGCTCCCCCATAAAGCTAAACGGGTTCCGGCGCGGTTACCGAACCCACAACGCGTTCCTCTGACTCGCGGGGAATATCCTCCCCGTCCTCCCGTAGGACATCCAGATAACCCTGAATCGCGTCTTGGATGCTCTTCTTCGTTTCTTCAAACGTCTCCCCCTGGGACATGCATCCCGGGAGCGAAGGGACCGACGCCACGAATCCTCCTCCGTCCGCGGGATCGAAAACAACGGTATACGAAAGTATGCGCGGTGACATATCAGCCATACCATACATGCGGTAGGATATGCGGTCAATCATACATGTAAAAATAATGATGCCGTACTTCTGCGGCACGGCATCATATCCAACGGACATTTTTCTTTAACGATTATCGCTTTGCACGCTTCTTCGACTTCATTGGCTTCTTCACTTTCTTCACCTTCTTTTTCCCTGACCCGCACTGATCGCAGTAACCGACCGCTTCCGCGTGATACTCACAGAAGCAGTTGCCGCAACGCAGACACTGTCGGAATACCGTTCCCTCATCGCAGTAGTGGCATCTCCGACAGTATTTGGTCCCCTTCTTCTTGGAAACCGTTTTCGTTGCGCGACGCACGGACGGCTTTTTCACCGTCTTTTTCTTTTTGGCGGGCATAAAAATAAAGAAAAAATAAAATGTATTAGGTATATATTATGATATCATGTATCAGCTCCTAACGAGTTAAAACCATTCGCTCTTACGACGTCTTCGCACGAAGATTATTCACTCTCGCATATGAAAAAATCCATTCAAACTGCCGCGCGCAAACACCCGCGTAAGCGACGACGAGGCTGGCATAACCGCTTCGAATTCACGGAGAAGCCGCGATCCATGCTCGTCACGAGCATCATGTACACCGGATACAAGATTACCTCATTCATCGTGTCGGGCATAAAGCCAAAAGATTACGCCTATCACGTTACGGGCGTTTACAATTTTAAAAATTGGCTATTTCTGGTATACGTCTCAAACAAAAACCTGCGCTACATCATACACAGCGGCTATGAACACCACGATAGCGGAACGGTCTGGAGGGGTATCGCTTCTATGCGGGAAAACAAAGTCAAAATCACGCACCGCGGTAAATACGGCATCCGCCTCACATGGAACGACGCGCACGGCCGCGCACATAAAGGCACGATTGACCTCTGGCACGGCTTTTACACCGGTAGGGCCAAAGCAAGAACAAAACGTCCCATCATGAACGTCGGCAAGAAAAGCGCGGCAAAGGTTCGGTTAAAAGAGCTTAAAACAATCGAACGCATGCTCAAGCTCGTAGCGGCACGATGCCAAGGCTGCCGCGAACCCAATCCTCTGCCTCCCGGCCAGAGGCTATGCACGCTCCCGGACGACGCGGAAGGATACCGAACGGCGTACGAGACCCATCAGAACACGCATCCGGGAGATGAGAACTGCGCTGTCTGTGATCAGCATCTCCGCGATCTCTATCAAACGTACACGGCAATCGCGAACTGCCGGTATCGCTAAAAAATGCATGAACCGAATCAAAAACCCCGCCGGTGCGAACGGCGGGGCTTTACTTCGCGCTACTCGACGGGTCCGTCGAACGTCTCCCCCAAGAGTTCGATCGCATCCATATTTACGCGTTGCATGCCTCCTTCCGATTCCACACCGCGGATTACTTCCGCATCTTCGTCGCTCGCTTCCAGACGGTTGATCACGCGGTCGCGATCTTCGGGATTCAACTCCTCGATCATCCACAACGGAATCTGCGGCTCCATCGGCATGAAGACCGGTTCTTCCGGCGGATTGAGGAAGCGGTCCTCGATCATGTCGATCATGCCGAGGCCCGTCTCGGACGTGAGCTCTTCAGCCGGCGTCGGATGGACGTATTCCGCTTGCAGATCCGTATCCTCTTTTTCCAGGAATGATGCGACGTCATCTTCCGTCGCCTCAAACGTTTGCCCGGCGGTCACAACCACGCGCTTCGTGAAATCATCGCGGTGGACGATCTGAACCGTTCGTCCGCCCACGACGAGCTTGTACATGCCTTCGCTGAAACGAAAATCGAATGCCGTTCCTCGAATCGTCGCGATGACGTTGCCCGCGCCGACCTCGAACGTATCCGTGAGCTCGAGGAGTTTCTCAATGCGCGACCACGATCGTCCGCCGAACGTTTCCACGCGCACCCACAGCGAATCCTTGGTCTGTCCCTTCTCGGTTTCACCGATGACCGGAAATGCGACGGTCACCTCCGTGCCCTCCAGGATATGCGTAACGCCGGGCTGGTTGTATGCGAGTACGGCCTCTCCCTTCTCAACCTCGATCGTATCGCCGTACGCGATCTGCAAGCCGTCCACGGCCTGGAACGACTCCCCGCCGCGCAGGACTCTGGCAACGACCTCGCCCTCGTCTTCAAGGAGATACAGGCTTCCGACGTACGCGGCATCGCCGCTGATTTCAATGTATTGAGAAGTTTCCTCCTGAACCTCCGGAGGAGTGAAGGATGATTCGGGTTCCACTACCTCCTGATTTCCACCGAAGCATCCGGCTCCGAGGAAGATGGAAACGGACAGGATAGCCAGCATGGGCATGAGTGATTTTGTACGGATCATATATTTGGTTAGCTTGTTTACTTGTTAGCTGGTTGTCTGGTTGATTATTAAAACACGTGGCAGAAACAAGTTAACCAGCTAACAAGCGAACCAGTCAACCCGATCACCTCCCCTGCGCCTCCTCCGCGCCTTCGAGCACTTCCCCGCGCTTCCAGAACTTGCGGACAAAGGCGGAATGAAATTCCTCAAGCTCCTTTGATTTCAGGAGCCAACACACGACCCAAAAGACGAGGAGGCCGAACACGGATGATGCGACCAGCTGGAGCGCGACCTGCCAAAATGTGACGAGCGGAAACAGGGTGCCCACGGCAATGCGGATCGGGAGTGCAACGCCCACCATGATGAAGCAGGCCGCGATCGTCTTTTTGAACGACCGCCAAACTTCCGAGGTCCCGAGCCTCCCCTGTTTGACCCTGAGGCGCCACCAGAGCAGGAGCAAACTGATCCATGCGGCAATGGAAAATGCGGCGACCAGGCCATTGAGACCGTAGCGGTCCACGAGCAGAATTGCGAGCACGATGTTCGTCCCTTCGGCGATCGCGCCGATCCAGAGCGGCGTCCATGTATTTTGGAGTGCATAGAAAGCGCGGGAGAACAACGGGACGAGCGACTGCGCCACCAGGGAAGATGCGAAGATGCCGAGCACGTTCGCCGTGCGGATCGTGTCGTCCCAGTCGAATTCGCCCTGTCCGAGGACGATGCGGACGATCTGCGCGCGTAAAAGGAGGATGAGCGCCGTTGCCGGAAGAATGAGAAAAACAATCTTTCGCGCCGTGCCTCCGAGTGCGGCGCGGAACTTCTCCTTATTCCGTACGCTCGCCGCGCGTGAAAGGGCCGGAAATGCCGCCACGGCGAACGAGATGCCGAAGATGCCGACCGGCACGGCCTGCAGGTTCATGGCCAGGTTGAGGACGGCCACGGATCCGATGGCGAGCGAGGACGCGAGCACGAGGATCACGACGAGGTTCACCTGCATGACGGCGAGCCCCATGGTTCTGGGCGCCATGAGCCGAAGGATGCGTCGAACGCCCGCGTGGTGGAACGATGGGAGCGGGATGCGCTCAAGACCCATTTTGAGCGCCACGGACGCCTGAACCGCCAGGTGGATGAACGCGCCGAGGACCACGCCCCAGCCGAGTCCGAGCGGACCGAAATTCGGAACGAAGAAAACGACGCCGATGATGATGCCTACGTTATAGAACACCGGAGCGAGTGAGAAAGCCACGAATCTGCGCGTGGCCTGCAGGATGCCGCCCATGACCGCGGAGAGCGCCAGGAAGAATGTGCTGAGCAGCATGATGCGCGACAGCTGAATGGTGAACGTTAACTTCTCCCCTTCAAATCCGGGAACGGTGAGGGGGATCAGCGTGGGCGCCAAGAAGAACAGGACGATGCACGCGATGAGCATGGCTCCGCCAACGATGGAAAGCACGCGCTCCGCCAGCCGCCATGCCTCATGCTTGTCTTTTGATTCCAGGTACTCCGTGAACACCGGGATGAACGCCGCGGAAAGCGCGCCGAGGATCACCAGGTTGTAGAGGAAGTCCGGGATCTTAAATGCGGCGTAGTACGCATCCAGCGTATCCGCGGCTCCGAACGTGGATGCGAGAATGCGATCGCGGAATACGCCCACGAGCCGCGATGCCAAAGAAGCGACCCCGACGATGAGCGCCGCGGTCGTAACATTTTCGGTTTCGCTGTTCCAGAAGCGGCGGAAGACCTTTAACATGATTTTTCCAACTCGCGATCGTTATGAATATCGAATATTTAATTTCGAATATCGAAAATCTCTTCCTGAAATCAGAGGTTCTAACGGCACCGTTTCGATATTCGACATTCGATATTCGATATTGATAATAACCTACTTCTTCTTCGCCTCCCCTCCCATCTCGTACTTGAACGGAAGCTTTTTCTTATACGGTCCGATGATCATCATCCGGAACTCCGTCCATATGTACCGTACTGCGGTAACGAGCCTTCCATCCTTGTTGAAGCGCCGCACGGACGTGGCGATCGGCGCGGGTTTCCTCAAACTGCCCACGCGGAACCCCTTGCGTTTGGCGCGCTGAATGTAGTCATGATCCTCGGCGAACGCGACCTCAACGTCGAAACCGCCGATGGCCTCATGCGCTTTTTTCGTGGCGAACATGCAGAAGCCCGGTGCGTGCGGATAGACCGGCATCAAGAGACGCGCATACCGGCTGTAGAAGCCGTAGAGGAAGCGATCAACTTTCTTATGAGAGAGCGGGGCCACGTCCGGCGCGGCCACCTCGATCTTCCGATCCTCAATCTCCTTCATCGCATCATCCAAAAATGTCCGATTCGGGAATTCGACATCCGCATCCAAAAACAGGAAGAGCGGCGCGAGCGCGTGTTCCGCTCCCACGTTCCTCCCCACGCTCACCGGCCCTCCGGGCGCGATCTTTGCGCCGTGCGCCTTTGCCACCTCGCGCGTACGGTCAACCGTGTTCGGAGAATCCGCTACGATCACCTCGAAGTCCCTGAACGTCTGCGCATCAAGGGATTCAAACGTGCTCGGAAGCTCGTCTTCCTCGTTCAGGGTTGGAATGATGATGGAGAGTTTTGGCATATTGGCTGCTGGCGGCTGGCTGCCGGCAGCTGTCAGATTAGAAAAAGTGGTTCGCGCCAGCCGCTAGCCGCCAGCAGCCAGCTGCCTCACCTTCCACATAGCAATCCCCGCGGCAACCGCCACGTTCAGGGATTCCTTCTTCCCCCTCTGCACGATCTCTACGATATCATCACAGCGCTCCATTTGCATCTTCGTGAGTCCTTCGACCTCGTTCCCGACCACGATCGCGCAGGGAAACGTGGGATGGTACGAGGCGAGATCAGCGGCTCCGTCCGTCCGCTCCAGACCGATGATGCGCACGCCCTCGGCTTTCAGCCGTTCCAGACAATCGATCGGATCAACAACCTTTTCCCACGAGACCGTCTCCTCGGCTCCAAGCGCGGTTTTCTTGACCTGTTCGTGCTCGGGCGTGGCCGAATACCCGGCCAGCCAGATCTTGCTGATACCGAACGCATCCGCGGAACGGAACAGCGATCCCACGTTCAGCGCGGAGCGGATGTTGACAGCGATGAGGTCGATCCTCGACGAATCAGACATAAACGGCTAATCTCATGCTATTCAACATGAAATTCAACGATCTCGCAACCGGAACCATCACGCGCTTTGACCGCAA
>Ga0315539_1001011_pt1 | contig 20956 bp, 17 predicted proteins | sample SalMarSW160150MG_FD_203097 | JGI IMG/M metagenome (GOLD analysis project Ga0315539, IMG submission 203097) | Salt marsh sediment microbial communities from the Plum Island Ecosystem LTER, Massachusetts, United States - Salt Marsh Sediment SW1601-150 ... | reverse complement strand
GTTTTCGGAGGCTCAATATCTTTTCCCCACTGGCCGTAGATATAAAAGGCATAGAGAGAGAATCCCAGGATGAGGATGATCCCTTCCACTCGGCCGATTTCATTCGGCCCGGAAAACAGACTCAGAGACTCTTGGGCGAATAGCGCTACAATCAATGTGGCCAAGAGCGTCAGCGGGATGCCGATGCGGATGGAGTTCTCTTTTACGACGACGGTGGCCATGATGGATGTGATGCCCACGACGACCAGGATGTTCGCGATATTGCTCCCGAGGACGTTCGCAACGGGAATTCCCGTAAGCCCGTTTATCGTGGCCAGGATGTTCACGGCAAGCTCCGGGAGCGACGTGCCAACGGCCACGATCGTCAGTCCCAAAAATATTTCGGATAGCCTAAAACGCTTCCCGATGACCAGGGCGCCGTCAATGAGCCAGTTCGCGGATTTCTGAAGGAGGAAAAAGCCGAGGACGAGCAGGAGAAGTTGAGTAAACATCGTTCCACATTGTATCACGGGGGAGGAAAAGGGAAGATGGAATGCGGAATTTGGAATATCGTCTCAACGTCTCGTTTCTTTCACGATGTCCAAATATATCGCACGACGTCCACAAAGGTCGTTCGCATTCCGTATTCCCTAATTCCGCACTCCAACTTCCTTCTCCTGTTGCTTCATGCCCGCAAAACGGTATACTGAATTTATGATGCGGGTGCGGGGTCGATGCGTTATTTCCATTTCGATGATCGGGTCGGCGATCCTCGTTTTTTCAGTTTCTCCCGTCTTCGCAGCCCAATATCGACCCGTTCCGGTCCTTGAGGAGCATGCGCGAACCGCGGAAGTTTCCATTTGGAAGGCGGATATTTCGAATCGCGTCCGATTCCAAACATTCGATAAAACCTATAAAAGAGGGGCGTTTTTGGCCGCCGGAGACGTGGACGGCGACGGGGCGGATGAGCTTGTCTTTGGCGCGGGGCCGGATCACGCGCCGGTCGTTCGTCTCTATGAGACGGACGGGACGCTCATCAAGGAATTCCGCGCGTATGAAGAATGGTTCAAAGGAGGCGTCCGTGTTGCCGTTGCAGACGTGGATGGCGATGGAATCGATGAGATCATTACGGCACCGGGACCCGGCATGAAGCCGCTCATCCATGTGTTTAACGCACAGGGAGAGCATAAGCTCGAAGGGGGTGCGCTCGCATACGCCGAAACGTTCCAGGGCGGCGTTCGGCTCGCCGCGCATGACATGGACGGAGACGGGAGTGCGGAAATCATAACGGTTCCGGGTCCGGGAGGCGGTCCGCACGTCCGCATCTTCAACGGGCGCATGGAGAATGCGGGCCTGGACTTCTTTGCATTCGATGAGGGGATGCGGGATGGCATTACGGTTACGGTGCTCCGGACCATGCGCGGTCCGCAGATCGTTATCGGCATGGAGTCTTGGCAACGCCCCATCGTGCGCCGCTTCCTCCTCACGGATCGCGCGCATCTCCTAAGGGAGTTCTACGCGTTTGATCCCGATTCCAAATCCGGTGTGAGCGTTTCCGCGTTTGACGTGGACAGCGACGGCGTGGATGAAATCGTTGCGTCGCAGAACGGAGGGACTACGTCCGAGGTTCGCATCTACGACATGTTCGGCACGCTTCATGATAAGTATCTGCTCCACGATCCTCTGTTTCGCGGAGCGCTTTCCATCGCACAGCTGGATGCGGACGGAGATGCACAGATGGAGCTCGCGACCGTGGCGCTCGCGCCGCTCGTCGTATCGCCGGAAGATGAGGAGAAGCGCATCGTCGTGAATTTGAGCCAGCAGCGGCTCTATGCGTATGAGCACGGACGCATTGCAAAAACGTTTCTCATCTCATCCGGGACATATCGGTATCCAACGCCGGCCGTTGAAACGACGGTGCTCGAAAAGATCCCCGTGAAACGCTACCGCTGGAGCTACGGCGCGAATCATCCGGATAATTACGATCTGCCGAACGTGGAGTACAACCTTCGCATCTACGGACCGATCTACATCCACGGAGCCTACTGGCACAATAATTTCGGATACCGCATGAGCCACGGGTGTATTAACGTCGATGAGCCGGATGCGGAGTGGATCTACGGCTGGGCGGACGTCGGGACGCCGGTGAAGACGCACTACTAGAAGAAATTCGAAGAATTGAAAAGATTGAAATAGTTAAATTATTTCAATCTTTTCAATTTTCCTGAATCACGAGGATTTTGATCGGGGTATTAGAATCGTTCATCACCCCTTTCTTTTTTATCTTTTGCGACGTACCATGAAACAGTTCTAACGGGATATGAATCTATTTGTATTTTTTGCCGTCGTATTCATTCTCACTTTTCTGCTGGGGAAGCTTCTTGAAAAGATACGCGTACCTTGGATTTTCGCGGCTCTTCTCATTGGCGCCGGACTTGCCGTATACAATCCGTTTGAACAGATTACGTCCTCGGAAACATTCGGTATTTTTGCACAGATCGGAATGTACCTGCTCCTGTTCCTCGTCGGGTTTGAGCTTGATCTCAATAAGTTGAAAAAGGAGAGCGGCTTTATTTTCAGATCAACCTTCCTTATCATTTTTTTGGAAGGGTTCATCGGAACCTTCGTCGTTCACTTCATCTTCGGGATCGACTGGCTCATTTCTTTTCTCGTTGCGCTGAGTTTCGCAACTGTGGGCGAGGCCATCCTCATACCGATCCTGCATGAGTTTAAGCTCGTCAATACGACGCTCGGACAATCTATCATCGGCATTGGAACAGCGGACGATATCATAGAAATTATTTTGCTGCTCTTCGTGAGTATTTTGGTTGGCGCGCAGGCTGATGGAAATATCGTCTTTATCCTTTTCTCTCTGGCCGCGCTGATTCTCATGACCGCCGCTTTTCAATTTTTCAATAAAAAGAGAGATCGGTTTCATTTCGTAAGCATCGAAACGCTGTTTTTGTTCGTCCTGTTCGTTTTTTTCCTCTTTATTGGAATTGGAACGTATGCCGCCGCCGCTCCGCTCGCTGCCATTCTCGCGGGTGTATCCGTGCGACATTTCATACGTAATGAACGGCTGAAGTTCATAGAAGATGAGCTGAAATCACTGACGTATGGATTATTCGCTCCGCTGTTTTTCGTGTCGATCGGCGCGGAGCTGAACGTTCATTACCTGGTTTCCTTCCCGTTGCTGGTGCTTCTCGTCGTGGCCGTATCAAACGGAGCGAAACTATTGGGAAGCTATCTCGTGGGGAGAAAAAAACTCGGGGCGAGAGGATCAATATTGCTCGGCATCGGACTGTCCGTCCGGTTCAGTACGAGCATTATCATCATTAAATTTTTGTATGATAACGGTGTTATCGGTTTGGACATCTATTCCGTTATCGTCGCTTCAAGCATCGTATTCAAATTTATCATCCCGATCCTTTTCTCGCAGTTGATTACTCGATGGAAGTCCGTCGTGATCTGAGCACGTTTTGAAAAAAACACGCCTTTCGGCGCGTCTTTTTTATTCCTCCACATGAATCCGGGCCGGGTATGAAGCCTCGCGGGGTCTTTGAGAGACGCGAGGATCCGTCTCTGCTCCCGGACTCGTGCGGAGCGGGGAGCCGAAACGCGATGCGTTCGGCTCCCCTTGCAAGGGTCAGGACCAGCGGCTTTCGAGATTGCGCCGGAAGCGCATCTCTTCGCCGTACCTGGTCCGCAGGGCTTGCGGGTTGAAGAGCAGTTCTCCGAGCAGGCACGCGCGGCAATCGCCGGGGACCTTGCTCCAGAGGTACGAAACGATCTTGACGTCACTGATGAACTCGGCCATGTCTTCCTCCGTAACGGGAGCACCCATTGCTCCTCGATTCACGCCTCAAGCTTGATCGCTTAAGAAATGGATTGAGGAGGGGAAGCAACGACGTATCGCTGCTTCCCCATCCAAAGAGATTTGCCTTGACCTCCAGGCTTCCCGGCTGCGGAACGTCGGTTGCAACCGACGTTCCGATGCCGGACTAAGGAGACTTCTTGTTTACGGAGAAGTCACAAACTCCGTTGTTGCTACGCTGCGCGCCGGACCTTCCTGGCCTTGGGTCGGTAGACCGTGAAGGATTCCCCTTTGTAGAGGACGATGACCTGTCGGCCTTCGTTCCGGCTGATTACGGCGCCTTCAGGAAGGAAGCCGCTGCCAGCGATCGCCCGCTTGATGCGTAGCTCCAGATCCTTACGTGCCTGTCGCTCGCATTCAAGCGATCGGATCGCCTTCTGCTGGCGCTTCTCCTGCTCCCGTTGTCGTCGGTAGCAGGCTGGGCAGAGCTTTGCATCCAGAGCAACGGACGGTGCACGGAACGGGGTTCCGCACTTGCAAATGCGCTGCGGCCGCTTCTGCATCTCCTGGTGGTAGCAGGTTCGGCAGAGGCTTGCGTTCGGTGCATTGGCCGGCGGAAGGAACTCCGTGTGGCACTTCTCGTTGGCGCACATACGGGGAGTTCCGGGCTTGGCCTGTACCTTGGGTTGCGGTCGAGCCTGACGGCGCGGCGTTACCTTCGGTTGAGGCCGGGTCCTTCCGTACGTGCCGCGGAATTGCTGCCGAGGCGTTCGGGACGCACCGATCACGTCGCGGACGATCGGGCGTGCCACGGGGCGCGCAGATGTCTGCTCCGCTTCTGCCGCGGGCTCGCTTGTTGCCGGATTGGAAGCTTTCACTTCCGCTGCCGGTTCCTTGGTTGCCTTTGCTCCCGGCCAGTAGCAGACGTACTTCGTGACATCGACCGTGCGGTTTCCGTCCCGATCCCGGCCAATCCGTCTGACCACGCCGTCATGCGCACAGCGCACGTAGGGCTCGGGCCGAACGTAGGGTTCTTCTTCGTCTTTGATGCCTTCGACGAAGTCGCTGTCCATGTCGGCGATGATTGCGTCTTCCGGATTCTCCCCGTCCTCCGGGAAGAGAACTTCTCGGAGCCCGCCGGCGCGAACGCGGTCCGAAGCGTTTCTCCGGAATGCGCCGTCGAGGTGGAGACCTCTCCATCGGTCCACGGCAGGAACGGGAATCCTGGTCCGCGGTCCCTGGAACGGGATGTCATCCGTCTCGAACGTGCTGTTCCTCGACGAATCAGTGAACTGAACTTGTGTAAGGTTCTGCATTTTCTGCATCCTCGCACTCCCTCTCATGGTCCCGCAATATGCGGGGGAACGGAGAGAATGCCACTCGAACGGACGAATCCTTTCCCCGTCAATAATGTTGATATGGGCGGTTCGTCCGCTTGAGCGGTGGTACGGTCAAACGTGACAAAAACAGCGGCACGGATCGGATATCTTCGAATGGGGGAGATGTCCGGTCCCTGCCGCCGAAAGCGGTGGTAACGGGTTTCGGCTGATCTCTCACCCCCAGCCGATATTCACTTGTAAATTTAAGCGGTTTGTTATGTTGACGAATCACTATAGCATAGTTAAGGCAACTTGTCAAGTCCTTTATAGCGAAAAATGTGTTTTTTGCTCAATGAAGCAGATTTTTATATATAAGACATGAGGATTCAGCTCTCACGACCGCAGGGTTACTAGGCCGCTGGGTGACTGGGCGATTGGGGCTTATAACCGCACCTATAGAGAATTGATGACCTAGCCACCCCGTGGCCCAATCGTTCAATGATCCGGTTGCCACGTGTACGCGTTAGCGAAGACCCCCTTCGAATGGAACACGTAACACGCTAATCCGTTAACACGTAAACGGTTCCGGTCAGCTTTCTTCTCCTCGGTTTTCCCTGTACCCTGCTGGATATGAATGCAACAACACCGCTCCCGCCCGGCTTCTACGGCCTGGGCATTGCGCCGAAACTGCTCGATATCCTCGGAAAAGGAGGGTATAAAGAGCCAACGCCGATCCAACAAAAGTCCATTCCCATTGCCATCGAGGGTCAGGATCTCATTGGCGTGGCGCAGACCGGCACGGGGAAAACCCTGGCATTTTGCATTCCGATGATTCAGCGCCTGGCGCAGGTGAAGGGCAACGGCCTCGTCATCCTTCCGACGCGCGAGCTCGCCATTCAGGCGGACGAAGTCTACCAAGAAATCGGAAAGTCCATCGGGCTCCGTACGGCCGTGCTCATCGGCGGCGCGTCGCAACATGTTCAAAAGATGCAGCTTAAGAAAAAACCGCACGTTATCGTAGCAACGCCCGGAAGGCTTAATGACATGATTCAGCAGAAAGCCGTCTCCCTGCGCGACGTCCGCATCCTCGTACTGGACGAAGCGGATCGCATGCTCGATATGGGATTCCTTCCGCAGATCACGCGCATTCTGGAAACCGTTCCAAAGGATCGTCAGACCATGCTGTTTTCCGCGACCATGCCCGACTCCATTCTGAAGATCGCGGGGAAGCACATGAAGCTTCCGGTGCAGGTGGAGATCGCGCGTCCCGGCACCATGGCTGAGGGCATTACGCAGGAGCTCTTCATCATCGCGAAGGATGCCAAGCCGCGGCTCCTCGATCGCATCCTGGGGGAGAATCGGGGGTCCGTGCTCGTGTTCACGCGTACGAAACACGGCGCCAAGAAAGTGGCGCGCCTCGTGCGCCAAATGAGTCATACATCCGCGGAGATCCATGCGAACCGTTCCCTGGCTCAGCGCCGGGATGCGCTCGACGGATTCAAGAGCGGGAAATACCGCGTACTCGTGGCCACGGACGTCGCCTCGCGCGGGATCGACGTGAAAGGCATCGAAATCGTCATCAACTACGACCTGCCGGATAATCCGGAGGATTACGTACACCGCATCGGCCGCACGGCGCGCGCCGGACTCGCGGGCCGCGCTATCTCCTTCGCGACTCCGGACCAGCGCCGTGACATCCGCGACATCGAACGGCTGATCCGAAAACAGCTTCCCGTTTCCAAACAGCCCGATCTTCCGGCCGCGCGTCCGATGATGCGCGAGGAGCGCGGGGACCGGTCCTTCAAACCGCGCGGAGGCCGTGATCATGATTCCGGCCGTTCGCGTTCCACGGGCCGCGGAACCCCGCGAGGGTCATCGCGCGGATCATCGCCGCGCCGGCCATCCGGATCGGGATCACGGTCAAAACCGTTCAGGCGGCCATCCGGATCGGGATCGCGGAAGCCGCGCGTGCATTACTAGCACAGCCGCCGTTGTCCACACTGGCGGATCTTGTTCCGCGTGATATGCTGAACATCCGAGATAAAGTTATCCATCTATGCCTCAAGAAACAACGCTGAACGAGGTACTGGAAGCCGTACAAACGCTGGCCGGCCATGTTGACGAGCAGTTTGCTGAAGTGAGAGCGGACCTCTCCGGCGTCAAGCAGGATCTCTCCGGCGTCAAGCAGGACCTCTCCGGCGTCAAGCAGGACCTCTCCGGCGTCAAGCAGGACCTCTCCGGCGTCAAGCAGGATCTTGCCGATACGAAAAACGAACTCCTCACGGAGATCGACCGTTTTGTTGTCCTGCACCAAACCCTGGACGTGGAACTCGCGTCCCTGCGTTCCCGTTGCGAACGCATGGAATTGTTTATGGTTCGCGTCGGAAAGAAGCTGGACATGGAATACGAACCCACGTAAACGGGTCCGAGTTGCGACAGATTCAAAGACGGCTCTGAAGAGCCGCCTTTTTTGATGATATTATTTGATTTCGACAACGATCTCTTTGTCCGTTGCCACGTAACTCACGAGCCGTGAAATATCATCCTTCGCCCGATCGTTCGCGCGCGCGATCAGATCCTCGCGCTCCGCCATTTCTTCCGCGGTGGACGAAAGGAGGGAGAGGGCTTCGTTATACCCATCATCCGAATCGAGAACGCGTTTGAGGATGCCTTCCTTGTTCTTGAGCTCGATCGGTCCCACGAGCCGCGCATTGAAGAGCTTGCTTGCCGGGATGCGCACGGTGATGCGTCCGGCTTCTTCGTCGAGCGTCACGTCATCGTCTTTGACCTGTGCCAGGTCCACGCCCATGTTCACTTCCATGGTCCCTCTGGCTTCAATCGTCTGTCCGAAGAAGAAGTCCTTCCACGCACTCCCGGTACTCCGGTCAATCGTCACCGGCGTGTCGAAGATGTAGGTCTGCGTTACGAGGAACCCGCGGTCATGGAGCGCGGTCAAAATAGCCTGCGCGTTCACGGTCTGATGCTCTTCCGCCTTAGGCATAAAAAGCTTGTAGCCCGCAAAGAGGCCGGCGGAGAAAAAGATGAGGAGGCCGATGAGCGACCAGATGAGAATGACGCGTATTCGTTCCATATGATTTGTATTGTAGATGAATGATACAGAATGGCCTAATTTGGAGAATTTGTCAATCCCGGGCATGGGGCACGCGGTCTCATCCCATCGCCCTATGCTCCTAAAAAGAGAAGCGCGCCGCAGGTGGAGTTCCTGCGGCGCGGTGGATGGGGGGTTATTCGTCTGGAAAGATGCGAGGGTATTTTTCAACTTCAGCCAGCAGGGCTTCATTTGAGAATGTCGGCCGTACGATTTGACGCCAACCATTGTTGGATCTCGTGGTGTCGAGCGGCCATATGGAGCGAACCCACGCGAGGTACGGGGACAGATTTTCGTCCTTTGGATTTTCCGGATCCGTCCTGCGCGTGTAGTGCAGAACCTGGCAGTTATGCGTATGATCTTTTGGATCCTGCGAGCGTCGGATGCGGTTGTATTCCTCAAAGGGAAGGAATTCCAAGATCATGCGGAATGCATCAATGATTTCTCCATGAGTTACGATGATCACGGACTTGCCGTCGTACTCTCTGTGCAGGAGTCCGAGGAAACAGTGAAGGCGGTTTCGTACTTCGCTGATGGACTCACCGCCGGGAGGAGTCCAGAGGTACGGGAGCCTCTCTTTGAGCGTGAGCTCTTTCGGATATTGATCTCGTCGTTCTTGGCGGGTGATGATATCCAGATGGCCGCGATTGCGTTCGATGAGTTGCGACTTTGGTTGCCATCGCGCATGCGGCAACTCGAGATGCGCCGCGGCTTCCAGGGCGCGAATCAGCTCAGATACGAAGTATCCGTCGAACGTGTTGGAAATGTTTTCGCGGATCCATTTACCGGCAGCGCGCGATTGTTCGCACCCTTCGGATACGAGCCGCCAGTAGGCGCTGTGGCGCGCGCGAAATTCCTTGGTGAAATAACGGTCGTCGCCTTTACGCGACGCTTCAATCGCCGCATTCCCAAAGGATCTGCCGTGGCGCGTAATTACAAGATTTTTTGGAAGCGCCATGACGAACCTCCCATGTAAGGATTGTGGTCTAAGGAGCGTTGGACTATACCGTATTCCACGGCTGAAAAGCCGTCAATATATTCGACAAACAGGTATCTCTGCGGGCGTTTGTGTTACATTCCTTTCCTGCTAAGGTAGGATAGAGATATAAATATTAATCAAATAATATGAAGCGATTTATTACCATTCTTTCCTCATTCGCGATCCTCGCGTCCATGGTTCCCGTGGTTCAAGCGGGGGATTGCTACGTGGATCCGGTCATTGAGTACGCCGGAAGCGGTACGATAAAGTCGGGAGTTTTCATGCGCGATCAGGCGTGCATGGAGGGGTCGAGCGTTCTCACAACGCTCTCTGCGGGTTCATCCGTCAGCGTGATCGGATACACGGATGGATGGTACCGCGTGGAAGCGAACGGCGGACGCGGATGGATCGGCATGCAGTTTTTGAATAATGCCGCATCAGAGACGGGGAAGCGATGGGACTGGGGCGAGTATCATGCGTATATGTCGGAATACCCGAGCAAAGGTCCGAGCGCATCAACGTCCGCGCCGAATCAGTCTCAGAACCAGACGCAGAATCGGGCGCAGATCATGAGCCGCGTGCGCGGATACATCCTTCTCCAAGTCGAAGAGCATGGGGAAGCGTGGTACGTGGATCCTGTATCCGATCGTCGATACTACATGAAGGACGGTCCCACGGCGTACCAGATGATGCGGAGTTTCGGCCTCGGTGTTTCCGAAACGGATTACGATACGATGGCTGCGGGGGATTGGAGTATGAAAAATCGTTTGCGCGGACGCATCGTCCTGCGCGTCCAAGAGCACGGGGAGGCGTACTACATTCATCCGGATGATCTGAAAATGTATTATCTGAAAAACGGAGATGAAGCCTATCGCATCATGCGCCTGTACAGCCTCGGGATCACGAACACGGATCTCGGGAGCGTCACGGCTGATGAAATCCCAATCAAATAATCTGTCGTCGGATGATCGATAAAAAACGACCCCGCTCTGCGGGATCGTTTTTTACAATGCGCGTCGGATGCTTGAGTAGACTCCGATCACGCCTGCGCCCACCAGGAATATGGTAAGGCCGTCGTATATATTCATAGGGTTGTTTTATAATGGAACGCCGGATCATATCAGAAATTAGTCATTTTGTCAAGTGTTCTTGCTAAAGCCGAAAATTCGGTAGTTGTCATTTCATTGACAGGTTGGCCATTTTCTCGTATCATCACCCCGCTAAACAGAAGAGTATCCGGCTGCGCCACGTCGCTCTCGAACGACCGTGGCCCGCCACGTCGCTCTCGAACGACCGTGGCCCGTTCGTCTAATGGTTAGGACATCAGGTTTTCATCCTGGAAATAGGGGTTCGATTCCCCTACGGGCTACCATGCAAATAATCCCGCGTTGCGGGATTATTTGATTATGCATTTTAGATTTCGGATTGAACGGGCGAGGTTCACGAGGCAATGTCAAAATAATTATTGCCCCGTTCGTTTGAATGGGGTAGGGTGTTACACTGTTCTTGTATTCGGCATATGAAGCGCTTCACCATCCTTGGCATTGAAACGAGCTGCGACGAAACATCCGTCGCGCTTTTGGATGTTGATTTTCGGACCAAGGTTCCCAAGGTTCGGATCAACAAGCACGTTGTCTCAAGCCAGATCGACATCCACGCGAAGTACGGCGGCGTGGTGCCGGAGGTGGCGGCGCGCTCGCATGTTCCGGAGACGGTCTCGTTGCTCACGAGTCAATTGAAGAAGAAAGACCCTCTGTCGAGTTTTGACGCGATTGCCGTATCAAAGGGTCCGGGATTGGCCACGGCGCTTCGCGTTGGCGTTCAGGCCGCTCAAACGCTCGCCTGGACGAGCGGAAAGCCCGTGGTGGGCGTGAATCACCTGGAGGGCCATATCGCGTCCGCATGGCTCGTTCCGGAGAATCGGAAACGGTGGGTATTCCCTTCGCTCGCGCTCCTCGTCTCGGGCGGGCACACGGAGCTCGTACTCATGAAGGATTTTTGCCGCTACACGGTCGTCGGGTCCACGCGCGACGATGCGGCGGGCGAAGCGTTCGATAAGAGCGCGAAGCTTCTCGGTCTCGGCTATCCGGGCGGGCCGAAGATTTCCAAGCATGCGGAGGATGGGAATGATGAGGCGTATCATTTTCCTCGTCCCATGATCCATGACCCATCGCTCGACATGAGTTTTTCAGGTTTGAAGACGGCGATCCGGCAGGAGGTCGGGCAAGGAGCAAGGGGCAAGGAGCAAGGGGTCTCTTATCGGGGGAAAGCGTTGAAAGATGTTTGTGCGTCCATCGAGGCGTCCATCGTGGACGTTCTCATTGCAAAGACGATCCGGGCGGCTAAAAAACATCCGGTGAAATCCATCCTGCTCGTCGGCGGCGTATCGGCGAACAAGCGTTTACGGTCGGATTTGAGCACGGCTGTACGGAAGGAGCTTCCCGGCGTCCTGCTCATGAAATCTCCCGTTGGATTGGCAACGGATAATGCGGCCATGGTTGCGGCCGCCGGCGCGTGGCATCTGGCGAGAGGGGAGTCGCACGATTGGAAGAAGATGGATGCGGAACCCGAATTGGATCTATGAGCGTAAACGTTTGGAACATCTCAAGTGTTGAGGGATGGAGCCGCATCGCGAAGCATATCGCTTCGAAGCTTCGCGATGGCGACGTCCTCGCCATCGAAGGGCCGCTCGGAGCCGGAAAGACGACGTTCGTGCAGGCATTGGCTCAAGAGCTCGGCGCCTCTCGCACGCCAAAGAGCCCCACGTTTTCAATGCTTCGAACGTATGCGGTGAATCAAAAAAGCATCAAGCGCCTGTTGCACGTTGATGCGTATCGTATCGAGAACGAGATCGATCTCTTACCCTTGGATCTGGACGAGGAACTCCATATTCCGGGTACGATTTTGGCCATGGAGTGGCCGGAGCGTGTGCCGAAGTGGCTCGCGAACCGGAGGATCTGTCGGCTGACTATCGAAATGCGGAAGTACGGGAGGAAGGTAAGTTGTTTAGGTTCGTAAGTTCGTAGGTGCGTAGGTTCGTAGGCGTTCTGCCTGATCGTCCGTATTTGGCATGAATATTGAAAGAGTACTCACGAACCTGCTTACCTACGAACTTACGAACCTAATTGCCTTCCTGCGTATCCTCGTTTTCGAGTTTAATGGCCGCGACGCGCAAGACTTCTTCCACGGATGTGAGTCCATCGAGCGCTTTCAGTAATCCATCCTGGATCATCGTGATCATCCCTTGCTGAATCGCGAGATCCTGAATATGGCTGGCGGAAACCTGTTCCTCCAGAATCGCCTCCTCGATGATTTTGTTCATCGTGAAAATTTCATAGATGCCAAGCCGTCCTTTATATCCCAGTCCGTTGCAGGCTTCGCATTTGGATTCTCCCTTCGGAGGCCCGTAGAACTTCATGGCGCTCAGATCCGGATGCTCGCCGGAATTCGGAGAGAGTTTCGTGAGTTCGTCTTTGACTTGCTTGAGGACAGAAGCGTCGATGGGCGTTTCCTGTTTACACTCCGGACACAGACGTCGAACGAGCCGTTGTCCGATAACCGCATTCAGAGCCGGCGCCAAAAGGAACGGTTTGACGCCCATGCTTATGAAGCGCGGAACCGCCCCGGCCGCCGAATTCGTATGGATGGTTGAGACGACCAAGTGTCCGGTGAGCGCGGCCTGAATGGCGATCTCCGCGGTTTCCAAGTCTCTGATTTCTCCGACCATGACGATGTCCGGGTCCTGACGAAGGATGGAGCGGAGTCCCATGGCAAAGCCGTATCCTTTGTCGTGCTGGATCTGGCTCTGATTGATGCCTTTCAGTTTATACTCAATCGGATCTTCGAGCGTGATGATCTTAATCTCCGGCTTATTCAGTTTGTTCAGGATCGCATAGAGCGTGGTCGTTTTTCCGCTCCCCGTCGGCCCGGTCGTTATGATCATGCCGTTCGGCCGCTCCACTTCGCGCGCGAGGTCCTTGAGCGACTTTCCGCGAAGTCCCAGATTCTCAAATTCGAGCGCAATGGATTTCGGGCGGAGGAGGCGCATGACGATCGATTCTCCGAAGGCCGTCGGGAGGAATGAGACGCGGATATCCAGCTTTTCATCCGTAAGGTAGATGGTGATTCGCCCGTCCTGCGGTACGTCCGTGATGTTGATTTTTACTCCGGACAGAAGTTTCAACCGGCTGATCATCTGTTTCCAAGAAGCACGCGGCAGTTCCGCGACCTCTTGGAGGATTCCGTCAATGCGGAAGCGAATGACAACGTCTTCTTCTTCCGCTTCCACGTGAATGTCCGATGCATTGCTCCGGATCGCGGCGCCGATCATGAGCGTTACGATATCCGTAGTCGACACCTCCTTGATTTTCTTTTGCAGGTCGCGGAAATCCGTCATCTCTTTTGCGAAGCGTTCGAGATCTTCCTGCTCGATGCGGTATCCGTAAATGACCTCTCGTATTTCCGGGAGCGCATCGTAGAGCCGTTCGGCCGCCCGAAAGCTCGTTTCGGAAATGAGATAGAGAACGCCCGTTCCGTACTGTTCCTTGGCGATGCGCGCCACGGTTTCCCGTGCTTCCGGCGTAATGGCAACGGCGCCGAAGCGGAGCTCTTCACCCATATGCAGGAAGCAGACGATTTTTTTGGCGCTTGATTCTTCGCGCGGAATGAGGGCGAGCGCTTCCGGGGCAATGGGAAATCCAACGAGGTTTACGAAGGGCACCCCCAGCTTCGCGGCCTCCGCCTGCGTCATCCGTTCGAGATCGTGTACCTTGATCTCCTCCATTCTGTCCTCGAGCTTTTCTTGGGACGTCTTGTCCGCTTCCATTTTCTTTTTCGCGGGCGCGGCTTTTTTTACGGGCGTCACAGAAACAGGAGCCGAGGGTTTCGCACTCGCCTTTTTCATGAGGTCTTCGATGGATTGGGCTTTGGGAGGCATTGGTGAGGCTGCAGGTTGCAGTGGGCAGGTTGCAGACTTTTTTCACGCTTCGGTCTTTAAACAGAGACCTGCAACCTAGCGGTGGATGAACTGTCGTGCGATGCGGTGGAGTTTCGGGAGTACGCCGCCCTCTCCGAGTTTTCGGTACATGAGCGTCCATGCGGTGTAGTGAAGCTGGACGAGGTACCCGAAGATAAAGAGGATGAGCAGGAAGGAGAACAGGAAGAAGAGGATCGTGACGATGCTCCAGAGCAACCCGGAGCCCAGAGCGATGGCCGTGAGGGAGATGATGAAGTACGGGACCGTAAGGACCATGAGGAGGGCGATCGTGAGGATGCTTGCCCCAACGGAGACGATGAACAGGATCGCGATCGTTTCGATGGCGACGACCCAGTGTCGATAGAAGATTTCGATGCCGCGCTCTATTCCCTGTGCGAGCGTGGCGCCCTGCAGGATCATGGCATTCAGCGCAAAGATTTGAATGATGACGGTGACGCCTCCCACGACCACAAAGAGGATGAATGAAACGAGGTATAGCAGGAACAGGAAGCTGCCGATGTTCGAGAGGAGCGCGGTATGAACCATGGCGATGAGGCCGCGCGTTGTGAAGAGGACGGCAAGCGCAATGATGTTTAAGACGAGAACCGGCCAGAGCGCGCGCGCCCCGACGGTGAGCGCATCGCGGAACGCGGGGATCCGTCCGCGGCGGCGGGCTCCGATGGCGTACACGATCGTTCCCTGTGCGATCACGGAAGCCGCGAAAATCGCGAACAGGATAATGAGAACGAATCCCACAAACAGGAGGACGTTCAGAGATCCGAAGATGAGATCGGATGCCGTGAGCGAGGGCCAGGATTCAACCAGGCCGCTCCAGATCGGGATGAGGACGCTGAAGAATGAGCGTTCCGGACCGACGGCCGTTGCCGCCTTATAAACAACGTCATGGATGCTTCCCGTCAGGAGAATTCCGGCAATCGCGGACAGGAGCCACAGGCGCTTCTCTTTCCACGAAAGCGTGAACGCCTCGCGGAGGATCGGACGGTAGATGGGTTCATGGTACATATCGTTCGAATTATACCACGCGCCAGCCTAAATTCTTAAATATCGAATGTCGAATATCGAGAGCTTGTGCTGAACGAAGTGAAGTATCGAAAAGGCGCCCTATTGGCGCCCTTCCTTCATTTCAAGGCATTCAATATTCGACATTCGGTATTCGATATTTTCAGCCATGTGGTTCATTCTCTTTCTTCGGTTCCTTCTTCTCCTCCTTCAGCTTCAGGACGTTCGCCGGATTCGCGGGCGGAATGCCAAGGGCTTCGTAGAAGGCTTCGCGCTCAAGCGTTTCCACTTCGAGGAGCTTTTCCACCACGCGATCGATCGCATCGCGGTTTTCTTTAATGATTTTTTTCGCAAGTTCAAGAGCCTCGTTGATGATGTCGTTCACTTCCGCGTCAATGAGCTCCGCGACTTTTTCCGAGTAGTTGCGATTTTCGTGAATTTCGCGCCCCAGGAAGATCATATCTTCCTGCTCGCCGTACACCCGCGGTCCGAGCTTGTCGGACATGCCCCACTGCGTCACCATTTTGCGCGCGAGCTTGGTCACTTCCTTCATATCGGACGACGGACCGGGCGTCGTTTCTCCGTAGTAGATCTGTTCGGCTGCGTATCCGCCGAGCATGCTCGCGATATCTTCCTTGTACTCCTGACGGCTGTGCATGTACCGATCCTCGATCGGCATCTTGAGCGTGTATCCGGCCGCGTGCCCGCGGGAGATGACGGATACTTTCTGCACGGGATCGGATTTCGGCTGGAGGTGCGCAACGATGGCATGGCCCACTTCGTGGATGGCGGTCTTCTTCTTCTCTTCCTTATTCAAGAGATGGCTCCGGCGCTCCGGACCGAGCAAAACCTTTTCAATGGAATTGGCGAGCGCTTCCATCTCTACCTTCTCCTTGTTCTTCCTCGCCGTACTGATCGCTCCTTCATTCATCAGGTTCGCGAGATCCGCTCCGCTGAAACCCGGCGTGCGTTCGGCCAATTGGCGAAGATCAACATCCTTCGCCAGAGGCTTTTCCTTGGCATGAACCTTCAGGATCGCTTCCCGGTCGTTGATGTCCGGCATGTCGATGACGACGCGGCGGTCAAATCGCCCGGGACGCAGGAGCGCCGGATCCAGCACGTCCGGCCGGTTCGTGGCGGCGAGGACGATGACGCCCAGGTTCGGTTCGAATCCATCCATCTCAACGAGAATTTGGTTCAGGGTCTGCTCGCGTTCGTCGTGCGACCCGCCAAGGCCGGAACCGCGCTGCCGTCCCACGGCATCAATTTCATCGATGAACACGATGCACGGACGGCTCTTCTTTGCCTTCGCGAAGAGGTCGCGTACGCGGCTGGCGCCGACGCCCACGAACATTTCCACGAATTCCGATCCGCTCATGTGGTAGAACGGAACGTCCGCTTCGCCGGAAACGGAGCGCGCCAAAAGCGTCTTCCCCGTTCCCGGAGCGCCCATCAACAGAACGCCCTTGGGAATCTTCGCTCCAACCTTTTTGAATTTGTCGGGATTTTTCAGGAAATCAACCACCTCCGAGAGTTCCTCCTTGGCTTCTTTGGCGCCGGCCACATCCTTGAATGTAATGCGATCCTTGGCTCCCTTCTGAATCTCCCTGGCCGTGGATTGCCCGAAGCTCATGGCTCGTGAATTTTGTCCCTGCATCTGCCTCAGGAAGAACCACATGATGAGGAGCAGGAGGAGGATGGGGAGGATGTTCGGGATGATCAGGCTCGCCCAGTATGCGGCCCCCGTCTGTTCCTTGACTTCCGTGGTGACGGCTCGAGCCTTGTCCGGTTCAACGCCGTAGTTTGCGAGGACTTCGCTGAAAGAATCCGCGAGTTCTTTCGTAACGGTCACTTCGCTCCCGTCTTTCATGGTCACTTCGAGCTTCGGTCCGCGGATTACGACTTTTTCCACTTTCTCATCCTGCACGCGGCTCGCGAGCGTGGCGACGTCGATTTCTTTCGGCTCCTCGATGTTGATCATGGCCAAAATCGCGCCAACGATGATCAGCGATCCGACGAACAGGAGGATGGTACGGAAGTTTTTATTCATAATAAATAGTATGCATTGCGATATGAATATTGCGCATTGCGCATTTTTATCCCGAACCTTCGTGAAGAATAATGCACAATATGTATTTCGCGATATTTATATCGTAATATTCATTTCGCAATGTTCTTACAGTATAGCCTGTCCGGACAGGAACGACACCCGCCCGGATAAGCTTCGGACAGTCATTACTTCTCGTCCGCACTGTCGCGGCGGATCGAGAGGCCCAGCCGGTGGTTTTCCGGATCGATCGAAACGATCGTAAATTCGAATTCATCGCCGATGCGCGCGAATTCATGAACATCGCGGACGGGCTTTGAGGAGAGTTCGGAGATGTGCGCGAGGCCGTGGATGTCGGGATCGAGTTCCACGAACAGTCCGAAGGGGTTGATCTTCAATACCTTTCCGGTCACCTTCTGTCCGAGTTTATACTTCGCGCTCACGTCTCTCCACGGATCTTCAACGAGCTTCTTCATGCTGAGGAAGATCTTCGATCCTTCAATGTTGATGATGGAGGCGCGAACCGTGTCGCCGACTTTCAGAACATCGCGCGGATCCTCGATGCGCTGCCATGCGATTTCCGAAATGTGCACGAGTCCTTCGAGGTTTTCATCGAACTTCACAAACGCGCCAAAATCCGTTACGGCCGTTACCTCGCCTTCCACGAAATCGCCAACCTTGTATTTGGAGATCACGGATTCCTGTTTGGTCTCCCACACGGCCTTTTCGCTCACGATGAGCTTATCCTCTTCTTCGTTCACGTCGATGAGCTTCACGTCAATCGCCGTCCCCACGAGTTCGCGGAGCTTCTCGAGGATCTTCATCTTCTCACCGCCGGCGACGCGCGGGTAGTTTTCCGGGGAGAGCTGGGACACGGGGAGGAACGCGGTCGCGCTGTCGATGCGCGCCATGAGTCCGCCCTTGTTCGCCTCCATGATCTTCGCGGGAATGGGTTTTCCGGCGGCGAAAATTTCGCGGAGCTTATCCCAGGAACGCCGACGTCCGGCGCCGCGCAGGGAGAGTTCGATTTCACCGAGTTCGTTATCGAGCTCGATGACGGTTACTTCCACTTCGTCGCCCGGATGCAGGTCCATGCCCGGTTCGAGCTCCGGACCGCGGACGATGCCGATGGCGACGCCGTTCAAATCCACGCGGATTTCATTTCTCCCAACGGCAATAACCGTGCCTTTCAGCACGTCTTTAACGCTCGGGAATTTTGTGAGGTCTTCGTGTTCGAGCAGCAACTTCCCAAGCTCCGTTGCGTCTCGATCGGTTTTTGTTGCGATCATAGGTCTTAATGGTTTAACCGTCCGGCGCCGACCGGTGCGCTTGGGATCAGTCACAGCACCTCTCAAATGAGTAAGGACGTAGGTCCGCGCCGTGTATGTAAGAGTTTTAAGGTAGGCAGAGAGTACACCAGACAGGTGGATTTGGCAAGACTGGTGCGTGGCGAGTGGCGAGTGGCGAGTGGTATTGGTTGAGAATGTTGATTTTTTCCCGAATTTCTCACCTTTTCGGATTATCGCGAATATATCCTCGATAATAATCCGATTCCTCCTGATCGCGAATAATCCGGTCGTTGAAATTTCGCTGTTAGATACGAACGCCCTTGATATTGCGCATGCGGTTAATTATTTTGGTTAATTCGGATTTGAACGCGTCGACAATCGCGGGTATGGAACCGGCGTACGAACGAGGTGTAGGGGCGGGGCCTTGCCCCGCCCCAGGGTTATCGCGAAAGCCGTTTAAAAACGGAAGGGGGTTCTTTTGTCGAATTAATGTTTTTATGACAGGGTTTCTTTCCGATTTTTATTAAGAGGAATACTGGAAAATGAATTGACAGTTTTCCGAATTCCTGTTGAATTACGTGTTGGAGAGGAGGTGGACATTGACAGTTTCCATCAGCAACCAACGGATCCTCGCGCTCTGGCGCGCGGGATGGGGGAAGGCGGCAGGCTACTCCAGTGTTGAAGAGTACGTTCTGAGCATTCCAAAGGATTTCGGACCGATGAAATCCAAGCTCGGCACATTGTCGCTCGTCGATCCGCGCGTTTCCTTTGAGGAGGCGTGCAAGCTCGCGGGTCTTACGTTTATGGATCGGAGCGAGTGCACGGATGAAGATTTCGGACAGCCCGCAGATAGGCCTTACTGGCTCTGGGTGAACGTTGAATTCAATCCGGCGAGATGCCCCGTTCGCGTATCGCTTCTGGAAAACTCCATGTTCGATCGCGGACTTACTTCTATCGAGGGCATTGCGCTCCGCATTCAGGAGCCGGATCTCTCCAAGGAGTTTCCGGTCGTTTTTCCCGGGACGGTCTACTATGGTCTTTCGCATTTTCGCGATGTCCTGTTGCCGGACGGACGGTTCACGCCCGAATGCATGGACGCGCGTTTCGAAGCGCGTATTGCCTACTGTAAGAGGCCTGGGTTCCTAAAAGCTCTTCGGGAGCCAAGAGAAATATAGGCTTTTCGATTTTCACCGCGTGCGTCTCACTCGAGATGCACGCGGTTTTCCGTCTCGAACGTAAGTTTGGTATGATTACCATTGATATGTCCGACCTCTACCTTGATCTGCATGACAGAATAGCCGTGATCGATTTCATCATGGACGTCGTCGAATACCTCCCGGCGGGTCATGATGTGCGCGAGCGCGCGGAAAAAATCATCCGAGACATCGAAGACGGCAATGAGGTTTCCGCGGAAGCGCTCACGGATGCGGTGCGCGATGTCGGCCGCGCCGTGTGGGTGCCGCGCGTGACCACGCGGCGGTACATGCGTACGACGGAAGGCCAGCATGACGAATGGCGGCGCGTGGTTGCGGCCGTGAGCAATTCCACGGCGCACCTGCTCGAACGGTTCCGCGCGGGCACCAAAAAAGATTCCATTGAGGAAGTTCTGGCGCACGAGGAATCCTCCAGCGCATTCCATGACAAGGAACGATTCGAAATCAGCGAGGTCCAGCGCCACGTCCACCCGACGATGTGGCACGAGAAGCGTCATGACCTGGAAGGCAATGCGCGCCAAGTCGAACCGGAGTTGCGTGGGTTGGAAAAAGCGATCGATGAACTGCGCGAGCTCGGATTCAGCACCGAAGCCATTCCGGACGAAGAGATTATCAGCAAGATCGAACGTCTCGAAGATCGTTTATACTTTGAAGCAGAGGAACTGAACGCCGAACGGATTCAGGAAGAGATTAAACTCTATCGGGAGCAGAAGGAGATGGCGACGGAGGGGTAAATATCGAATGTCGAATTTCGAATATCGAACGCAGAAGATTCGAAACTCACATTTTTTTAACTCCATACGTCTCAGTGAGAGCGTTTCGGATGTCGACATTCGATATTTTGAGCTTTAAGAAATAAAAACCTCTGAGTTGCCTCAGAGGTTTTTTTGCTTCTTAAAACGTTACTGCTTTGCGACCTGTCGGTACCCGGTCCAGGTGGCGTTTCCGTTCGTGTCCGTGAGCTTCGCCGCGTACGTAACGTACGGGTACTGGTTGAATGGTCCTGCGGTCACGGTGCAGGATGCGCTGTAGCACGTTTTAACGCGTTCGGCATTCACGTAGATTTCCAGACTGCCGATGCCGTCCGGATCGCTTCCGTTGGCGGAGACCGTCATCAACTGATCGTTCGTAATGCCATGGTCGCGGTTGCTCCAAACGTTGAGCGTTCCCGGTCGGTTGTCATTCTCATCCGTAACGGTGCCGTTGTCATA
>Ga0315539_1001004_pt1 | contig 20997 bp, 16 predicted proteins | sample SalMarSW160150MG_FD_203097 | JGI IMG/M metagenome (GOLD analysis project Ga0315539, IMG submission 203097) | Salt marsh sediment microbial communities from the Plum Island Ecosystem LTER, Massachusetts, United States - Salt Marsh Sediment SW1601-150 ... | reverse complement strand
GTGAGCCAGGAACACAGTTAACGATGAGAACTTTCCACTTAGGCGGGGTGGCGGGAGAAGGGGATATTACCCAGGGATTACCGAGAGTAGAAGAACTCTTTGAAGATCGGGTTCCTAAAAAGAAGGCCGTCGCTGTCTTTAAGTCCGGCCAGGTAGAAAAAATAGATTCTAAAAAGGGAATTGTTTCTATTCGCAGCCAAGAGGGGACCAAGAATTATCAAATTCCTGAAGGACGGAATCTTTTGGTTCAAATCGGCGAGAAAGTGAAGACGGGGCAACCTCTCTGTAGCGGATCGCTCCGCCCCAGCCATCTTTTCAAGCATTTTGATTTTCCGAAGACCGCCAAATACCTCTTGAATGAATCGCAAAAAGTTTATACGACAGAAGGGGTAAAAATTCATAGTAAGCATCTGGAGGTTATTATTCGTCAAATGTTTTCCCAGGTGAAAATTATTGACAATGGCGACAGCTTATGGGCAAAAGGGAAAATTGTAGATCGCTACGATGGGGAAGAAATTTCTCAGAAATTAACCAAGCAGCATAAAAAGCCTCCCACTTATAAGCCTCTCTTGTTAGGAATTTCTAAAGTTGCTCTTAATTCTACCAGTTGGCTCTCGGCCGCTTCTTTCCAGAGGACTCCTCAGATTCTTATCGATGCCTCCTTGCGTCATGACCGAGATGAATTGAGGGGACTGAAGGAGAATGTTATAATAGCCCAAGTAGTTCCAGCCGGAACCGGTTATCGCCGTAAATTTGAAAAGTATGTCCAAGAAGACAAAAAGGAGAAAGCAACTTCTGAAAACGGAAAAGAAGGACCAAGATAAGAGGGAAAAATTGCCCTCTCAGTTTAAGAGAATATTAGTGGCCACGACCCTTCTTCTGGGAGCGGTTATTATTGCCCTTTCCTTTTTTCGTCTGGCCGGACCGGCGGGGGGTGGCATTTACTGGTTTTTATCTAATCTTGGAGGGAGAACAGTTTTTCTCCTGCCGTTTTTTTTGGCTGGCTTAGCTATCCCTCTCTTCCGAAAAGAGGGAATTAAAAAGATTTGGCTGGTAATCCTTGGTCTTGCTTTGGTCGAAGGCGGTTTAACCGGACTCTTAGCCGTTAATCGGCTTCACCAGGAAGCGCTTGTTCCCCTGGACCAAGCCGGAGGCTGGCTGGGCCAAGTTATTGCCTGGCCCATCTTTCACTTCTTCGGCCTGTGGATCAGTCTTCTGCTCTTTATTGCCCTGACGATAGTGGGAATGGTGGCTCTTAATTATCCTCTTTACTGGCGTCAGAAATTAGCTCAAGAGAAGAAAGAAACCCAGGAAAAGAAACTACCGACTCCTTCTCCAGTTTTCCGACCAAGCTTGATGTTAGGAAAACCAAAAGTTAATTCTTCTGCTCCCAAAGTTAATCTTCCCTCTTTCCGAGCTCAGGAAGAAGGAAAAAAATTAGAAGGCCCGGCCCAGAAGCCGAAGAAAGGAGAATACGTTTTTCCCCCGACTAAGTTATTGAACGATGATCATGGTAAGCCCAAAACGGGGGATATTGAGAAAAATTCCCTCATTATTGAAAAAACCCTGGCTGATTTTGGCGTCCCCATTGAAATGGTGGAAGTAAGCGTTGGACCCACGGTTACTCAATATGCCTTTCGTCCTTCTGAGGGTATTAAACTTTCCAAAATTACAACCCTCGCCAGAAATATTGCTCTTGCCTTAGCGGCTCACCCGATTAGGATGGAGGCTCCTATTCCGGGCAAATCATTAGTAGGGATTGAAGTCCCTAATCAGAATCGGATGACTATCCATCTCCGCACCCTTCTTGATGACCCGCGTTTTAAAGAGAATAAAGCGCAATTGAGGTTTTGCTTGGGAAGGAATGTTCGCGGAGAGGCTTCTTTCGCTGATTTGGCGAAAATGTCCCATTTACTGGTAGCCGGAGCGACCGGAGCAGGGAAAACAGTTTTTCTTAATAATTTTATTACTAGTCTGCTTTACCAGTGTTCTCCTCGAGAAATGAAGTTTATTCTCATTGATCCGAAGCGGGTGGAATTTGGTATTTATAAAGACCTGCCGCATCTCTTAGCCCCGGTGATTTCTGATTTTCAAGAGGCAACGGTTGCCCTGGAATGGTTGATAGAAGAAATGGAGCGGAGATTTCGAAAAATTGCTAAGTTTAATGTTCGAGATATCCAGGGGTTTCATCATCTGGCCCGCACTCGGCCGGAATTAGAACCAATGCCCTTCATCGTTTTGGTGATTGATGAGCTGGCCGACCTTATGTCGGTGAAAGGGAGAGAGATTGAAGCAACTATCGTCAGATTGGCCCAGAAGTCAAGAGCAGTTGGTATTCATTTGATATTGGCTACTCAACGCCCGTCAGTAGAAGTCATTACCGGCTTGATTAAGGCGAATATCAGCTGTAGAATTAGCTTTCAGGTGGCTTCCCAGGTGGACTCCCGGACCATTCTCGACGGTGCCGGAGCAGAACAACTGTTGGGAGAAGGAGATATGCTCTTTTTGACGCCCCAACAAGTGAAGCCGGTAAGAATTCAAGCTCCTTTTGTTTCCGAGCAGGAGACCCTCCGGGTGACGAACTTTATTAAAGAACATAATGCTCCCCGTGAAGTTTCTCCTCTAGAGCAACTTCTTCTGGAGAGTATGGAACAAGCCCAGCAAGGCTTTTTCCCCGCTACTACTGGCCAGGATGTTCTTTATGAACAGGCAAAAGAAGTGGTCTTGGCGGAAAACAGGGCCTCCGCTTCTCTTTTACAGAGAAGATTGGCTATCGGCTATGCCCGGGCCGCTAGATTGCTAGACAACCTGGAAGCGGAAGGGGTGATTGGTCCTTCCCGGGGAGCAAAACCGCGGAAAATAATTTTTGGCTATCAAGAAGAAAATGATGAAGAACAAGAAGAATACTAAAAACAAAAAAGAAAAAGAGCCTTCCCGCTTAGAAGAAGTTCTCCAAAAAATAGAGGATCGTTTTGGAGAAGGTTCTATTATCAAAATGGAAGAAAAGAAGCCGCGGAAGATAGATATTATTCCTACCGGGTCGCCCGCCCTTGATCAAGCTTTAGGAGTAGAGGGGATTCCCCTCGGCCGAGTAGTGGAGATTTTTGGCAAAGAAGCGACAGGAAAAACGACTCTTGCCCTCCACATTTTGGCAGAAGCCCAAAATCAAGGAAAGACGGCAGCTTTTATTGATGCGGAACATGCTTTAGATTTAGACTACACCCGGCGAATCGGAGTGGATGTTAATAAATTAATTATTGCTCAGCCGAGCTCAGCTGAGGAGGCGCTCCAAATTGTTGAAAGTTTAGTTCGGTCGGGAGTTGTAGGGGCCATCGTTGTTGATTCGGTGGCTGCTCTTGCTCCTCAGGCGGAGATAGAAGGGGAGATGGGGGACCAGCAAATTGGATTACAGGCGAGACTAATGAGCCGGGCTCTTCGCAAACTGTCCGGAATTGTCTCCAAGACAAAAACAGTCATTATCTTCCTTAACCAAACAAGGATGAAGATTGGAATTCCTTTCGGAAATCCGGAAACTACTTCTGGTGGGTTAGCTTTGAAGTTTTACAGTTCGGTGAGGATTAATTTAGGAAGAAGGGCGGCTCTGAGGCGGGGAGAAGAAATTGTTGGCAGCCGCATTCGGGCCAAAGTGGTGAAAAATAAAGTTGCTTCTCCGTTTAAAACGGTAGAGTTTAATATTTATTATAATCGGGGAATTTCTAAGGAAGATGATTTAATTGCTATGGGTTTAGACAAAGAAATCGTTACTCGTTCTGGAGCATGGTATAAATATGAGAACGAGAAAATCGGCCAGGGATTAGAACAAGCAGGGAATTATCTTCGGGAGAATCCCAAGATAGCGAAAGAAATTTGGACGAAGATTTTGAAGAAAGAGTAGCAACCAAAAAGCCCTTAATCAGCAACGTAAGGAAGCAAACCTAAGTAGCGCGCTTTTTTAATGGCTTGGGTAACCTTTCTTTGGTGCTTGGCACAGAGATGTGTCCGCCGGTGAGAAATTATTTTTCCCATTTCGTTGGTAAACGGCCGGAGAAGGTTCACTTCGGTAAAATCTATTTCTTCAATTGCTTTTTGACAAAGGGGACAAGACATGGTAATTAAAAAGGAATATCGTCAATATTAATTTCTTCTTCTAGGCCGTCTTTTTTCTGAGCCGGCTTTTTTGATTGGCTAGCTTTTTTCTTTCGCTGGGTTTTAGGGGAAGATTTCTCTTCAATAATAGGAATGTCTTCTTCGCCTACGTTGTCTTGAGGGGTGCCAGGCTGCACTCTAATTGTGCCGGCGTAGAAGTTTTTAACATCATTATACTGCTGGTTCTGATATTCTCTGGTGCCAATGCCTAATTTTAATGTTTTTCCTATCAGTTCCTGCCAGTCACTGGAAAGGGTAACCGATCCTTCGTAAGGAAGGCCGCAAGCGTAAAGAAGGTTTTGGATTTTCCATTCTACTTGCTCCAAAAGAACCAGATTGTCCCAAATAAATCGTCCGCTGACTTTTTCTTTTTCGGCTTTTTCCCCCAGAAGTCTGAAAGTAAGATGTTTATACTTATTTCCTGATCGAGAGGTCCTTTCCTCAATTCTTTCAATTTGAGCGTCGTAGATTCCTTCCGGAAGGAGAGAGAAATCTCTTTTTTTATCATCGAAATTATAAGTAGGCATTTTTTAGGAGGCTAAGATGCGGTTAAGTTTTTCGTCTACTGTTTCTTCTGGCTTTTCTCTCTTTTTAAGTCGAGAGGGAGTTTTTTCAGAAACCCTTTTTTCAGAAACCCTCTTTTTAGAAACTCGATGTTCTACTCTAGTGAGAAGAAACCGCAAAATATTAACATTTTCTGCTAGATATTTTTTCAAAGCTGGCAATTCAGCCGGGGGAAGACTGAAAGTAACATCAACTAAATAAGCCCGCTTTTCTTTCTGGATGGGGTAGGCTAAATCTTGTTGAGCTATTTCCTTTTCTGTTTTTACTTTTTCTCCTTTTTTCTCCAGGAAAGAAATTAACTTTTGATTTGTTTCTATTGCTTCATCTTTTTCCAATTTGGGAGAAAGAAGATAGGTTAAACGATAAGGGGTCACGATAGAAGGTATAAATATTAATTTTCTTTGCCTTGCTAGATTATAACGAAAAAACTTTTAAAGGTCAATTAGAAAAGAGGCCTATTCTTTTTCTGACTTTTTGCATTGTTTCTCGGGCAACAACTTCTGCTTGCTCTCGGCCTTCTTCCAAAACTTTCTCTACCCAAGAAGGATGGCTGAGCCATTGCTCCTGTTTGACCTGGAACTCCTCTAAAACTTTTACCACCTCCTTGCTGACGGCTTCTTTGAATTCTCGGTAACTCTGCTGGGCAAAGAGGCGCTCTACTTTTTGAGCGGGGATCTTCTGGAGAAGGGCATAAATATTAATGAGGTTGGAAATCCCCGGTTTCTTTTCCGGATCATATTTTATCTCTTTTCCCGGATCGGTAACGGCGGCTTGAATTTTCTTTTGGATTTCTTGAGGAGAATCGTTTAGGAAAAGACAATCTTTGGCTGAACTGGTCTTTGACATTTTCTTTTCTGGGTTCTGGAGAGCCTTAATATTAAATCCTTGTTTAGCCATCATTGTTTCAGGGAGAGTAAAAGTTTGGCCGAAGCGCTGATTAAAACGGCGGGCTAAGGCTCGAGTTAATTCAACGTGTTGTTTTTGATCCTTGCCAACGGGGACAAGATCTGTTTGGTAAAGAAGAATATCAGCAGCCATGAGCAGAGGATATTCCAGCAAAGCGGCGTTGGCGGAAGAGGAACCTAATTCTTTCACTTTTGCCTTGTATTGGGTCATCCGGTTAAGTTCGCTGATGGAGGCGACAATGGCTAGCACCCAGGCGAGCTCTGTATGTTGGGGGATAGTTGATTGGACAAAAAGCGCCGACTGCTGGGGATTAATACCCAGGCTCAAATAATCAATGGCCGTTTGGAGGGTGTATTCTTTTAATCTTTCCGGATCATAAGGGGTGGTAATCGCATGGAGGTCAGCAATGCAGAAAAAACAGTCATTTTTTTCTTGGAGATTAAGCCAAGATTGAATGGCACCAAAGTAATTTCCGAGATGGAGATGTCCACTGGGGCGAATGCCCGAAAAAACTCTCACAATCCTTTTATAACTTAATAACTACCGGGATAACAATTGGTCGGCGTTTTGTTCTTCGGAATAGAAATTCTCCGATTTGTTCTTTAACGCTGCTTTTGATGTAGTCGGCATCAAAGAAATTTTTCTTTCCCAGACATTGTTGAATAATTCTTACTACTTCCTGACGGGTTTCTCCTAATAGTTTCTGGGAGCGTCGAAGGTAGACAAAACCGCGAGAAATAATGTCTGGAGAATGCTGAATCTCCCCAGTTCTATGATTAATGGCCATAACAACAATAAACATTCCGTCTCGGGAAAGATTCTTGCGATCCCGGAGGACAACTTCTCCAATATCTCCTACGCCGAGGCCGTCAACGAGAATGTAGTTAGCGGGGACTTTTTCTTTGGCCGATCGAAAGCGGCTCGCACTTAATTCAATCACTTGACCGTTTTCAGTGACAATGATGTTTTTTTTAGCTATTCCTTCTTCCAGAGCCAAATTTTGATGGCTCATAAGCATGGAATAGTAGCCATGCACCGGCATAAAAAACTTAGGTTTTATTAACTGAATCATCTGCTTTAGTTCTTCTTGATGAGCGTGCCCCCCGGCATGAATGTCCATCATATTGTAATGGACAACATCTAGTCTTTTGAAGTAAAATTGGTCTTTCAAGAGCTGTACTGACCTCTCATTGCCTGGAATAACCGAGGAAGAGAAAACAACTCGATCTCCGGGATTTGCTTTGATAAAAGGATCTTCTCCACTAGCAATTTTAATCAGAGCTGACCGTTCTTCAGCTTGAGTGCCGGTACAGAGAATAGTAAGACGGGAAGAGTCATAAAGTTTGGCTTTTTCCGGAGGAATAATAGTCTGACGTTTTACCTTGATATATCCTAAAGATTGAGCGATTTCGACGTTATTCCTGATCGATCGTCCTCGAAGGACAACTTTTCTTCCGGCTTCTTCCGAAGAAGAGATAATTTGCTGCATGCGGTTGATAAGAGAGGCGAAGGTGGCGATAACTACTTTCTTTTTGGCTGAGAAGATAATCTTCCGTAGATTTTCGTTGATGATCTTTTCGGACAAAGAATGTCCTGGTTCTTCGGCATCAGTCGAGTCAGACATCAGAAGAAGAATACCCTGCTGACCGATAGCCTCCAGCTTTTTGAAATTGGTGGGCTGATCATTGACTGGACTAAGGTCAAACTTAAAGTCAGAAGTGTGGACAATTTTTCCTACCGGAGTATCGATAACTAATCCTAAATTTCCAGGAATGTTATGGTTCTGATGAAAGAAAGAAATAGTAAAGGGCTTTAAGTTAAGACGACTTCCGTCTTTAATAACTCTGATATTAGGCACTGATTGATGAGGGAATTCGCTTTCTCGGCGAATGATAATTTCCCGGGTGATGTCAGAAGCAAACATCTTTGGGTTGCCGATGCGGTCCAGAATGTAAGGCACAGCTCCAATGTGATCATAGTGTCCATGAGTAAAAACGACTCCTACAATATCCGCTTTCCTTTTTTGAAGGTAGTTGGTATTGGGAATAATGTAGTCAATGCCCGGCGTATCTTCTTCTGGGAAGCTTAAGCCAGCATCAATAACTAGAATTTTCCCTTCCCATTCCAGGAGGGTCATATTCCGTCCCACCTCCCCCAGTCCTCCTAGGGGAATGATTTTTAGGTCAGATGATTCCATTTAATTAAGAAGGTTAATATTTGAAGTGCCGAGAGTGGGAGTCGAACCCACAAGGACTTGCGTCCTACAGCTCCTGGGGCTGCCGCGTTTACCAGTTTCGCCATCTCGGCTTTTTATATTGTTTACTTTGTTTTTCGATACCAATTTTCTGCTTCCGCAAATCGTTGAGAAGGCTCAGCAATTTTTACCGGTGGATAATTAATTTTAATTCGGGGAGAGAGATAATACAAGTAAAAGGGACGATAGAGGAAAACGGCTGGGGAGTCGTTGAGGAGAATGTTTTGAAATTCTTCATAAGCAGAAGAAATAATTTCCGGATCAGCGCTTGATCTTGCCTCTTCCAGAAGCTCGTCTGCCTCCGAATTATGGTAAAGGGCAAGATTAAGTCCGGGACCCATCCTTTTACTGGAATGCCAAAAAGGGAAAAGATCAGGCTGCATGGTGAGTGTTTCGCCGAAAAGAAGGGCTTCATACTGTCGAGGATTGATAATTTCGCTTTCTAAAATAGAAGTCGGTTCTATTTTTAAGGAGACCTGGACACCAATTTCTGCCCATTGTTTCTGCAGCAAGTAAGCAACAGCTTTTAATTGGGGCTGATCAACAGTAGTAAGGGTGAATTCTAGGGGGAAGACTTGAGCCGGCTGTTCTGGGCCGCAGATTTCGTTCAGTTTTTTTCTAGTGGTGCGGCTGACTAATCCTGTCCCTCGACTAAAGCCCCAAGGGGCAAGAATATCTTCCGCATATTTTTCTTGAAACTTAATAACCGCTGCTTTTGTCTCGGGGCCAAAGTAGCCAGTTACTTTTCCTGAGGGATAAATATCAGAAAACTGGGCTAGACAGTTTTGCAGTTCCCTCACTTCTTCTCCCCGGCTTTCTTGCTGAAGATCAGACTGAAAGAGGGGGGAGGTTTCCTGGACAACAGTTTTTTTCCGATAACCCAAGTTCTCCTCTTGTTTGAATCCTAAACCTTCGAAGATTTCTTGAGCCTTAGCAGAGTCATAATTATAAGGAGCGGAAGGGGAGGCAAAAGAATAGTAGAAACTGGAGAGAAGAGGAGAATCAACTATTTCCGCTTGGCCATGGAATATTTGATCAATAATTGCTTGTCGATCAATCCCGTAATTCAAAGCTTGTCGAATGCTGGTTTGAGCTAAAAGATTAGACTGGTCAGGGTTAAAGAAAACAGCGAAGTATTGAGGAATTTCTAACTGGTGAGGCTGGAAATCTTTTTGATTCTCCAACATGGAGGATGATTCCAGGAGGAAGCCGTCGATCGTTCCTGATTGAGCTGCTTTCACCAAAGACGATTCGTCAGCAAAGTAGTAGAAGGAAAGATGAGATAAGTAGGGCCGGTTCGGAAGATAATAGTAGGGATTAGCCTGAAGATAAAGGGCTTTTACTTGACCACGATCGCTTTCCATCCTTTCAAATTGGAAAGGTCCAGAGCCGATAATAAGGGAAGGGGAAGAAGTAGCCAAAGCAAGACTGCGGACCGGAGTTGCTTGCCAAATATGCTGGGGGATAATCTTGGTGACGGCTGTTTCTAGAAAATTAGGGTAGGGTTGGCTTAAAGTAAAACGGACTTTTCGGTCAGACAATTTTTCGGCTTTGATATTAAACCAACCAGACCGCAAAGGGCTTTGACTGGCAGGATTCTGAATGGTTGTGACGGTAAAGACAACATCGTCAGCCGTCAGTGGTTGGCCGTCTTGCCAGTGGAGGTCTTCTCGGAGAGTAAATTCATAAACCTTTCCTTCTTCTGTCACTGTATATTCTTGAGCTAAGTCAGGAACAATTTTTCCCTTCTGATTGTATTTCATCAAACCGGAGAAAATCAAAGCAACGAGGTCGCGATCCGGATCGTTCAAAACAGCGTAAAGAGGATTAACAAAGGCCGGCTGTCCAACCACTCCTTCTCGATAAGTTCCGCCGGAAGCCGGCAACGATGTCTGGGATGGATAATCAACTAAGATTAAGAAGAGTCCGGAAGATAATCCTAAGAAGATAAAAATAGCAAGAGCTATCTTCTCTCCCTTAGAAAAGTGGGAGAAAACCCTCCGTTGCTGAAACAAAGAAAAAACTCTTTGATGCCAAGGAGTCATCGGTAGAGAAGATTAGTTATCGAGGAAAGAACTAAAAGGACAGCAAAAATAATAGTTAGCAAGAAGATTTTTTTCTCTATTCCTCTTCGGCTGAGATAACTTTCTCCGCTTCCGCCGAAAGCGGAGCCAAGAGCTGTCCCTCGCTGCTGCAGAAGGATAAGAATGGAGAGAATGACAGCAATGATAATTTGAGCAACGGTGAGGTAAAACATGGTTTTCTTACAAGGAAAAAAGATAATTAAAGGCGCTAACAAGGAGAGTGGTGAGAAGAAGGGGAATAAGCAGGGGGATATGGAAACCGGGGAAAAGAACAGTTATTCCCCAAATAAAAGCCATATCAATAATTAAACTAAGCAACCCTAGAGAAAGTATCCTTAAAGGAGTGGTCAGCAATTTCAGGAGAGGGATTAAAGTAAGATTGAGAACTCCTAAACATCCTCCGGCCAAAAGAAGGGTATAAACCTTCCCTTCAAAAGTTACTTGAGGAATAAAAGTTACTGCTAGATAAAGACCCAGAATAGCAGCTATGATTCGGCCGATGAATAAACTAACACCTTTCCTCATTTACTCCAATGATAACAGAAGCCCGAGATTTTATCAATCTCGAGCTCCTTATTGCCCCTGAAGAAGCGAGGAGATTTTACAGTAGGCAACTTTTATTGACTCTTGGTAGTAAAGGTAACGTAACTTCCGTAGGCCCATTCTCCAGGATGAGATCCGGCTACTTTTATTCTTACTTGATAGGTAGTGTTTGGAGAAAGATGATGGAGGTTGAAGTGTACGGATTGAGGCTGATAGACAACAGTAACGAATGGACTATTGGCGCTGCAGGTAGTGCCTGATCTTTTCCAATCAAAGTAAACCATTCCTGAAGTCCAAATACCCAGACTTTCTATCTTGCCGTTAAGAGTGGCTTCGGCACTAGTAATATTGCTAATGGGCTGAGTAGTAATTATAGCCCTTTCTGCTGCTCCGGGAATGCTTTTCCCGCTGGTGGTAAAGGTGCGACTTTGACCGTAAGCAGTTCCAGCGCAGTTATTTGCTCTCGTTCGGAAATAGTAAGTTGTTCCTGAGAGTAAATTGCTGAGAGGTAGAGAAAAAGTTCCTGGGCGGTCTGCGGCGTCAATAAATTGACTATCCCCATATCCCGAAGTAGTGCCCCATTCAAAATAAACACTTGCTCGGTCAGGCCAACAATTGCCTAGATCTAGAAGCTGACCTTTAAGGGTGGCTTCGTGATCAGTTACCTGGACAGCGGCTAAGGTGACAACTGTAGCTTGAGAGATATTTATTCCGGCATCACCGGTACCGCCACAGCCTCCTCCTCCAGTCCTGGTGTCTCCAGTTCCTCCGGTCCCGCCGGTGTCTCCAGTCCCCCCGGTCCCGCCGGTGTCTCCCGTCTTCCCAGTCCCGGTACCTTCAGCGGAAGTTCCTAGGGTGGTGAAAGTTAAATCATTTCCATAAGTACTGCCTGCATTATTTATTGCCACTGCTCGGAAATGATAAGTTGTCCCTGGGGCAAGGCCTTCGATAAGCATTTCCCAGTCTCCCCAGATAGATGTTTTGACCGTGGCGTAGAAATGATCTTGGTGGTTTCCATATTGAGAAGTTGTTCCCCATTCTATCCGGACAAGAGGACTGGGCGCTCCTCCTTTGTCAGTTAATTTTCCTCCCAGGGTTGCCTTGTTTGTCCCGATTTCTTTAGCAGCCTTGGTTTTAACCGAGGGTTTAGAAGCCGGGGCGCCGGGAACGGACATATTGCTGATAAATGATCCCTGAGCTGTTCCTCCGACAAGACATACCTTAACGGGAGTAGGAAGTTGGAGGAAAAACCCAGCGTTGCTAATTCCGGCACCGACTCTTCCTGGCTGGTCGCTATAGGTCTGGATATTAAAGCCGGCGTTAGGAATTTGAATTTTACTGAGCACAGTTCCAATTTGCTTTAAATATTTGGTTAATCCTAAAAGATCAGAGAAAGAATCAATTTCAATTGTGATGCCAACATTCTTCAAGGACTGGTCTAGCATCTGAGCAATTCCCGGATCATCTAACTCAATGCTAATACCAAGATTTTGAGCTTGGTCTACTAACTCCTGTAGATTAGAAAGACCAGAGAAGGGATTGAATGATTGTTGGATGCTAGTGCCCACCTTTACCCTTGTATTCCAGTTTACTAAAGATCCACTAGCTGGATTAGGGCTTACCCAAACATCTCCTTCGGTTCCGGAAAAAGGACAAGGAGGAGCAACGGAAAAATCGGTCGGGTCTCCTTGGATGCAAAGATCAAAAGGGTTTGCGAAAGCGGGGAGGCACAAAGACTGAATACTGAAATTACTTACTGTATCTAAGTGGAAAATACCCAGTAAACCACAGCTGGAATTACACTGGTACCCTAATGGGCATTTATTATTCCAGGCGCAGGAAGCATTTTTGGCCCAAATAGCGTTCTTGTCCGCCATTTCCATGGGGATGCCGGTGTTATAAAAATCGCAGACTGGCAAGTGAATATTTGCTCCTCCCCAGGCGCTACCTTCACCTGTATCGCCGTCGCCAGCGCTTCCTCCGCTAGCGGTGACGGTAATAGTTATTTCTTGAGGAATGGTCTTAACAATTTCCAACTTCTGAGAATCAGTTAAGAGGGGATTAGTCCCGTTGACCACTCCCGAGAAAGTGTAAGTACCGGGTTGATTAGTAGAGAAGGTCCACTCTTTGCTAAGAGTAGTTCCACTTCCCCGGTCTGACCATTGCCAGCCTTCATTGTTTTTCTTCAGACCGACATATTGTAAACCGTCAGCATCTGTCCCGCTGACGGTAATGGTGACCAGCTGATCAGCTTGGACGCTGGTCGCGCTGGCGGTGAGAGTCCCGGAAGCCAGACTGTTCTGACCGGTTGGGGGAGGAGTGGCCCCATCGGGAGGAGTGGCCCCATCGGGAGGAGTGGCTCCATCTTCCCCGCTGGTGACGGTAATAGTTACTTCTTGAGGAATGGTCTTAACAATTTCCAACTTCTGAGAATCAGTTAAGAGGGGATTAGTCCCATTAACTACTCCGTAGAAAGTGTAAGTACCGGGTTGATTAGTAGAGAAGGTCCACTCTTTGCTAAGAGTGGTGGCACTTCCCCGGTCTGACCATTGCCAGCCTTCATTGTTTTTCTTCAGACCGACATATTGTAAACCGTCAGCATCTGTCCCGCTGACGGTAATGGTGACTGGCTGATCAGCTTGGACACTGGCCGCGCTGGCGGTGAGAGTCCCGGAAGCCAGGCTGTTCTGGCCGGTTGGGGGAGGAGTTCCTCCGCTACCACCGGTAACGGTAATCGTCAATTGAGAGGGGGTCGGGTTTATAATCTCTAACTTCTGAGAATCAGTTAAAGTCGGATTCGTTCCGTTGATTTTTCCGTAGAAAGTGTAGGTACCGGGTTGATTAGTAGAGAAGGTCCACTCTTTGCTAAGAGTGGTGGCACTTCCCCGGTCTGACCATTGCCAGCCTTCATTGTTTTTCTTCAGACCGACATATTGTAAACCGTCAGCATCTTCTCCGGCAACGGTAATGGTGACTGGCTGATCAGCTTGGACGCTGGTCGCGCTGGCGGTGAGAGTCCCGGAAGCCAGGCTGCTCTGACCGGTTGGGGGAGGAGTGGCCCCATCTCCCCCGTTTCCGGTAGTAGTGCTTTTCACTATACAGGTTTCATAGGCCCATGGCATAGAGATCCCTGTCACTTGGGAATAAGAAAAGGCTTTTCCTGGGTTATCAGCCCAAGTTCGGGCATTAAGTGATCCTCCAACATCAAATTGGAGACCAAAAGCAGCAACACTTCCCAAACTAATCTCTACTGGTTGTCTCCAACAATCGGTTCCCACCAAGCATTTTGATCCTGCGTTCCAATTAGTATAAACGGGTTTTATCCATATTTCTCCAGTCTCACCGCTAAAAGGACAAATTGGTAGGTTAACCTGGTTTGGGTTAGAGGTAGTAGTGCAAAGTTGAGTTCCTCCTGCTAAAGTAAGGGCGCTGGCTGCGTAAACTCCTCCTCGTTCTCCACTGGCAACTTTGTTTACTCCCCAGCACATATGGCTGCAGTTGGATTGTCCGGCATTAGAAATAAGAGTATTAATTTCGCAGCGTTCGTTTTCCCAACTGCACAAATTGTGCTTAACGTAAACTCCGGGGCTGTCGGTAAAGGGGCATTGAGGAAGCTGAACTACTCCCTGGCTATATACGGGATTAAGGGCAATTGCTTTGACGGGGGTTAGGGGGAGGCTAATGGCTAAAAAGCTAACAGCTACTAAAACCATTCCTCTAGCTAATATTTTTTTAGAGAACATAGTGAATATAGATTAATAAATTAATAAATTTTACAAACCAATAAAAAATTTCTTCGACTTACCTTTAGTTTAAACCATTGATTTTTTTTTGCAAGGAGAAATTTGACCCTTTAAAAAGTTATGCTACAATGAAAATAAGGTAGAGATTCTGGAAAAGAGCATCTACCTTTCTTAATGAAGTAATTTTTAAAGAAAGCTTATGAAGATTCAACCATTATCTGATCATCTTTTGATCGAACCTCTGCCGGAAAAAGAGAAAACGAAAAGTGGCTTATTAATTCCAGCCACGGCGACGGAAGAAATGCCGGAGCAGGGGACAATTATTGCTGTTGGTCCGGGAAAAAAACTTGATTCCGGCAAAAGAATCCCCCTGGAAATTAAAGTCGGGGAGAAAGTTTTATTTTCTAAGTATGGTCCCAAAGAAGTGGAAATTGATGGCCAGAAATATCTCATTGCCCAAGAGGAAGACATTTTAGCCACCCTTAACCCTTAATTAAATAAATCATTTAATTTTTAATCTTTAGAGAGAATTATGACTAAGGAAATCAAATATCACGAAGAAGCTCGCCAGAAACTTTTAGCCGGTCTTGACCAGTTAGCCAACGTGGTAAAGGTTACTCTGGGTCCCAAGGGGCGGAATGTGGTTCTGTCTAGAACTTATGGTTCGCCGGTGATCACTAATGACGGGGTAACGATTGCTGAAGATATTGAACTGGAAGACAAGGGCGAAAACCTAGGCGTAGAGGTCATTAAGGAAGTGGCTTCAAAGACTAAAGAAGCAGCCGGAGACGGCACGACAACAGCCGTAGTGCTTACGCAAGCCCTTGCTCACGAAGGAGTAAAAAATGTTACCGCCGGGGCTGATCCTTTAAGCATTAGAAGAGGGATGGAAAAGGGAGTCCAGGCCATGGTTAACTATCTGCGCGATCTTTCTCGGCCAGTGAAGCAAAAGGAAGAAATTGTTCAGGTGGCCACTATTTCCGCCGAAGATCCAGAATTGGGAAAATTAATTGCTGACGTTTTGGATGAAGTAGGCAAGGACGGAGTAGTGACAGTTGAAGAATCAAAAACTTTTGGTTTGTCGAAGGAAACAGTCCGAGGACTAGGCTTTGACCAAGGCTATATTTCCCCTTATCTAGTAACGGATCAGGAAGAGATGAAGGCGGAGTTGAAAAATCCCTATATCTTAATTACTGATCAGAAGATTTCCTCCATTCAGGAGATTTTGCCCTTGCTAGAAAAGCTTAATCAAGCGGGAAAGAGAGAACTTTTAATTGTGGCGGAAGACATTGAAGGACAAGCTTTGGCGACTTTAATTCTTAATAAACTGAAGGGAGTCTTTAATGCTTTGGCGATAAAAACACCTGGCTTTGGCGACCAAAGAAAAGCTATTTTGGAAGATATGGCGGTGGTTACTGGCGGCCGGGTTGTTTCGGAACAGATAGGAATGAAATTAGAAGAAACAGAAATTAATGACTTGGGTCAAGCCCAGAAAGTAGTGGCCACTAAAGATAACACTATTCTTATTGGCGGCAGCGGAGAAAAAGCGGAAATTGAGAAGAGAATTGCTGCTCTTAATAAGGAAATTGAGAAAACGGAATCTGATTTTGACCGCCAGCACCTCCAAGAAAGGAAAGCAAAATTGGTGGGAGGAGTGGCGATAATTAAAGTCGGGGCGCCAACAGAAGTGGAGCAGAAAGCCCGCTTCCATAAGGCGGAAGACGCTTTGGCAGCGACAAAAGCGGCCATTGAAGAGGGGATTGTCCCCGGAGGAGGAATAGCTTTACTTAGATCAAGAGCAGCTTTGGATAAAGTAAAAGTAACCGGAGAAGAAAAGATTGGTTTGAAAGCTCTTTGGCAGACAGTAGAGAGCCCCCTTCGCCAAATTAGCGAGAATGCCGGGGTGGACGGTTCGGTGGTCATTCACCAGGTGGCTGAAAAAGGGCCCAGTTATGGTTTTAATGCTCTGAATGGAAAGTACGAAGATTTGATTCAAGCCGGGGTGGTGGATCCGACCAAAGTAGTAAGGTTGGCTTTGGAAAACGCTGTCTCCGCTGCTTCTATGCTCTTGACTACCGAGGCCATGGTTTATGAGAAGGCAAAGCCAGTGGAGCCAAAAATAGACAACGCTCCCCCTGGCGGCTATATGGGTTAGGCGGTAAAACTTAGTACCAAACAAGAAAGCTTCTCTCGTTGCTTAGAGAGGAGCTTTCTGGTATTATTGAGAAGCTAATTAAAAATATTTAACCCTATGTTACTAGGAATTTTATTTTATATTCTTTTGGGATTCGTTTTGGTTTTACTTCTCTTGGGAGTGGTTATCTATAATCGCTTTATGAAGCTGCAGCAAAGATGCAAAGAAGCCTGGGCTGATATTGATGTTCAATTACAGCGAAGATATAATCTTATTCCCAATCTCTTGGCGACGGTTAAGGGATTTGCTTCCCACGAAAAAGAAGTTCTGGAGGCCGTTACTGAAGCTAGAGCCAAAGCCGTCAGCGTGAGTGAAGTGGGGGAGAAATCGCAAGCAGAAGGAGAACTTTCCCGTTCTTTAAAATCTCTTTTTGCGGTGGTGGAAAATTACCCTCAATTAAAGAGCGCCCCTCATTTTTTGGAATTACAAAAAGAATTAACTGACACCGAAGATAAAGTTCAAGCCGCCCGCCGTTTTTACAATAACAATGTTAAGGATTACAACACTCGCTTAGCGATTTTCCCCGATCTCTTGGTAGCCAAACAGCTGGATCTTCAGCCGATGGATTTGTTTGAAGTGGAAGGTTCGGCGGCAAGAGAAGTACCTAAAGTGGCCTTTGATTAATGGCTACCCTTTACTCTCAGGCAGAGAGCAATGTCCGGAAGACATGGCTCTTGATGGGGGGTTTGAGTTTCTTGGCTTTAGGAGTTGGCTGGTTCTTGAGTTATCTTTTTAATTCCTGGTGGCTTCTTGTTATTGTTGCTTTTGGAGTTGGCTTGGAGAATTTGCTGGCTTACTGGCGGGCGGATAAGTTAGTTATTAGAAAAGTGGGAGCAATCCCTTTAAGCAAAGAGAAAGCTCCGGAATTGTTCCGGATAGTAGAAAATCTTTGTCTGACAGCCGGCCTTCCTTTCCCCCAGCTTTATTTAATGGAAGAAAGCCAGCCGAATGCTTTTGCTATCGGCCGGGATAAAGAGCATGCTGCTGTTGTAGTCACTCGTGGTTTGCTGGAAGTAATGGACGAGAATGAGTTGTCGGGAGTAATAGCCCACGAGTTTTCCCATATTAAGAGTCGGGATATCCTTCTGGGGACGATGGTGGTCGTCTTGGTGGGGGCGATCAGTTCTTTGGCTTATTGGTCTTTTCGCTTGGGCTTTTCCCGCCGCTCCCGAAGTAATAGAGAAGGAAACCTCCTTCTTATCTTAGTGGGATTGGTTGGTCTGGTCTTGGCTCCTTTGGCGGCGGCTATTATTCAGGCGGCCATTTCCCGGAAAAGGGAATTTTTGGCTGATGCTTCCGGAGTTCTTTTAACTCGTTATCCCGAGGGATTGATTTCTGCTCTTCAGAAAATTGGCCGGTCGGAACAACTGATGAAGAAAGCCAAACCAGAAACAGCTCATTTATTTATTGCTTCTCCTTTCCGAGGGAAAAATCAAGGATCTTGGTTAACCAGATTATTTGATACTCATCCTCCGTTAGAGGAGAGAATTGAGAAGCTAAAAATGGTAGAATAATAGAGAAGGAGAGATGGCCGAGTGGTTTAAGGCGCATGTTTGGAGAACATGTGAGGTTTTTCCTCGCGTGGGTTCGAATCCCACTCTCTCCGCCAGTTGAGGAATAGCTTTCCCTGAACTAGATGTCCAGGGTTTGCCAGTTTCTGGATTTTCAATCAAGAGGGCTTGACAAGGTGTATAATATTAGTATAATTATATCAGCTCTTTTTGATGTAAGAATACTTGCGAAAAGGTGGTTGTAAGGGACACTAACTTGGCCATGACTGCCATAACGGCGGTTTGGTTCCACAACCCTCGGAAAGAGGTAAATTTTTCGGCAAACAGCCGAAAGGAGGAGGAAAATCTGATGAAGTACGGAGAACTGAACCTGAGGCAAATAGAGGCGGTCGTCAATAAGCTGGGAGGCATGAAAGGCGTCAAACGCTTTCTTTCCGGCGAGACGGTAATCAAGGAAACGGAACACGAGCTCAATATCTGGAAAACCATCAAGCTCGGCACCGGTCCTAAGACGGCCGATGAGTTTCGTCGCCTTTTGGGCGAGGGCGGATTTCGGCTCAGCAACCGGGCGTCGGATATCCTCGGAAAGCCCGCTTTCAAGGTGGCCGATGAGGAAACTGAAATAGACTTGGTGAAGGTCACGGCTGCTGAACTCGGTTTCAAGAAGGGGGCCCGACGCGACCAGATATACGAGAGAGCGCAGAAGCTCGGCTTGGAACTTTGTCCGGCCGAAGTCGGTCCTCAGCTCAGGTTGCAGTACCAGCATCAGCCAAACGGCGAGTGGATTTTAGTTGCCATGGAGCCTATCGTTGGTTCTGGCGGTTACCCGCACATTTTCCTCGTGGGGCGCGGTGATTCTGAGTTATGGCTCTACGGCCACTGGGGCTTTCCTGCCGACTTTTGGAGTGCTGGCAGCCAGTGGCTTTTCTGCCGTCCTCGCAAGTAATCTTCGTCCAACCCTTGGACTCTTGGGAACCTGGTTCCTGTTTGGAAACCTGGTTTCTTGGTCCTGCGGACAAAAAAGCTCTTGATCGTACAGCGATTGAGAGCTTTCTTTTTTATTTAAATAAGTTATTATTAAAATCGGATAGTAGGCGAATCTGTCTACGACCACGGTCGGGACGGTCGAACTCCGGGATTATTGCAATACAGAATTTCGGCAGTTAAGGCTTCCGAGAGAGTTATCAATAATTTCCAAAAATGAAGATACTTGGTGTAAAGCGTTAGGGTATTTTAGATACCGGATAAGATACAGCCCTAAGAGTATTCAAGGGGCGGTGTGGGAGAGGGCGCTTTATATATTATTAGTTCTGACGGTAACCCGAACATTTTCAACGTGGAGCGCAATGATTCTAAGTTATGGCTCAACAGCAACTGGAGCAATCCTGACAACTTTTGGAGTGCTGACAGCCAGTGGCTTTTCTGCCGTCCTCGCCATTCTCTTCATTCCCTCCGTCTGGTTTCAGCCAGGCGGTTTCTATTTAATTGACCTTATCCATCCTCCGAGCATTTTGCCGATTTCATCCAGTTTTTCAGAAAGCAGGATGTATTTTTTATTATCCAGCGATTTTACATCCCAAGCTACCTGCAAGAAGAATTTTAATAAATCCAGCTTGAAAGAACCGTTTGAAAGAGAAATAAGTTTTTCTGCTTTGTCCGAATAGCTAGCCTTTATTATAAATTCGATCACTTCTAAGAATAAAGAATCTATTTTTGCTCCGAGAGTATAGCGTGAATTTTTTGGGAAAAGGGTTAGGAAACCGTGCCATGATTTGTAAACTTGAACCAATTTTTGAATTAGGCTTAAGCTAAACTGGCCGGTGAGCTTACTCGCAGAAAAGTTTTTATGAAAATTCAATTGACTCATAATTTTAAAGATATTGTCAGCTTGGATAATTTATTAGAGGCTTGGAAGGAGTTTTTGAAAGGGAAAAGGAAGAAAAAAGACGTTCAAGAGTTCTCCTTCCGTTTGATGGACAATGTAATATCTCTTCACCAAGGCCTCGTTCATAATACCTATAAACACGGCGGCTATCAAGCCTTCAATATTTCAGATCCAAGGCCCAGAAATATCCACAAAGCCAGCGTGCGGGACAGGTTGCTCCATCGCGCCATTTATCGAAAGCTGTATCCCTTTTTCGATAAAACCTTTATTTCCGATTCTTTTTCCTGCCGAATTGACAAAGGAACCCACAAAGCCTTAAACAGGTTTCGCTCGGTAGCTTTTAAAGCCAGTAAAAACAATGCCAAGACCTGCTGGGTATTGAAATGCGACATTAAAAAGTTTTTTGCCAGCATTGACCACGATATTTTGATAAGTATTCTTAAAAAATATATACCTGACGAAAATGTTTTATGGCTTCTGAAAACAGTAATAGGCAGTTTTCCGGGTGCCGGTCGGAAAACAGGATTACCTCTTGGCAATCTCACTTCTCAACTTTTTGCGAATATCTACATGAATGAATTTGACCAGTTCGTAAAGCATAGAATAAAAGTGAAATACTACATTAGATATGCTGATGATTTTGTTTTGTTGTTGGGAGACAGAAATTGGCTGGAACAACAGATTCTAACCATCAGTAGCTTTCTTCAGAAAGAACTCAAACTTGTTCTGCATTCTCAAAAAGTTTCCATCAAAACACTTTCTTCGGGAGTTGATTTTCTTGGCTGGGTCCATTTTCTAGATCATAGGGTGCTTCGCACCACTACAAAAAGGCGGATGAAAAAGAAAATAGGCATAGGTTTCAGGGCAGAAACAATCAATTCATACCTGGGCCTTTTGGAGTACGGAAACACAAATAAACTTCAAAAAGAAGTTTTAGACTTCTTCGGTCGAGGAAAAAGACAAGAAAAAACCGACCTTGATTGAATGTCAGCATTCTTATTCTCAAGAATGCCTCGCCCTTTAAATTTCGGAGAAATTTCGTCAAGGTTATATTAGTAGTTAGAAATTTTCGCCGTTTCGCTTCCTTAGATATTTTTTGCGGTCTTTGGCTGTCCTGCGAAGCGAGACTTTCGCTAGCTTGCCGCAGGCGAGCCAGCGTCAGGTGCC
>Ga0315539_1000990_pt1 | contig 21137 bp, 14 predicted proteins | sample SalMarSW160150MG_FD_203097 | JGI IMG/M metagenome (GOLD analysis project Ga0315539, IMG submission 203097) | Salt marsh sediment microbial communities from the Plum Island Ecosystem LTER, Massachusetts, United States - Salt Marsh Sediment SW1601-150 ... | reverse complement strand
ATACAATTTTTCACTCCGGATACCTCAAAATGTGCAAATAGTAATTAACAGGGAGGTGTTAGTAAATTCGTTCCAACCGATTTTGTGATTTTTTGTTTATTACTTTCAAATTGTGTGAATAAATATCCGATTATTGATACTAACATCATTTTTTAATTTTAGTAAACTTGTGAAATCTATGGTAGATGGCATGGTTTTCAGGAAGTTTTTAACCTGTGGTTGATGTTCGTGGAATAAGATACTAAAAGAAAACAGATGCCGTTTTTATAGTTAACTTTGTGCAATATACAAACCCCTGAAATATGGATGTTCGACGGGTAGCTATCATAGGTATCATTTGTATCCAGTTTTTTTTGCTGTCACCGCTTTTTGCACAAAAACCACACTCATTAGAAACGATTGATTCTGAATACAAAACAGCGCTTGAGCTATTTCAGAAGCAAAAATACGGTGCGGCACAGAATCATTTTTTGAAAGCCCTGGAGGCTTATCAGGGCAAGGATTCGGAATGGAAAACGGATGCTGAATTTTATGCTGCACTTTGTGCGGTTGAACTGTTCAATGAAGATGCTGAATATCTTATCCAAGAATTTATCCGAAATCATCCGGAGAGTCCGAAAGCCAAACTTGCCCTCTTTGAACTGGCCCTGTTTGAATACCAGAATAAGAATTACAGAGGGGCTGTTCGCTACTTTGAAGGGGTTGACCGGATGGTCTTATCCGAAACACAGCTTGCTGAATTTTATTTCAAGTCGGGTTACAGCTACTTTATGGTTGGAAACATGGAAAAGGCAAGCCTGGCATTTTTCGAGATCAAAGATATCAATACAGCCTATACTTCTCCTGCTATATACTATTATGCGCACATTGCTTATTCGGAGAAAAACTATGAAACCGCTTTACGGGAATTCAGGAGGTTAACCGATGATGAAAATTTTTCCCCTGTTGTTCCCTTTTACATTGTTCAGATCCTTTACCTGCAGAAAAATTATGACGAGATCCTGGAATATGCCCCTCCACTGCTTGAAACAGCCACACCCAGCAGAGCCATTGAGATCGAAAAATTTATTGGTGATGCCTACCACAAAAAGGAGCGGTACCAGGAGGCAATTCCCCACCTTGAAAAGTACATGGCCGAGTCAAGAACAGTAACCAGGGAAGATCGTTATCAGCTTGGGTTTGCCTATTATCAGGTGAGTGAATTCGAAAAAGCCGCTCAACTTTTCGAGAGAGTGACGGGCAGCAGTGACCTTTTGAGCCAGAATGCATACTACCTGTTAGCCGATTGTTACCTGAGAACGGAAAGAAAGGATATGGCACGGATGGCTTTCTCATCAGCCTCAAAAATGGATTTCGATGAAACGATAAAAGAAGATGCCCTCTTCAACTTTGCCAAGATAACCTATGAACTCTCTTACTCTCCTTTTAATGAAGCGATCAGGGCCCTGAACCAATACATTGAGGAATATGCCCATTCCGACCGGATCGATGAGGCCTATGAATTTCTCATGCAGGCTTACTTGAATACACGGAATTATAAAGAAGCCCTGGAATCACTCAATAAGATCCAGGAAAAGAATGACCGGATCAAATCGGCTTACCAGCGGGTTGCATTTTACCGTGGACTGGAACTGTTCAATGATCTGAAATTTGATGAGGCAGTTGAGCATTTCGACCTGAGCCTTGAATATGAGGCGTTTGATATGACGATTAGAGCCCGTGCTTATTACTGGAGGGGAGAAGCCTACTACCGGTTAAACGATTTTGAAATGGCATTTGACGATTATCAGGAATTTATTGGATTACCGGGCGCATTCGAAACGATTGAATTTCAGGTTGCCCATTATAACCTTGGCTATATCTACTTCTCAGAAAAAGCGTATTCTGAAGCGTTAAACTGGTTCAGAAAATATGTTAACCTGGCAGGAGATACGAAGTCGAAAATGATGGGCGATGCACTGAACCGGATCGCCGATTGCTACTTCATTAAATCCGATTACCAGACCGCCCTTTCCTTTTACCAGAGGGCAATTGATCTGGGACTTTCCGGATCCGATTATGCCATGTTCCAAAAAGGAATAATCCTGGGCGTTACCAACAACCACCAGGAAAAAATCAGGATTCTGACCAGTCTGCTGGAGAAAATACCATCTTCTGCCTATGTGGATGACGCATTGTTCGAACGAGGGAAATCTTTTGTTACGATCGAAAACTTCAACCGGGCCATTGAGGATTATAAGAACATTATTGATGAACTTGAAAACAGCAGTTATGTGCCCAAAGCCATGGTGCAACTGGGTCTTGTATACTACAGCATGAACCGGAATGAGGATGCGATTAGCTGGTTTACCCGGGCCATTGAAAACTATCGGGGGACCGAAGAGGCTCACAATGCCCTTGCCGGCTTAAAGAACGTTTATGTGGATTTGAATGAAGTGGAGCAATATTTCGACTATGTCAGAAACCTCGGCGATGAAGTTACGGTGACGCTTGCTGAACAGGACTCCCTAACCTATATCACAGGCGAGAATTTATACATGGCAGGTAATTGTGAACGGGCAGTCCAAACCCTGAACACCTACATTGAACGATTCGACCAGGGTAACTTTCTTCTGAATGCCCATTTTTATAAAGCCGAGTGTGAAATGAAACTGGGCGATGTGGAAAAGGCACTTGCCTCCTATACCTACGTGATTGAAAGTCCAAGGAGCCTGTTTACCGAGCCGGCACTGGTAGCCGCTGCCGCAATAAATTTCAAAGCGGAAGAATTGCATGAGGCAATTGAACAATATGCTTACCTTGAAGGAGTTGCCGAATTGCCAAATAACCTGCTGATTGCCCGGTTGGGTCTTATGCGCAGCTTCTATATACTGGAGAATTATAACAACACCATCGATGCAGCAAAAAAGTTGCTGACATCCGATAAAGTGTCTGAAGAGATGGCAAGAGAAGCCTATTTTAAAATTGCCAAATCTCATTATGCCCTCGAACAACTGGACCAGGCACAATCCAATTTCCGGAGAGTCGCATCGGAAGTTAAAAGCATTGAAGGTGCTGAGTCAAAATACAGGGTGGCTGAAATCTATTTTCTGAAAGAACAGTTTGAAAAAGCTGAACAGGAGATCAACCAATTTTTAGAACTCAATACACCACACCCTTACTGGATGGCTAAAATATTTATCCTGGATGCCGATATTAAAGTCAGAAAAGAGGATTTTTTCCAGGCAAAACACATGTTGCAGGCGATTATTGATTATTATGAAGAACCAAACGACGGGATCATAGAGGAGGCATCCAGGAAATACAATGAAATTGTGGAGTTGGAGCAGTTCCTGAATGCACCGGCAGTGCAGGATACAATCAGACTGAATGGCGCTATTGAAATGTCAGATACTATTTTCCATGATGGAAAACCATAGATTATGAGTCCACGGAAACAGATAAAATCCATAGTTGTAGTATTGGGATATTTTCTACTGGTATCCACTGCACTCTATTCGCAGGATCCCATCAGGAAGGAAGTAAAGGTGGTAAAACCATACGAACCATCCCTGTCCGATGCGTTTAAGGTTACCCACCTTCCCGTGCTTGATGACACACTCCAGTTCACCCCCGAATACAACTATACCATCACACCGCAATCTTTTTCGCCGGAATACGAGTTGCGCCCGATCCATCCCGCAAGAATGGAGGGAGAAACCCTACCGAAATTGTACCACTCCCTGCTGAAGATCGGGTTCGGAAACTACTGGACACCCTTTGGTGAATTGAGCATTAACAACCTCAGGTCGAAAGAGCACTCTTATGGTGTTTATGGCAAACACATCTCTTCCCAGGGGGATGTCCTTCTTGATAATGATAAAAAGGTTTTCGGAGGGTACGGGAATAGTGAAGTGGATCTGTACGGCAAGAAAATAATGAAGAAAGCAATCCTTTCCGGAAGCCTGGGATTGCAGAGTGACCAGTTCTATTATTATGGCTATGATACGGATACAGTTATCGTTCCCGATTCACTGGTCAGGGATATCGATAAAAAAGATATCAAACAAAGTTTCCTTCTGCTGTCAGGAAAAATTGGATTGCGATCAGCCCATGTGGATTCAAATAAGTTTGCCTATAATGTCGCCTTTCAATACAACTATTTCAGGGATAAGTATGATATGACAGAAAACGGCTTTCACCTGGATAGCCGTTTCAGTAAATTATTCAATAAGCAGTATATCGGAACCGACCTGGCGTTTCATTACCTGGATAAAAGCGAAGGCATTGACTCAACCTATAATGCAGTATTGAAAGTGGCACCCTGGTTTTTAAGGCGTTCTTCCCTGTGGAAACTGCAGGCTGGGCTTTCCATAACTTTCGACATGAAAGAGGACAACACGACTCCTCATTTTTACCCGCAGGTTGAATTGCAGTTTAATGTGATAGAGAACCTGTTATTTGCCTACCTGGGAGTTGATGGAGGTCTGGAAATCAATCATTACCGGAACATTGCTTCTGAAAACCCATTTGTGATACCGGGTTTATCAGTGAAAAACAGCGATCATAACCTGGATGTTTATGGAGGATTCCTTGGAAGTATCAGCACTACAACAACATTTAAGATTAAAGCTTCTTATGCTTTGATTGACGACATGTACTTCTTTGTGAACGATACCGTTGGTGAACTGAGGAATCAATTCAACGTTGAGTACGATGATGTTGAGCTGATATCCCTGTATGGGGAGGTGGAATCAAAACCTACAGAAAAACTTTCCCTGTTGCTCAAAGGGAACTATTACGGATACTCCATGTCCGCTCAGGATGAACCGTGGCACAAACCCTCCTGGGATATTACATTTGCTGCATCCTATAACCTGAGGAATAAGATCCTGATATCGGCTGACCTTTTCGGGCAGGGAAAGCGATATGCAAAAACCTATGGATTAGCCGGAAATGCGGTGAAGAAGAAGCTGGATGGATTGCTCGATATAAACCTCGGTATCGAATACAGGTACACCAAGCTGTTATCCGGCTTCGTGAATTTATACAATATCGCGTCTGTCCGGTATTCACAGTGGAACCAGTATCCCTCCCAGCAATTCTTTATCCTCGTGGGGTTTACCTACGCTTTGTAATACGATTCGTCTGTTGTCTGATCTCCTTCTTTATGCCCCGGATACAACCACATCATCAATAACTACACTCGGGGTAATGAATGATGAGAAGGTCCATGGGTCATTGGCAACTTCAACCATTTTTCCCCAGAATTCAAGGTGATTTCCGGCAATATTCATTTCTGCCACGGATTGTACTGGAACTCCCTTATCAAAGAGTTTGCCGAAAATACCCACTGAAAAATCTCCCGTTGTTGAATTGGAGTTTCCACCGATAAATCCGGTTACAAGGATACCCCTTCCGAGATCCTTCATGATCTCTTCAACCGATCGTTTTCCGGGTGGAACGATCAGGTTTGACGAACCACCTGAAGTGGGTTCCCATCCAAGTTTTTGACTATAATACCAATCAACATAAAACGCATTCAGAACACCGTTTTCGATCATAATGCGCTTTTTCGCTGCAAGTCCTTCTCCGTCATATAGTCTGCTCCCCAATCCTGCCGGGAGATGGGGATCATCAATAAGAGTGAACTGATTACTGCCAACCCGGGTTCCTTTTTTATCAGCCAGGAAGGAGCGTTTTTGCTGAATATTTGAGCCATACATGGCGGAAAGGAATCCCCCGACCACTCTTGGTACATTCTGGTTTTCGATAATAATCGGAAGCTTTTCCGTTTGAATTTTCTTTCCCCCAAGAAGATCCAGTGTTCTCTGAGCCGCTACCTGTCCGATTTTTTCAGGTGCAGGTAAATCCTTTTTGTGAACGGTAACCACGTAATAGTAGCCTTCGGGCCTCCTGTCACCTTCATCTTTGGCTGACATTTCTGCTCCGGTCACGTAGTAGGTTGATTCGGTTGATCCTTCCAATCCGTTACTGGTCATTAGAATGGATTCGTTCCGACCGTCCTGCACAAAAGCCGTTACTGATATAACCTTATCACCACCGGCTTCCAGACATGAATTTTCAACTGTTTTTACCAGGTTGTGCCGGTCATCCGGTGTGAATTTTTCATACTCCCTATCCACGATATAAAGGTCCAGATCGGCACGCCCTTCATAATAGGATGGATCGGGTAAGGTCCGGTAAGGATCTTCAGCCAGTAGTTTGGTTGTAGCTACTGCATTGGAAATAAAACTGTTTAGGGATTCTTTCCGCAAATCCGATGTATCCTGTCCGGAATAGCGCCCATTGACATAGATTTCAACAAACAGGTTTTTGTTGGAAGCCTCTTTAATGGTTTCGGGTTTTTTATCACGGTAGCTGATTTCAATGAGACGATCTTTTGAAATACCTACCCTGCAGTCGTCAGCACCTGCGGTTTTTGCAGCGTCAACTGCCCATTTTGCCAGATTATAGATTTCTTCATTCATGATTTTCAGTCTTAAGATTGTACTCCACCAACGGTCATTGATTTCACCAGGACGGTTGGCATGCCAAAACCAACAGGAACTCCCTGTCCGCCTTTTCCACACATGCCGCCACCTCCTTTTGCCATCTGAAAGTCATTGGCTAACATGGTGATGTTTCTCAGCATCTTGGGTCCATTTCCCATGATATTTATATCCTTGATGGGAGCTGTCAGCTTCCCATTTTCGATCATTTTACCCTGGGAAACATAGAATGAGAAGTCTCCTTCCCCTATTTTAACCTGTCCGTTACTGACATCTTCAACATAAATTCCATGATCAACACTGGCAATTACCTCATCGGGGGTGGCCGGTCCCGCTAACATGTAAGTGTTTCTCATTCTGGGTTGAATGAAGTGCTCATAGCTTTGCCTCCGTCCGTTTCCGGTGGGTTCTATCCCATAATGACGGGCGGAAATCTTGTCGTGCATGTAGCTTTTCAGAATACCATCTTCAACCAGCAATGTTTTCTGGCCGGGTGTCCCTTCGTCATCCACATTCAGGGAGCCCGGAAGGCCGATGTTGGTCCCATCATCAATGATGGTTACAAATGGTTCGGCAACCTGTTTTCCGATCATGGTCGAATAGGTAGAGGTGTTTTTCCGGTTAAAATCGGCTTCCATACCATGCCCGATGGCTTCATGCAGCAGGATTGCGGGGATTCCGGGACCCAGCACTACCGGCATCTCTCCTGCAGGAGGTTGTACAGCCTCAAACAGAACAAGTGCCCGGTTCACAGATTCTCTGGCTACTTCATCAATCACATCATCAGTGTAATAGGAGAAGTCCTTGCGACCGCCCAGGTTCCATCCTGCTCTCTCCCTTTTGCCCTCTTTTTCTGCAACGACAGTGGCATTCAGATAATTCCTGGGTAACAGATCTTCTGCCTTAATCCCTTCACTGGTGATAACCATGATCCGTTTTTGCTGGTCGTGAAATCCAACATTTACCTTTTCCACAAGGGGAGAAAGATCAAAACAGGTGTCGTTGGTCGATTGCACGATGGGAAGTTTGGATTCAAGAGGAACATCAGTCAGGAGACCCGTTAGCGGGTAATAGTTTTCCAGTATAAGCGGTGTAAACTCGCCTGCCGGACTCGTGGCCGATGAATTGGCTATGGTCGCAGCAATTGAAGCAGCTGCTAACATCGCTTCTTCAGTCAGCTCCTGGGTATATCCATATCCCACCTGGTCTCCATTTACACTGCGTATACCAACACCCAGGGCAATGGTAGAGTAAGCCTGGTTCACCTTGCCATCCTCTAGTATTACCCAGTTGCTGATCGTGTGTTCGAAAAACAGATCAGCAAAATCTCCACCCCTTGATAATGCTTTCGCCAGAACCTTCCTGCATAGAGCATCCGAGATGCCAAATTCGGATTCAAAATATCCTGTCTTGCTTTCACTGGAAAAACGCAAACATCCCGAAGGTAAAACAGGTATAATTGCGGCTGCTGCAGCTGCAGCAGCACCGGTCTTCATAAAAGACCGCCGCGTAATGATTTTCATAAATACCTCCTTTTCAGTTTATATGTATGATAGCTTCACCGGAAAACATACCGGTGAAAATAGATGCATTTAATACAGCCAGTAATTGATGTAAAGAGAAACTGAGATTTTTCAAACCGCTGGAACATGATAGTGAAAACAAGATATGAAAAACATGGTACAAAATCAAATTTTATTGAGGTATTATTCAATATGCAGGTGATATCGCTTTTAATGGTATAATATAATCAGATTTTCAGACAATTAGAAGTATGAAAGACACGTTTTAATGAATATCACCGGAATGTTAATCTTTTGTTAAAAAAACGGGTATTTTTGGCTTTTTTCAGCACCATAAAACCAGCAAAATTTCGTATATTTGACATGAATTCAGAGATGGTTGAAAATAAGTTATAACATCCTGTAATTTAATAATATATAAATAGGAAGAAACATACTGAAAAGCACAAAATAATCTTCACTTCAGGTAGCAGACAGGTTGGATTGAAGAAGGATAAAATCAGGACAACAAAAATTCGAAAAGAGTACCTTAAAAGTGCGGATACAGGAAAGGTATCCGGTTAAGAAAAGTATGTTAATAGGTTTAATAGTTCAGACAGATGGATAATTTGAAATCGACTAGCAAAGGCAACCATGAATATTCAGCTGAAAGCATCCAGGTGTTGGAAGGATTGGAAGCGGTAAGGAAAAGACCTGCAATGTATATTGGTGATGTTAGTGTAAAGGGGTTACATCATCTTGTATATGAGGTGATTGATAATTCAATTGATGAAGCCCTTGCAGGGTATTGTAAAAACATTGAATTGATTATCAATGAAGACAGTTCGTTAACGGTAAAGGATGATGGCAGGGGAATACCAGTCGATATTCACGATAAGGAGAAGAAATCTGCCCTGGAAGTGGTAATGACGGTGTTACATTCAGGTGGAAAGTTTGACAAGGAGTCCTACAAAGTATCCGGTGGACTGCATGGAGTCGGTGTTTCCTGTGTAAATGCCCTCTCATCTGAACTGAGGGCTGAAGTTCACAGGGATGGCAAGATACATCTTCAGGAATACCGGTTTGGGAAACCGCTCAGTGAAGTTAAAATCATCGGAGATACCAAACAAACCGGTACGGAAATAACCTTTACCCCGGATAATAGCATCTTTATCACTACCGATTTCAATTTTGAAATACTGGCTGCCAAGCTGAGAGAATTGGCTTACCTGAACAAGGGAATTAACCTGACCATTACGGACAGACGAGAAACCGGAGATAACGGGAATGGTAATGGTGAGGGATTCAGAAGCGAGAATTATTACTCGGAAGAAGGATTGAAGGAGTTCGTGCTTTTTCTTGATGCAACCAGGGAAAAGCTGATCGACACACCGATATACATCGAAACGGAGAAAAATGAAGTGCCCGTTGAAATTGCAATGCAGTACAACACCTCGTTCTCGGAAAATATCCACTCCTATGTGAACAATATCAATACCATTGAAGGAGGGACACACCTGGCCGGTTTCAGACGGGGGCTAACAAGAACCCTGAAAAATTATGCGGAGAAATCCGGAATGCTGGCGAAATTGAAATTTGATATCAATGGAGATGATTTCCGGGAAGGATTGACTGCCATCATATCCATCAAGGTTCAGGAACCTCAGTTTGAAGGACAAACAAAGACCAAGCTTGGCAATTCCGAGGTTATGGGCGCTGTGGATCAGGCGGTAAGTAATCTCCTGACAAATTATCTCGAAGAGAATCCAAAGGATGCCAGGACGATTGTTCAGAAAGTGATTCTGGCAGCTACAGCAAGGCATGCTGCCAGGAAAGCCAGAGAATTGGTGCAGCGGAAAAATGTGCTCTCCGGATCAGGGCTGCCCGGGAAACTGGCGGATTGCGCGGAAAGAGATCCCACGCTGTGCGAAATATTCCTCGTAGAGGGTGATTCCGCCGGAGGAACAGCCAAGCAGGGACGGGACAGAAAATACCAGGCCATCATGCCGTTACGGGGAAAGATCCTCAACGTGGAAAAAGCAATGCAGCACAAGATATTTGAGAATGAAGAGATTAAAAATGTTTTTACCGCACTGGGAGTGACCATTGGTACCGAGGAGGATAGTAAAGCACTCAATATGGAAGGGCTCCGGTACCATAAAATCGTGATCATGACCGATGCGGATGTGGATGGAAGCCATATCACCACCCTGATCATGACCTTCTTCTTCCGGTATATGCAGGAATTGATCCAAAACGGAAACCTTTACATTGCTACTCCACCCCTTTATCAGGTAAAAAAAGGAAAAGAACAACGGTATTGCTGGTCGGAAGAAGAACGGATGGCGGTCACGAAAGAGCTTGGACAGGGAAAGGATGGTGGTGTCTCTATTCAGCGGTACAAAGGACTTGGGGAAATGAATGCTGAGCAACTGTGGGAAACGACCATGAACCCGGAAAAAAGAACCCTCCGGCAGGTTACCATTGAAAGCGCTGCAGAAGCAGACAGGATATTCTCCATGCTGATGGGCGATGAGGTCCCTCCACGCCGCGAATTCATTGAAAAACATGCAAAGTACGCCAATATCGACGTGTAAGTCATACGAATTTTACATATAAGTGAGGGTTTCACTCCAAGTGAAGCCCTCACTCATTTTTGCTCGAATTGAACTTTTTTCTTCTATTTTTATACCGCACATTCAAACACGATAATCCATGAAATTTTTTGCAATCATTTTGCTATTGTCCATTGGGATTTCCAATTCTGTTGAGGCTCAGGAAAATGAAGATCTGAAATCTGTTGAGATGATCTTTGAGGAAGCCCTCTCAGACAATACAGCCTATGAAAGCCTCAGGTACCTGTCAAAAGAAATCGGTGGACGATTGCCCAATTCACCCGAGGCAAGAGAGGCAGTAAAATTTACTGTTGAATTAATGAAATCTGCGGGAGCAGATACCATCTTCTATCAGGAAATGATGGTGAGAAACTGGATCAGGGGAGAAGAAACGGCTTCCCTCATTTCCGGGGTTCATGGCACCAGGGAAGTCATCATTTCGGATCTTGGGATGGCTGTTCCTACAGGTCCCGAAGGCATTCAGGCAAAGGTCGTTGAGGTGAACGGGATAGAAGAGCTGGAATTGCTTGGGGAGGAAGCCATCCGGGACAGGATCGTGTTCTTCAATCATCCTATGGATCCTGCCCTGAAAAGTACATTTACCGCCTATGGGAGGGCAGCCGGGCAAAGGGTACAGGGACCCTCTGCTGCTGCAAGATACGGAGCGGTTGGTGCTGTGATCCGTTCACTCACACTGGCAACGGATGAACATCCCCATACCGGTGTCACGCGGTATGAAGAGGGAGTTCCCAAAATCCCTGCCGTGTGCATTTGCACTGAACATGCTGACCTGTTGAGCGGATGGTTGAAATCTGATCCTGACCTTAAACTCTTTTTTAAGACTACCAGCCAGCTGTCGCCCGATGTGGAATCATACAATGTCATCGGTGAGGTCAGGGGAACGGAATACCCGGATGAATACATCATCATCGGGGGCCACCTGGATGCATGGGATACCGGTGAAGGAGCCCATGATGATGGTGTGGGTTGTATTCAATCGATCGAGGTGTTGCGGATTTTTACCGAACTGGGAATAAAACCAAAACATTCAATCAGAGCGGTCATGTTCATGGACGAAGAGGTCAGCGGTACCGGATCCGTTACCTATGCTGAACATGTCAGAAGCTCAGGCGAAAAACACCTTTTAGCCATTGAATGTGACAGGGGAGGAACGTCCCCGGTAGGATTTTATATTGATGCACCCGATGAGACGATCGCAAGAATCGCGCAATGGAAACCACTTTTTCTGCCCTATGGCATTCATCTCTTTACCCGGGGTGGCAGTGGTGCGGATGTTGGGAGATTAAAAGAGTTTGGTACTGTACTGATCGGGTACCTGCCGGATACAAACCGATATTTTGATTACCACCATTCACCCAACGATACCTTTGAAAAGGTGAACAAAAGAGAGATGCAACTGGGTAGCGCTGCAAACGCCGCCCTGATCTTTTTAATTGACAAATATGGATTGGAGTAAAAGATTAGTGAATTGTTAAATGTTAAAAAGTTAATCGGTTAAAATATCCTAAATTTTTACAAAACCGGAAACTGAGAACTAGATTATCACTATCGAACCGAGCGTAGCCTGCCCGACTGCGTCATTCAGGCGGGCGAGCTCACGATTCCGCCAGCCATGTAACAATTTCCTATTGTACAACATCGCAGTTGGCTCGTTATTATGCGGATCATTCAACCAGGGGCTTCACATAGTGATCCTCCATCGGAGTCCTATGGACCTATGGGACACGCCCCTGGCTACCAACATTTGACTCCTGCCTGCCGGCAGGAAATGCCGAATGATGGATTAGGAGAACCGAGCGTGAGCGAGCTCACGAATCCGCTGTAAAGCGGTGAGTAATTACTATTGTCCGAAGGACTCTCCCATAGGGATCCCTAGGGGGCTTTGGAGATTTACCATCGAATTACAATCGTCTGACAATTGTTTGACCATTGCATGACCATCGCATGACAACCGTATGACAATTGTATGCCTCCTCAGAAGAAATACGCCGCTTTCTTCAGCTCCTCCATACTCTTCAAGGGTTTGGGAGGTTGAAGGTACCGGTCGAGGAACTCGTAGATCTCAAGCCGTATTTCCCTTGCAACCTGGGTATCCATCCGATTAAAAGAATGTCCTCCCGGGATCTCCTGGTAGATTTTATATTCAAACTGTTTTCCTTCCGCTTTTAATGCTTTTATCAAATGCTCCACTTCCAGGACATTGACATCAGCATCATTGGTATTGGTATGGATCAGGAGGGGAGTTTTCAGTTTATGAGCCTGCCATGCAGGAGACCTTCTCCTGTATTCTTCCACATCCTCATACGCTGTTTTTCCGATGTGGTAATCGGCTGAATAGAGATCACGGTAGGATTGTGTTTTATACCCCATCCTGGCAATCAGGTCGCTGACCGGGACACCGGCATAAGCAACCGCATAGTTTTCAGGATGTTCAAAAACGTTATGCAGTGCGATCAGCCCGCCATGACTCCAGCCAATGATACCAACCCGGTTCTTGTCAACAATGTCATAATTGTCAATCATGTATTGCCTGCTGGCATCTACATCCTCGATCTCAAGGCCACCGTAATCGATCTTGCGGTAATGACTCATTCCATATCCGGTGCTTCCCCGGTACTCCGCGGCAACGACAATGTACTGCTGTGCCATCATCTCCCTGATGATGTGTGTATGGTAGGTGGTAAAGTCACTATGAACCCCGCCGTGAGGAAGAACCAGTAAAGGGTATTTTCGGGAAGGATCAATATTCTTCGGGATGAATACATACGACCAGAACTTCACCGGGTTACCTGCCCCCTGAGCTGTTGGGTTTTCTTCTTTCCATAAGGGAGGACCGTAAATGTATACCTTGTCAATGAAGGCAACATCGCCAACTTTATTATACCAGTAAATATCGTCGATTGCTTTTGCGATGACATCCAACCGGTGATCAAGCATTTCAAAATTGCGTTCCAATGCGCGAATAGCATCCTGGTCTGCATGTGATTCTTCCTGGGGCCAGCATACCTGGAACAGGAAAAAACCGAGGGCGATCAGTATGAATCGCCGGATTTGTTTGTAGGTTTTCATGAGTCTTGTATTTTGTTTAATCAAATTTCAATTTTCCCTTCAAAAACAAAAGTAACGGGGCCAATGAGCCATATGTCAGTAATATGATTTTCAGTGTTGATGGTAAAATCAACTTCCAGCTTTCCTCCTTTGGTTTGAACGGAGACAGGTGGATTGTCCATTTTGTCATCCAGGACTGAACAAATGGCAGAGGCGACTACTCCCGTCCCACAGGAGAGGGTTTCATTTTCCACGCCCCTTTCATAAGTCCGGACAAAGAGGGTATTCCCTTCCGGCTGAATAAAGTCAACATTGGTTCCCACGGGTTCAAACGGTTTGCTATACCTGATCTTTTTCCCTTCTGCATATGCATCCATTGTCTTTACATCAGACCGGGAAAAAACGGCATGAGGTGAACCGGTATCCAGGAAGTAAAAATCTTTCCTCTTATCTACCCGGTTAACATCATTCATCTTCACCCTCACCTGATCGTTTTCAACCGATGCCTCGTGGATGCCATCATATGCTTTAAAATGCATCGATTTCCCGGTAATCCCTGACCGGTATGCAAAAGCTGCAATGCACCGTGCACCGTTCCCGCAGAAGGATCCTTCCAATCCATCCGCATTGAAATATTCCACCTCAAAATCATATTGATCGTGACGGTATAACAACATCAGGCCGTCCGCACCAATTCCAAACCTGCGGTCGCATAACCTGTTAAACAGTGTCTGATTTCCTGATACGGGCAGCCCCTGCCGGTTATCAATGACGATAAAATCATTCCCTGTGCCGTGGTATTTATAAAAATGAATCAACATGTCAGGAATCGTTAAAAAGTGTTAAATCACAATACACGCTGCAACATCAATAATAATCATACGTTTAGGTAGTTGTAAAGTTAGCAATCTTATTTTATAGGCATAATTTTTGTAATGAAAAACCAAACAAATATTGATTAAATTTGTTACCATATTATAAAACTGATTATCATGAACGGAAAGAAGATATTGGGTACATTAATGGTGGCCCTGGTTGGAGGCTTATTAGCCATATTTGCATATACATTGTTCATTCAAAAGCCTGCTGATCCGGCAATTGTTGAGAAGAGCGATTCGCAGTTGGTCCGGTTTGCCAATCTGCCTCAGGATTTCGAAGCGGCAGAGTTCGATTTTACCTTTGCAGCAGAGAATACGGTTCATGCTGTGGTACATGTGATGACGGTTACCGAGAGAAGCTCAGCATACCGTAATCCATTGTATGAGTTTTTTTACGGAGACCGGTATAACCGCAACCCGCAGCCAATGCTTGGCTATGGTTCGGGTGTTATCATTTCAGAGGATGGATATATCGTAACCAATAATCACGTGATCGAGGGCTCGGATGAAATTGAAGTGACCTTAAATGATAAACGGGTTTTCGAGGCCGAAATAGTGGGGCGTGATCCCAGCACGGATATTGCATTGATCAGGATCAAAGAAAAAGATCTGCCCTATTTACGTTTCGGTGATTCCGACAAACTGAAGCTCGGACAGTGGGTCCTTGCTGTTGGCAACCCCTTTAACCTTACTTCAACGGTCACCGCCGGTATCATCAGTGCCAAAGGAAGAAACCTGGGTTTGCTTCCCGATGAATTCCGGATTGAGTCATTCATTCAAACGGATGCAGCGCTCAACCGTGGAAATAGCGGTGGAGCACTGGTTACCCTCAATGGAGAATTCATCGGATTAACCACTGCCATCATTTCACCCACCGGCGGATATGCAGGAAACTCTTTTGCCGTACCCGTTAATATCGTGAAGAAAATTGTTGAAGACCTGAAAGAATTCGGAGAAGTACAGAGAGCCATTCTTGGAGTCACCATCACCGATGTGGATGCTAGCCTGGCAGAAGAGAAAAAACTGGACAGGATTGAAGGAGTGTACATCAATAGTGTGCGTGAAAATGGAGCAGCAAAAGATGCAGGGATCAAAGAGGGAGATGTTGTGCTTCGTGTTAATGATTTGAATGTCAATTCAGTAGCAGAACTTCAGGAACAGATCAGCAAATACCGTCCAAACGATAAAGTGGATGTTCTGATAAAAAGAGACAATAAAAGGAAACAATTTGAAGTTGTTTTACGTAACACGGAAGGTAGCACCGAAATTGTCCGCCCGGATGACCTGATAATGGGTGCAAAGTTCGATGAACTTTCTGACGGCGATAGAGAAGAATACAATATATCAAATGGTGTGAAGATCACCGATGTCGGTGAAGGGTATTTGAATGAATTGGGACTGCGATCAGGAACCATTGTTCTCCGTATTAACGGGAACAGCGTGCAGCGTGTCAGTGAAGTCAAAGATATTCTGGGTGGAGGCAGAACACTCTATTCCATTGAGGGAATTCAACCCAATGGAACGTTCTTTAGTTATGAGATAAGACGATAAGGTGAATAACTGTGGATCAACTTGTTAAAAGGCTTGTTCTGCAAGCCTTTTTTCATCGAGATCTATTTAACCACACCTAACTCTTGACTTGTGTTGCTAAAAGCCATAACTTCGCACCAGGTTTCGTAGGAGATAATTATCAGAAAAAAGATGAGACAATTAAAAATTACAAAATCGATTACCAACCGGGAGAGTGCTTCACTGGATAAGTACCTGCAGGAAATTGGGAAAGAGGAGTTGATATCCGTTGAAGAAGAGGTGGAACTGGCACAGCGGATTAAAAAAGGTGATCGTGATGCCCTGGAAAAATTGACCAGGGCGAACCTGAGATTTGTCGTTTCGGTTGCCAAGCAGTACCAAAACCAGGGATTGAGTCTGCCGGATCTGATCAATGAAGGGAACCTGGGACTGATTAAAGCAGCTGAAAAATTCGATGAAACGCGTGGATTTAAGTTCATCTCCTATGCAGTCTGGTGGATCAGGCAGTCGATTCTGCAAGCACTGGCCGAACAATCCAGGATTGTCCGCCTGCCGTTAAACCAGGTGGGATCACTCAATAAGATCAATAAAGCATTTTCTAAATTTGAGCAGGAGTTTGAACGTACTCCTTCACCCGAGGAACTTGCCGAGGCCCTTGAATTGCCAAAAGAGAAAGTGACCGATACCCTGAAAGTGTCAGGACGTCATGTTTCTGTCGATGCACCGTTTGTCGACGGGGAGGATAATAGCCTGCTGGATGTCCTGCCAAACAACGACTCACCGGTTGCCGATAAAACCCTGTTGAACGAATCCCTGATCAAGGAGATTGACCGGGCACTGGCAACCCTGACGGAACGTGAACGGGATATCATCAAGCTCTTTTTTGGAATCGGTATCCAGGATATGACCCTGGAAGAGATCGGAGAACGGTTCGGACTTACCCGTGAACGGGTCAGGCAGATAAAGGAAAAAGCCATTCGCCGGCTCCGTCACACCTCCCGCAGTAAGCTGCTGAAATCGTATTTAGGGTAATAATTACCATGTGCTATACAGATGACAAAAAAAACGCCGAAATCCGGCGTTTTTTTTGTCCCTGCATATCGCGATCCAATCAGTAAAACGAACCTCCCGGTTTATTAGTCGATTTAGATTAACGTATGTCCCCCTCCCGGTGCCTGCGCCGAATTCGCCATTTGGCGAAGAAGGCGTAAGGGGGAAAATCCTGATCCGACAGCCATGTGAAATAATGCCTTGCATTGGCGGTGATACCGCTATTTCACATGGCCAGTTGGCGGACGGGGCACGACTGGTATGGGTACGAGCGGGTTCCTCGTCGCTCCACTTTGCAGTCGGTCAGATATCATCGGTCAGACCAACTCCCTGCAGTCCGGCACACACGCTAGCGGTCAGACCGGGTATCACTGTACCCGTCTGACCCATTTGGGGTCTGACGGATGGGGTTTACTTTTATGTACGGTTGGCAAATTTACTCGCCGCCCACTTGCATTCACACAAGCCTGGCCCATGAGATCGCTCGCAGGCTCGCTAAGTTTCGGTCCAAGTAACAATTTCCCGAAATTTAACATTGCAGTTGGTCCTTAATTCTACAATTCAACGATTGACGTCAAAACTATTGTTTTGACCGCAGGATATTCTCCAGCTCATACATCTCATCCCGCAATCGTGCAGCTTCGATAAAGTCAAGCTCCCGTGCCGCTTTCTCCATGGATCTTCTGGTTTTATCAATCGCCTTTTCCAGCGCTTTATTGTCCATGTATTTCACCACCGGATCCGCTGCCAGATTCATCTCTCCCGGTTCAATGTATGCCTTTTTCATGCCTCTTCTTCCGGAAAGATCACCCATAATGGATGTCGTGGCTTTGATGATCTGACGAGGCGTAATCCCCATCTCTTCATTAAACTTCAACTGTTTTTCCCTGCGCCGGTTCGTCTCATCAATGGTGCTTTGCATTGAGCGGGTTATAGAATCTGCATACATGATCACCTTTCCGTTGATGTTTCTTGCTGCCCTTCCGGCCGTTTGTGTAAGGGACCGGGACGATCGCAGAAAACCCTCTTTATCAGCATCAAGAATGGCAACCAGGGAAACTTCCGGGAGGTCAAGCCCCTCACGCAGGAGGTTGATCCCGACCAGGACATCAAACGTTCCTTTCCTGAGGTTCTCCATGATATCAACCCGTTCCAGGGTATCGATATCGGAATGAATGTAGCGGCATTTGACATCCAGCCGGTGAAGGTAGGCACTGAGCTCTTCTGCCATTCTCTTGGTCAGTGTTGTTACCAGCACTCGTTCATTCCTCTCTGCCCGGAGATTGATCTCCTCCATCAGGTCGTCAATTTGATTCTGACTGGGCCGTACCTCAATAGCCGGGTCAAGCAGTCCGGTTGGCCGTATTACCTGGTCTACAACCACTCCCTCACTCTTTTCCAGTTCATAGTCAGCCGGTGTGGCGCTGACAAATATGACCTGGTCGATCATTTGTTCAAACTCTTCAATTTTCAGCGGACGGTTGTCCAGAGCCGCAGGCAGGCGAAATCCATATTCGACCAGGGTCTGTTTCCTGGAATGATCTCCTCCGTACATGGCTCTGACTTGCGGGATCGTGACATGGCTCTCATCGATCACGGTGATGAAATCAGCAGGGAAATAATCCAGCAGGCAGAAAGGACGGGTTCCCGGTTTACGCCCGTCGAAATACCGGGAATAATTCTCTATTCCACTACAATACCCCAGCTCTTTTATCATTTCAAGATCGTATTTCACCCGCTGCTCCAGTCGCTTTGCTTCATCATCCCGTGCAATCTCATGGAAATACTTTACCTGCTTTTCCATGTCCTGATGAATCTCAACCAGGGCATTATTCATCCGCTCACGCGTTGTAACAAAAATATTGGCAGGATAGATAAAAACCTGTTCATGAGATTCAATCACCTTCCCATTGACCGGATCAAACGATTCGATCCCCTCGATCTCGTCACCCCAGAAAACAATACGGTATGCATAATCACCGTATGCCAGGAAAACATCCACGGTATCTCCCTTGACCCGGAAGGTGCCCCTCCTGAAATCGAATTCATTCCGGGAATAGAGTCCATCCACCAGCTTTCTCAGGAAAACGTTTCTTGGGATGGTCTGTCCCGTGTTCACCTTGAGGGTATTGCTGTGAAAATCTTCCGGATTACCTATCCCATAAAGACACGATACAGAGGATACAACAATTACATCCTTGCGTCCGGAAAGCAGGGATGAGGTGGTGCTGAGGCGCAATTTCTCAATCTCGTCATTGATCGACAGGTCTTTTTCAATGTACGTGTCTGTAACCGGCAGGTAGGCTTCCGGCTGGTAATAATCATAATAGGAGACAAAATATTCAACCGCGTTGTCCGGGAAGAATTGCTTAAATTCACCGTACAATTGAGCTGCCAGTGTCTTGTTATGACTCAGCACAAGAACAGGTCGCTGCACCTGTTCAATCACATTGGCAATGGTGAATGTTTTTCCCGACCCTGTTACCCCCAGCAGGGTTTGGAAGGGTGTTCCGCCTTCCAGTCCTTCCACCAGCTGCCGGATGGCTTCCGGTTGATCACCGGTGGGGCTGTACTCTGATTGTAAGTGAAAATCCATTGTGCATAAAATGAACGTAGCGGTTTAGCAGCAATGCTCAGGGAAAGAACAAATCAGGCGATCATTCTCCTTTTTTCAAAATCAAATATACCGGGAGATGATCACTTACTCCGCCGAAATAGGAAACGCCTCCATAGGTTTTGTTGGGTGTTACCTCCCCAATCTTCGGATTACTATACATCATCCACTCTTCGCGGAATATCTTACCGTCCGTGAAATCAAGATGAATACCTTTCCTGTCATGGATCAATGCCTGGGAAACGATGAGCTGATCCAGCATGTTCCAGTTTCCCTTGTAACTGTATGTACCCTCACTCTCCAAATTATGCATATCATACATCAGGTTATACAGGTCCCGGTTGGTAGTATTCCTTCGCTTGTTATTTGCATTGAGAAAAGTATGAAGGCTGTTGTTTGTGGGTTCATCATTGAAATCTCCCATGATAATGATCTTTGCTTCCGGTTCAAAATTAAGGATGGAATCCACGGCTTTTCGCAACGTTACCGAAGCATAGATACGCCTTCTTTCGGTCTCTTTTTCACCATCACGACGTGAACTCCAATGGTTAACAAAACAATGCAGGACTTCATCACCTGCTGCGTTGGCTTTAACGTACAGGATGTCGCGGGTTGCTATGGTATCAGAAGGAATATTAACCGGGATCTTTTTCCAGGATTCCACCTCAAACAGATCCGTCCGGTAGATCAACGCTACATCTATACCGCGGACATCCGGACTGTCTTCATGAACAATTCCATACTTTTCTTTTTTCATTTTACGGGTGGAAATGAGATCCTGAAGAACCTGCCGGTTTTCCACTTCACATAAACCGATGATGGCGGGCAGGTTCTTATTATCAACGGATGCAAAAACTTCCGACAGGTCATCGAGCTTCTTCTCATACCGTTCCAGGGTCCATTGCTTCTCGCTTGCCGGAGTAAATTCATCGTCGAGGGTTGCCGGATCATCCTTTGTATCAAACAGGTTTTCTACATTATAGAACATGACAATAAAATGATCCGTTGTCTCCTTTCCCTGTCCATACAGGTGAATCGAAATCACAATCAATAAAATCAACCATACTGTTTTTCTCATGCCAATCCTTTGTTAAAAATTTAAACTACAAAATTAATATTTTGGCCGGATTGAGGCATGAAAATTGCATGAAGTTATCGTGTTTATAACCTGTTGTTTTATACTTGTTTTCGAATATTTATTACATTTATAGAGAATTCCCGGTTTTTTGTCGTCTAGCGAGTACGGGATCTCCAAAAACCAAAGAATACTATCATGAAAATGGATACCGGTTGTCATAAAGCCATCCTTTTTCTCCTTGGTGTCGGATTGGTTTTGTCCTCCTGTGAGAAACTGGATATTGTACGCGAGATCGCCCTTACGACGAAAC
>Ga0315539_1000987_pt1 | contig 21172 bp, 19 predicted proteins | sample SalMarSW160150MG_FD_203097 | JGI IMG/M metagenome (GOLD analysis project Ga0315539, IMG submission 203097) | Salt marsh sediment microbial communities from the Plum Island Ecosystem LTER, Massachusetts, United States - Salt Marsh Sediment SW1601-150 ... | reverse complement strand
TTGTCTTGAACAAGTCCGGTGAGTAGCCTTCGACAACAATGACCTTGGCCTCCAGCGCCCTGGCTACCTCATAAGAGGACTCGACGGGCTCGCCGCCCGGCCTTTGCCGCCATACGCCTTCGATAATAACTATATCCTTACCCCTGGCCACTTTTGTATATGCCTGCTTAACCTTGCCGGCCAGCTTTCCCTCCCCACCGATAACGGGGCAGAGGTCTTCCACAGGCTCTTTCAGGGACAGAATACGCTTGATGAAGGCGGTATCGCTATCGACAGCTTTGCTCTTGATAGCCGCCACCAGCGGTTTGAAAAAGCCCACCTTCTTGCCTTTGCCCTTGAGATGCTTGCCCAACCCGGCGCAAAGCAGGGTCTTGCCCGCGCCCGCCTGTGAAGAGGTTATGTATAAAGCCGTCAAGTCTCACCTCCAGCTACATTATTATATATAGCTCACGGATTTTCTGCCTTATTATAACCGCTGGGCTGTGATTGGTAAAGAACGAGGGGCGGTTTGACATATGGTTGTATAATAGGCTTAAGTAAACTGAGAGCAAGCTAGGAGACGAAAATGCCAAAAGCAATTCAACTCCCTATGCCTTTGTTCGACCTATCACCAAGGAATAAGGGCAAACGCCGGATCAAAATCGAAAAAGGTGGTTTGTCAGAACTCCAAATAATGAACTTCAAGGGTATAAAAGACCTGTCAGTGAAATTTAGCCCCATCACTCTACTTATAGGTTCAAATAATTCTGGCAAGAGTACTATATTACAAGCAGTAAGACTTTTCTATTATTGCATAGAAAAATGTGGGGTCTATAAAAATGCTAATTCTATACTACTTAAAAAACAAGTTATGCCTTTTTCAAACTTTTCTCTTATACCTGCTAATGACCTAAGAGAGCTTGTTCTCAACTGAATTACACCTAGTAGTAGAAAGCATGGCATTTATCTTAAAGGTACACTTCTTTCAGGTCAAACATTCGACTTTACCATTTATTCTGCTTACTCAACTCTGCTAGTTATATTACCTGGGTTAACATGCCCAAAGAAACTGCGAGTTGAAGAATATGATAACGCTTCTAGGCAACCGCTTTACGTTCCAGGGTTTTCCGGAGTAGTTAATCACGAACTATTATCTACTAATAGACGATTGGAGGAATCCCTTGGAAGCGGACATCATAATGAAGTTTTACGTAATCTTATTTTAAGGCTTCAACCTGATGACTTAAAACAATTAGCTAAGATACTTACAGATGAATTTTCTGTTAGATTCCAAGGAATCCTCGGAAATCCAAATGATGTAGAATTCTTAAAAGCGTCATATCGAGAACCTCTCTTGAGAATCAATTTAGACGTTGTAAGTGCTGGTTCAGGTTTTTTACAAGTATTACAAATACTAACTCACGCCCTGCAATCTCCTTCTCCTATTCTTCTTCTCGATGAACCAGATGCGCATATGCATACTCAGTTACAGGAACATTTTATTGATTTACTCAGAGAATTTGCCAAAAACCGTGATATGCAAATAATTATGGCTTCTCATTCAGAAACTTTTACTAGAACCATGGAACTTTCTGAGATTCGACTAATAGACAGAAGCACCAACCGTTCCGATTCCTTTTCTGACCCCATATTACTCAGGAGTGAACTTAACAATCAAGGTGTTTGGCCAGATGAACCAAAACTAGCTGAGGCTCTTAGAATAAAACGTTTATTACTTTGCGAATCTTCCCCTGACCATGACCTTCTATGTTCGTTTGCCCAATTTAAGAATCCAAATTGGTCTAATATCAAAAAGCAATACCAAGTAATCGAGACTGAAGGTTCAAATGACAATGTAGTTGCTCGCATTAAAATAGTATTTGACATATTTAATAAGCTATTAAATGGAGGCGTTGAAATAGCATATTTTCGTGATAGAGACCTAATGTGCGATGAGCGCAAACAATATACAGAGCAACAATCATCCTCAGCAGGCTTGAATCTTATAATTACCGAGCGGCGTAACCGGGAATCATATTTAATAGAACCCAAAGTTGTTGAAGCTGCTTTATTATTACAAAACGATAAAATTCCTAAAGGTTGGTTAGAAGAAGGATATATTTCTAATCTTGTAAGAGATTGGTGTATTGAATTCTGCAATGAAGATCTTACTGAGTTACCAACAAGAATCAGGGAGTATAATTCACACTGGGCACGAACCACTTATCCACAATCTTCAGACTTCAGAGAAGCAGATGCTCGTATCGAGCAATTTATTCAGGACAACTGGTATAAAATGTTGAATTCAAAACAAATACCTTGGAAACTAATGGATGGTAGGTATGCTCTTAAATTTATACGTAACAAATTACAGGAACAAAAAATAATGTTGCCCGACCAATTACTTCTTGACCACGTTAATGTTGTTCAAATACCTAAAGATTTTTCACAGCTAATAAAAATTATCGAAAGCTGGGTATGAATTTACTCTTTGCTAACCAACATCAACCTTCGACAACCCCCCACATATAAAACCTTGCAATCCCCCGAAAGAAGTGTTATAATGTTTAATTAAGTAAAAAGAATAAGAAACCTTTAAGCCGGTCCGGCGAGACTGGCAAGGGAAATAGGAAACGCGGAGCGAGGCCTCTTGCCAGTTTGGGTAAGAGGTTATTTTTATGCCTAAAAAAATCATAATGACCCCGGAGGACATCAAGCGCACACTGGCGCGCATCGCCCACGAGATTATCGAGCGCAACAAGGTCATCGAAAACCTGATACTGGTGGGCATACACACCCGCGGCGTGCCCCTGGCTCATCGTTTAGCCGCCAATATCGAAGACTTTGCCGGGGTTAAAATACCGGTGGGCACGCTGGACATCAGCCTCTACCGCGATGACCTCTCCTCTCTGGAACTACAGCCCACCGTCAAGAACACCGACATTCCGGTCAATGTTGACGGCAAATCCATAGTCCTGGTTGACGATGTTTTATACACCGGGCGCAGCATCAGAGCCGCCATGGATGCTCTCACCGATTTGGGAAGGCCCCACCTGATACAACTGGCCGTCCTCATCGACCGCGGCCATCGCGAAATACCGATACGCGCTGACTATGTCGGCAAGAACATGCCCAGCTCAAGGCACGAGGATATACAGGTCAAATTGCAGGAAAGCGACGGCGTCGACGAAGTAGCCATCACCTCTACGCCTATCGCTGAGGAGGGATAGCCATGACGACAGAGCAGATAAAGACGGTGGCGCCCAAGCCGGCTCCGGTATGGCGGCACCGCCATATACTGGATATCGACGACTTCAGCCGCGAAGAGATAGAGCTTGTCTTTAATACCACCCGGGCGATGAAAGAGGTCCTATCGCGGCCCATAAAGCGAGTGCCGGCGCTGCGCGGCAAGACGCTGATAACCCTGTTCTACGAAGCCAGCACCCGCACCCGCCTCTCTTTCGAGCTGGCCGCCAAAAATCTGGGCGCTGATGCCGCTAATCTGAGCGCCCCCGCCAGCAGCGTAACCAAGGGCGAATCGCTAATCGATACCGTGAGCACGCTGGAGGCGCTGGGAGCGGATATAGTGGTCATGCGCCACCCCCACTCGGGAGCGCCCGATATCGTCACCAGATACGTCGAGGCCAGCATTATCAACGCCGGAGACGGCTGGCACGCCCACCCCACCCAGGCATTGCTCGACCTCTATACCATTCAGGAGCACAAGAGTACCTTGAAGGGACTAAAGGCGGTTATCATCGGCGATATCCTGCACAGCCGCGTGGCGCGCTCCAACATCTGGGGGCTGACCACGATGGGCGCTGACGTTACCCTCTGCGGTCCCCCCACCCTCCTCCCCGACGAGATGGGAAAACAGAACCACCACCTCCCCCCGACCAGTATTGAGCATAATATCGAGCGCGCCCTCGACGGCGCCGATGTGGTGATGACGCTGCGCCTGCAGCTGGAAAGGCAGCAGAGCGGGCTATTGCCCAGCATACGCGAGTACGTTCAACTATATCAGCTTACCGAAGCCAGGCTCAGTTTAGCCAAGCCCGATGCTTTAGTGCTTCACCCTGGGCCGGTAAACGAGGAGATTGAGATTGCCCCCGCCATCGTCCACGGCCCCCAATCGGTCATCAACGAACAGGTAGCCAACGGGGTCGCCGTGCGCATGGCTTTGCTTTATATCTTAGCCGGGAGTCAGAAGCAATGAACAAAGCACTACTCATTAAAGACGGACGTATAATCGACCCCAGCCAGAAAACAGATGAAGTCGGCAGCCTGCTGGTCGCCGAGGGTAAAATCTCCTGGCGGGGTAAAGGAGAAGAGGCGCCACCTGAAACCGATTACGAAGTCCTGGACGCTAAAGGGCTGGTGGTATGCCCCGGACTAATCGACCTCCACTCCCACCTGCGTGACCCCGGATACGAAGAGAAGGAGACCATCGCCAGCGGCAGCCGCGCCGCCGCGCGGGGCGGCTTTACCACCATCTGCTGCATGCCCAACACCAACCCGCCGCTGGACAACCAGACGGCTGTTGAATATATAAAGTCAACGGCAGCGGCGGAGGGAGTAGTAAGAGTGCTGCCCATCGGCTGCATCTCCAAGGGCAGAAAGGGCAAAGAGCTGGCCGAGATGGGCGAGCTGGCGGCGGCCGGGGTCATCGCCTTCAGCGACGACGGCGAACCGGCCCTGAACTCATATATTATGCGCCAGGCGCTGGACTACAGCCGCGCCTTCGAGCTGCCCGTAACCGACCACTGCGAGGATACCATTCTTACCGAGGGCGGGCAGATGAACGAGGGCGTGCTATCAGCCAAGCTCGGCTTACGCGGGATACCCAACGCTGCCGAGGACATTATCGTTGCCCGTGACCTGGCTCTGGCGGAACTGACGGGCGGCTGGATACATATCGCCCACACCACCACCGAGGGCGCCGTCGAGCTTATCCGCCGCGCTAAGGAAAAAGGCATTAATGTTACCGCCGAAGTTACCCCCCACCACCTCACCCTTACCGAGGAGAGGGTTATCGGCTATAACACCAACGCCAAGGTCAACCCGCCGTTAAGGACGGAACGGGATATCGAGGCTCTAATTCAGGGGCTTAACGACAACACCATCGACATCATCGCCACCGACCACGCCCCCCACACCGAGGGCGATAAGCTCTGCGAATTCGCCCTTGCCCCCTTCGGTATCAGCGGCCTGGAAACGGCTTTTGGTAGCCTGATGAGCTTAGTGCATAACAAGAAGCTGAGTCTGACTACACTCATCGCCAAGCTTACTTTTGAGCCGGCCAAGATACTGGGCGGCAAGCATGGCCAGCTGGGGACGCTGGCTGTCGGCGCTCCCGCCGACGTCACTGTATTCGACCCCGACCGGGAGTGGGTGGTGGATACCAAAGACTTCGCCTCCAAGGGCAAGAACACCCCCCTGGCTGGCGAAAAGCTAAAAGGTAAGGTAATCGCCACCATCTATCAGGGAAAGATAGTCTACAGGGACAATAACGTCATTCTGAAGGAACGAAGCGACTGAAGAATCTCAAGAGAGGCCCTTCGCTACGCTCAGGGTGACAGTAAAAACGGGGAAGTTTGAGGGGCGTTAGCCCCTCTTAAAAAGAGCCTCCCCCTCTCCTTTGATACCTCGTAAGGAGAGGGGGATACAGGGGGTGAGGTAGATAAATAATAAACCGGCAATCCTGGTCTTAGCCGACGGCTCGGTCTATCAGGGCTACTCCTTCGGCGCCGAAACCGACGCCTGCGGCGAGGTGGTCTTTAACACCAGCATGGTGGGCTATCAGGAGATGCTCACCGACCCGTCCTATGCCGGGCAGATTGTCGTCCCCACCTACCCCCTCATCGGCAACTACGGCATAAACGAGCAGGACATCGAATCGGCTAAAATCCAGGTCAGGGGCTTCGTTATAAGGGAAGAGTGCTACCAGCCCAGCCATTACTTAAGCACCCAAACGCTGCACCAATACCTGGCTGAATACGGCATACCGGGCATAAACGGCATTGATACCAGGGCAGTTACCCGCAAGCTGCGCTCGGTGGGCGTGATGATGGGCATCATAACCAGCGACAGGACCCCCCAGCAGGCTTTAGCGCAATTGTCGAAGCAGCCCAGCTACGATTCGACTGACTTTGTGCGGCAGGTAACCACCGAAAAGCCCTATCCCTGGGAGAACGGGGGTGAACCGCAGCACCGCGTCGTCGTCCTCGACTGCGGCTTGAAATACAATATTTTGCGCCTGCTCTCTCAAAGGGGCTGTGCCGTTACCGTCGTCCCCTGCGCTACTTCCGCCGAGGAGATTTTAAGCTTAAAGCCGGATGGTGTTCTCCTCTCGCCGGGACCGGGCGACCCCGACCTGCTCGACTACATCGTCGATACGGTTAAGCAACTGGCCGGCAAAAAGCCGATGATGGGCATCTGCCTGGGCAACCAGCTTATCGCCCGCGCCTTCGGCGGCAAAAACTTCAAGCTGAAGTTCGGCCACCGCGGGGCAAATCACCCGGTGCGCGAGCTATCCACCGGCCGAATACACATCACCGCCCAGAACCACGGCTACGCCGTCGACCCCGATACTATCGGCAGCGAACTGGAGGTTACCCATATAAACCTGAACGACGGCACGGTGGAGGGCCTGCGCCACAAAGAGCTGCCCATCTTCGCCATCCAGTATCACTCCGAGGCCTCGCCGGGGCCGCTGGATAACACCTATCTCTTCGACCAGTTTGTGGAGTTAATTAAGGGGAAGAGCCGATGAAACCAAAGATACCCAAGTGCATGAGCACCCAGCACCCCGATAACGTAAACCCGCCCTTCTTTGCCGAAGACCCCCAGCTCAGCGGCGAGGACGAGATACAGGAGGCATATTACACCTTTTCCCACCTCGCCTGCGACGAGCAGATGTGGGACTGCGAGGGCAAAGAGGTGGACGACTATGTCGTCAAGAAGCTGCTCACGCGCTATGATTCTTTCTTCAAAAACAATCGGCTGGGCGAAGACCTTTTCATCACCCTGCGCGTGCCCAATCCCACCGTGGAGCATGCCGAATCCAAGATTCTACTGGAAACACTGGAGAGCATCCCCCGCTCGTTTGATGCCGCCAAGCTCTTCTACGGGGACGATATCGCGCCCATATTCGAGGTCATCCTGCCGATGACGGCCTCGCCCAAGTGCATCGACCGCATCTACCGCTACTACGCCGATTTCGTCGTCGGCAAGCAGAACGAGCCCTTCAAGGAGGGTGACATTTCGATTCGCGACTGGATAGGCGAGTTCAAGCCGGAGACAATCAATGTCATCCCCCTCTTCGAAGAGATGGAGCACATGCTCAACGCCCACGAAATCACCCGCACCTATCTCCAGGACAAGAAGCTGGATTACCAGAGAGTTTTTCTGGCCAGGTCCGACCCGTCTATGAACTACGGGCTGGTCAGCGCCGTCCTCCTGAATAAGATTGCCCTGAAGCGGCTGCATAAGATGTCGGCGGAAACGGGGGTGGAAATCTACCCCATTATGGGCGTCGGCTCGGCGCCATTCCGCGGCAACCTCAGGCCGGACACGGTGGATAAGGTCGCCAACGAGCACCCCAGCGCCCATACCTTCACCATACAATCGGCGTTCAAGTACGACAATCCCCACGACGAGGTCGTCGCCGCCATAAAGAAGCTGAGGCAGCGGGAAAAGGGAGTGCCGCGGGAACTGGACGAGGCACGATGCCTGGATATAATCGGGCGCTACTCCGAGGAATACCAGAAACAGGTAGAGGTGCTGGCGCCGGTAATCAACGAGTTGGCCAAATACGTGCCCAACCGAAGAAAAAGAAAGCTCCACATCGGGCTTTTCGGCTACCCGCGCAGTATGCGGGGCATCACCCTGCCGAGGGTAATAACCTTCACCGCCGCCCTTTATTCCATCGGCCTGCCGCCCGAAATACTGGGCTTAAACGCCCTGACCAAAGACGACATTGAATTTATCAGCACAGTCTACCTGAACTGCAAAGACGACCTGAGAGACGCCCTGCAGTACCTGAACCCCGATTCGCCCTTTTTAACCAAAGAGCTGGCCGGAGTGATAAAGGACTTCCCCGTTGACTTCGAGGTCAACAAGCAGCACAAGGAAATAACCGACAATGTACTGAAATCGCTGACGGGGGACAAGGTCTGGCTGGAGGAATCGGTCTTGCGGGCGGCCAATATAAGAAAGTTTTTGGGGTGAGGGGGGAGATGGGGAGATGAGAAGTGATGTAAGGTGTTAAGATGCTCCCATTTCATTTATTAACAAGTCTCGAAATTAACCTGAGAACAGTATTATCAACCTGCACTCACAGGGAACTGAATATCTTTTGGAGCAAGTGTAATATTCCGAGTGAAGTTTTAAATACATACTATCGGCCCAAGCCAAAAGCTCCCCCTGGCTACTATTACATGGGGCCTTCTAAAAAGCAAATAATTGAAGGAATTATTGAAGAAATAGATAAACAAGGTTCTCTAGGCGTTCTAATTCGGGTCTTAGATGAGACTATTAAATATGGAGAAACCATAACCTCAGATGAAGCCCAACAAGCAGTCAATACTCTGAAGAACGTCAAGATGGGCATCCAGAAGAGAGAAGTAGGTCTTAAAGAATCAAAGGAAGAGGTAAGACAAAAGGTAAAGAGTGAACCGAAAAAGGCAACCAGAGAGAAGGATTTATCAGAGCTGAGGCAACACTACCTAGCGCTATTAAAGGATTCAGACCCTCAGAAACGGGGGTATGAGCTAGAAAAGCTGCTTTATGAACTTTTCAGCTTGTTCAAGCTAAGTCCAAACAAACCATTTAAAGTCATAGGTGAACAAATTGATGGTTCATTCGAGTTGGAAGGCACGGATTTTTTAATAGAAGCCCAATGGGAAAAAATCAAACCTACTGCGGAGGAACTTTACGGTTTTCAAGGTAAGGTTATCCGCAAGTTACAAGGTACAAAAGGGTTGTTTGTAAGTATTGAAGGTTTTACGCTCACGAGCTTGCAAGCCTTCGAGAAAGGAACGACACCGAATATTCTGCTCATGGATGGCGAAGACCTATTGTATGTATTGGAAGAACGAATAGATTTAGTGAAACTTTTATCTGAAAAAAGAAAACATGCCGCTAGAACTGGAAATATTTTCTATAAAGTGAGGTTTATACTAGGTGAAACCTAAAAAAGTCCTAATCGTCGGTAGCGGCCCCATCATCATCGGCCAGGCGGCGGAGTTCGACTACGCCGGCACCCAGGCCTGCAAAGCCATGCGGGAAGAAGGGGTGACCTCGGTGCTGGTCAACTCCAATCCCGCCACCATCATGACCGATGAGGGCATCGCCGACATCGTCTATATCGAGCCGCTCACCGTGGAAATGGTGGGGCGCATCATCGAAAGGGAGCGCCCCGACGGGCTGTTGCCCACCCTCGGCGGGCAGACCGGATTGAATCTAGCCGTAGATTTGGCCGACGCCGGCATACTTGAAAAATACAACGTCAAGAGCCTGGGCACTCCCATCCAGACAATCAGAAACGCCGAAGACCGCGAGCTGTTTAAAAAGCTAATGACCGACATCGGCGAGCCGACCCCCCAGAGCGCCACCGTCAACACCCTGCCGCAGGCCCGAAAGGTGGCCAAAGAGATAGGCCTGCCCCTGATTATCCGCCCCGCCTACACACTGGGGGGGACAGGGGGAGGGGTAGCCCGCACCACAAGGGAACTGGAGAGAGTAGTAATCTCAGGACTTTCTGCCAGCCCCATCAGCCAGGTGCTGGTGGAGAAATCGGTGGCGGGGTGGAAGGAAATAGAGTACGAGGTAATGCGGGACGCCGCCAATAACTGCATCACCGTCTGTAACATGGAAAACTTCGACCCGATGGGGGTGCATACCGGCGACAGCATCGTCGTCGCTCCCAGCCAGACGCTGACTAACAAAGAATACCAGATGCTGAGGACGGCCAGCTTAAAGATTATACGCGCCCTGGGTGTCGAAGGCGGCTGCAACATACAATTCGCCCTCGACCCCAATAGCCAGAACTACTATGTCATCGAGGTCAATCCCCGTGTCAGCCGCAGCTCGGCGCTGGCCAGCAAGGCTACCGGCTACCCTATCGCCCGCGTGGCCGCCAAGATAGCCGTGGGTAAAAGGCTGGATGAAATCCCCAACCAGGTCACCGGCAAGACGATGGCTTCCTTCGAACCGGCGCTGGACTATCTGGTGGTCAAGATTCCCCGCTGGCCCTTCGATAAATTCGCCTCCGGCGACCGCATCATCGGCACCCAGATGAAAGCCACCGGCGAGGTGATGGCTATCGACCGGTGTTTCGAAGCCGCCCTGCAGAAGGCGATACGCTCCCTGGAGTTCGGCAATAGGTCGCTGCTCTGGGAGGACTCCCACTGGAAACTGAGGGGGGACATTAAAACCTACCCCTTGGAGCCCAACGACCTCAGGCTGTGGGCGTTAATGGCCGCCCTGAGGCGGGGGATAACCCCCAAGGCGCTTTCCGAGCGCACCAAAATCGACCTCTGGTTCACCACCAAGCTCCAGAACATCGCGGCTATGGAAAAAGAACTGCTGGGCGAGACGCTGACCCCGGAGCTTATGCTGAAGGCAAAACGGCTCGGCTTTGCCGACGGGCAAATAGGCACGCTGGCCGACCGACTACCGGAGCAGGTAAGACAGCTGCGCCACGACTGGAACATCCGCCCCGTCTATAAGATGGTGGATACCTGCGCCGCCGAGTTCGACGCCGCCACCCCATATTTCTACAGCAGCTACGAGCAGGAGAACGAGGCGCTGCCCTCTCAAAAGAACAAGGCGGTGGTTATCGGCAGCGGGCCGATACGCATCGGCCAGGGTATTGAATTCGATTATTGCAGCGTCCATTCCGCCTGGGCTTTACAGGAGTCCGGTTACAAAGCCATTATGGTGAACTCGAATCCGGAAACGGTCTCCACCGACTTCGACACCAGCGACCGTCTCTATTTCGAAGCCCTCGACGAGGAAAGCCTGCGCGACATACTGGAAAACGAGGGGGGGAACGGGGAAGCGCCGCCGTCAATCGTTCAGTTCGGCGGGCAGACGGCGATAAACCTGGCTGAACCCCTCTTTCGCAGCGGCATGCCCATTCTCGGCTCCAGCACCGAAGCCATCGATCTGGCTGAGGACAGGCGCCGCTTCGAGAACTTCCTTAACGAGTTAGGTGTCCCCCAACCACCGGGAGCGGGCGTAACCTCGGCGGAGGAAGCCCTCAGCGTGGCCAAGCTCATCGGCTATCCGGTTCTAGTCCGCCCCAGCTATGTTCTCGGCGGCCGGGCTATGGAGATAGTCCACAACCCGAGCGAGCTCAGCCGTTACATTAAGCAGGCTATCGAGCTTGACACCAAGCACCCCGTGCTCATTGACAAGTACCTGGAAGGCAAAGAGGCGGAGGTTGACGCCGTCGGCGACGGTGAAGATATCCTTATACCGGGAATAATGGAGCACATCGAGCGGGCCGGAGTCCACAGCGGCGATTCCATGGCGCTCTACCCCGGCATCAACCTGACCGAAACCGAGGTCGATACCTTGGTAGACTATGCTATCAGGATAGGGCTGGGGCTCAAAATCAAGGGCTTGATGAACATCCAGTTCGTTATTATGCGCGATAAAGACGGCAACGGCTCATCGGTCTATGTCCTGGAGGTAAACCCCCGCGCCAGCCGCACCATCCCCTTTATCTCCAAGGTCACCGGCGTGCCCATGGTCAAGGTCGCCACCAAGGTCATGCTGGGCCAGACCCTCAAAGAGCAGGGCTATAAGACCGGCCTCTGGCCCCGGCAAAAGCTGGTGGCTATCAAAGCCCCCGTCTTTTCCATGTCCAAGCTGATTGGGGTAGACACCTACCTCGGCCCCGAGATGAAGTCCACCGGTGAGATAATGGGTATTGACTATAGCTATGACGCCGCCCTGGCCAAGGCGCTGCAAGCCGCGGGCATAATACTCGCGCCCAAAGGCGCCATGCTCTTCAGTATTGCCGACAGGGATAAGCCGGAGGCGTTGCCAATAATCAAGGGCTTTGCCCGGATAGGCTATAAGCTCTATGCCACCGAAGGCACGGCGGCTATGATCAAGGCAGCGGGGCTGGCGGTGACGCCCATCCGCAAGAAGTTGAACGAGGGACACCCCAACGTCCTCGATATCATCAACGACCGGACGGTAAACGGCATCCTCAACACCATCACCGGCGGGCGCGTTCCGTTGCGGGACGGATTCCGCATCCGCCGCACCGCCACCGAAAAGCGCATCCCCTGTTTTACCTCGCTCGATACCGCCCAAGCCGCCCTCAAGGTATTGCTCCGGGGCAGCCAGATTTACAGCGCCCTGCCGGTAGCCGACTACCGCAAGAAGGTGCCCGGTTGATGCTGGAGATAGCTAAGGTCATCGCCAATACCGAGCCGATGGCAGGTGCTCACTTGCTCTGGCTGGAAGCCCCCAAAATCGCCCCCCAGGCACAGCCGGGGCAGTTCGTCATGGTGCGCTGCGGGGAAAAGGGGGAGTATCAATTGCGCCGCCCTTTGAGCGTCCACCAGCGGGAGGGCGACAAGATTGCCCTGCTCTTCAGCGTGGTGGGGGGTGGCACGCAATGGCTGGCTCAGCGCCAGCCCGGCGACAAACTAGACCTGCTGGGGCCGCTGGGCAACGGCTTTACTATCCATCCCACCTCACAGAACTTGTTACTAGTGGCGGGGGGCATGGGTATAGCACCGCTGGTCTTTCTGGCCGAGGAAGCCATCAGCCAGGAGCTATCGGTAACCTTATTATACGGTGCAACGACTGCCAACCAGCTTTATCCATACATGCCCGACGGACTGGAAGTAATCTACGCTACTGAAGACGAGACCATGGGAAGACACGGGAAAATAGTAGCATTTTCTCCAGAATTTTTCGATTGGGCAGACCAAATCTTTGCCTGTGGTCCTTTACCAATGTATCGTAATATGGCTGAAAATTACCTACAATTAAAACGGTCGGGAAAATCAATTCAGATATCGCTGGAGGTGCGGATGGGCTGCGGACTTGGCGTCTGCTACGGCTGCACGGTAAAGACCAAAAACGGCCTGAAGCAGGTATGTAAAGACGGGCCGGTGTTCGAGCTGAACGATATCCTGTGGGAAGAACTGGGCGATATTTAGAAACGGAAATCCCCCCTTTTCAAAGGGGGAAACGTGGTGGGGCTACGTACTCCGGAAGGAATTCTAGAGGGAGAATCCCCTCTAAGGGTGGGCAGGGCGGGTCAGAAATACGTACGCTAAACAAGGTGGAGCGGGACAGAGAGGCTGGATTCCCGCCTTCGCGGGAATGACAAAACAGGGTGGGGAGAGAAGTATATAGAGGTTACACCTTAGCTCGGCAAGGTGGGAATTGGGTAGGAAGAAATATGATGGGGGAGGTAGAATAAATGGTAGTAACTAAAAAACTAAGCTTTCAAAGCCAGGCGCACGGCGAAATCATTGACATCACGCCCGAGGTGCAAAAGCAGCTGGCGGAGACGGACATAAAAGAAGGCACGGTTACCCTCTTCGTCACCGGCTCCACCGCGGGCATTACCACCATCGAGTTCGAGCCGGGGCTGCTGGCTGACTTCAAGGACATGTGGGAACGCATAATCCCCAAAGACATCACCTATCAGCACGACAAAGCCTGGGGCGACGGCAACGGGCATTCCCACGTTCGGGCCTCGCTGCTGGGCGCCTCGCTGGTAATCCCCTTCAGAAATAAAAGCCTGGTGCTGGGCACCTGGCAGCAAATCGTGGTGGTGGACTTCGATAACAAAGCGCGGTCGAGGCAAATCGTAGTGCAGTTCATGGGGGACTAGGATTTTGACATCGCCCGAGCCAGAGCTTATAATATTATGGTTTTGTAGAGCCAGGCAGTCGTAGAGAGGCAACCTTTAGATGGCAAATCAGATAGGCAAAAGGTATCACTGCACCAAGTGCGGCGCTGAGTTTATCGTTACCCGCGCTGGTGAAGGCACCATCCAGTGCTGCGGTAAACCCATGGAGCTTAAGAAATAGATGGCCAGCCAGCTAGGCAAAAGATATCGCTGCACCAAGTGCGGCACTGAAATACTCTGTACCAAAGCCGGTGAAGGCACGCCCAGTTGCTGCGGCCAGGAGATGGAACTCCAGGAACCCCGCCCCGTCCCCTCCTCTGATTAGTTAAGCCTACTTGCCCTGCAACAGAGAGAAAAATTCCGCTCTGGTTTCGGCACGGCTGCGAAAGCTCCCCCTCAGTGCCGAGGTAACGATAGCGCTCCCCGCTTTTTTAATGCCCCGCATTATCATGCAAAGGTGCTCCGCCTGGACGATGACCCCCACCCCGTCCGGTTTCAGCCCGCTGACGATGGCGTCGGCAATCTGGGAGGTCATCCTCTCCTGAATCTGGGGGCGCTTGGCGAAGATTTCCACCACCCGTGCCAGCTTGCTTCCGCCGACGACTCGCCCCGTCTCGTTGGGCAGATAGCCCACATGAACCACGCCGTAGAAGGGCAAGAGGTGGTGCTCGCACATCGAGTAGAAGGGAATATCCCTGAGGATGACCATCTCGCGGTGCCCTTCTTCAAAGCCCACGGAAAGGTCTTCCTTCGGATTCATAGTAAGCCCCATAAAGAGCTCGGCGTACATATCGGCTACACGCTGGGGAGTGCCCACCAGCCCCTCCCTTTCCGGGTTCTCGCCGATAGCTTTAATAATAGAGGTTATGGCTGATTTAATCTCTGCCTCGTTAATCACTCCAATCCTCCTTTACCCTTGCCTTTGTTTAAGCATTATGTCAAGTTAGCCCTAAAGCCTTCTCCACGGTAGCCAGGTCGGCGGGAAGCTCTAAAAATGGCTCGGCGCCCTTGACCGCCGTCTCGGTATCCTTAAGACCGGTGCCGGTGACGATACAGACTATACGGCTCTTAGAGAAGTCCCTGCCCTGCCCGCGGAGCTTCACCAGCCCGGCTAAAGATGCCGCCGAGGCCGGCTCACCGAAGATGCCCCCTTTAGTCGCCAGCATTTTCTGGGCGGCTAGAATCTCGTCGTCGCTGACCATATCGATAATACCGCCCGACTCGTCGCGGGCGGCTTCCGCCCTTTTCCAGCTGGCGGGGTTGCCGATTCGAATCGCCGAAGCCACCGTCTCCGGCTTTTCCACGATATGCCCCCTCACTATGGGGGCGGCTCCTTCCGCCTGAAAGCCCATCATTTTCGGCTTGATTTTCGATTTGCCCGCCTGGTGGTATTCCTTAAAGCCCTTCCAGTAGGCGGTGATGTTGCCCGCGTTGCCCACGGGGATGAAGAGATAGTCAGGGGCTTCACCGAGGACATCGATAACCTCGAAGGCGGCTGTCTTTTGCCCCTCGATGCGGTTGGGGTTGAGCGAGTTGACCAGCGTGACGGGGTGCTTCTCGGTGAGAGCCAGCACTATCTTTAGAGCCTGGTCGAAGTTGCCATCGATAGCCACGATTTTAGCCCGGTAGACAATCGCCTGAGCCATCTTGCCCAGCGCAATCTTGCCTTTGGGGATAATGATTATAGATTCGACGCCGCAGCCCGCGGCATAAGCCGCCGCCGAGGCACTGGTATTGCCTGTGGAGGCGCACATCAACGCCCGGCTCCCTTCCTCCAGCGCTTTAGCCACCGCCACCACCATCCCCCTATCTTTAAACGAGCCGGTGGGGTTACAGCCCTCCAGCTTAAAGTAAAGCTCGCCTACCGCCAGCTCCTTCTCCAGTTGTGGGCACCTCACCAGCGGGGTGTCGCCCTCGCCCAGGGAGAAGAGGGGTGTTTTGGGGGTAATGGGAAGATGGTCTTTGTATCTAAATAAAACACCTGGTTTCATATTTTTGATTACTCCCTATTTTTGTGTCACCCTTTGCTTAGCGAAGGGTCTCTTTGAGATTCTTCAGTCCTCCTGCCTGCGCAGGAGTTCCTTCAGAATGACCCTACCCCTCTAACTCTCCACCCTGATAAAGTTCCCTATCTCCTTGACCGAAGCCATGCGCCCCAGTTCTTTTAGCGCCTGCTGCATCTCGGCTTCCCGTGCGGGGTGGGTCATAATGACAATCTCGGCCGCTTTCGCTTTGTCGTCGACCGTCTTCTGGATGACCGAGGATATGCTGATGCGGTGGTCGCCCAGGACCTTGGACACCTGAGCCAGCACACCGGGCTGGTCGTCGACATTGAGCCTGAGGTAGTAGCGGGTCTCCAGCTCGGCCATGGGTCTTATTTTTTTGTTCGGCTCCAGGCGCCACCTCGCCCGCGTGCCAGTGCCGGTAACGATATCGCGGGCAGCGGAAACGACATCGGCGACCATAGCGCTGCTGGTAGCCGATGCCCCCGCGCCTTCGCCGTAGAAAAGCACCTTGCCCACCAAATCACCTTCCACCAGGATGGCGTTATAGACGCCGTCGACCTTAGCCAGCAGCGACTCTTCTGGGATAAAGACAGGGTGGACCCTGACCTCGATGAGGTTATCGCTCTGCTTGCCGATTGCCAGCAGCCTGATGGCGAAACCCAGCTCCTTAGCGTACTTAAAGTCGCGGCTGTCCAGACGGGAAATGCCCTCACAGTGGACATCCTGGGGGCGCACCTGGTGGTGAAATGCCAGAGACGCCAGAATAGCCAGCTTATAGGTCGAATCTATGCCCTCGATGTCGTTCTTGGGGTCAGCCTCGGCGTAGCCCAGCTTCTGGGCGCTTTTTAGTGCCGAGGGGAAGTCGATACCCTCCCGCGCCATACGGGTGAGGATATAGTTGGTGGTGCCGTTGATGATGGCGTAGATACCGCTTATCTTATTAGCTACCAAGTCCTGCTGGAAGGGGGCAATGAGGGGAATGCCGCCGCCGACGCTGGCTTCGTAATGCAAGCCGACGCCATTTTCCTGGGCCAGAGCGAAAAGCTCCACGCCGTGCTTGGCGATGACCTCTTTATTGGAGGTGACCACGTGCTTGCCCGCTTTCAGCGCGCGCTTTTGATAGTCAAGCGCCGGCTTTTCGCCGCCGATAGCCTCGACCACGATATCCATATCTTCAGCGAAAAACTCATCGTCATCGGTAGTAAAGAACTTTAACCCCAGTTCTTTTGCCTGAGGGCGGGATAAGTCCGCTTCCAGCACTTTAATCTTTTTAAGGACAAGCGGGCAGCCGACCTGGCGGGAGAGAACCTCCGCCTTATCGGTCAGTACCCTGGCCACGCCGCCACCCACTACCCCCAACCCCATTAACCCGACGCTGATGCTCTGTTTTTTCACTGTTTTAGCCTCCGATTACATATGCGACTGCCCAGTCCACCTTTTCCTCGTCCAGGTTATTCACAATTACGTTATCGGGGTCAGCCATTAACCCTTCGATCCAGTCATTCAAAGCGCCGGTCTTCAGCATAAGCCGGATTTCATCATCAACCTGCCGGTTAGCCTCGCTATCGACAACCTCAATCAGCCAATAGCCGCCCATGCTGCTGACCACATCATCGCGTACCGGCTGGCTTAACACCCCCCACTCCACCTCGGGGCCAAAGACATAATCGTCAAAAGCATCACTCGTCGTACCGGGGGAAACCGTAATTTCCCCCCCATCGGCGCTGGAGGTAGTATCCAGGGATACTTCGGCGACTAGCTCAGCGAAATCCTCGCCCGCTTCCAGCCGGGCTATGATATCATTAGCCTCCTGCTCACTACCGAGCAGTATTCTCCTGACGTTAGCCTCAACCAGCTCGGCGCTTTCATCGATACTTATTACCTCGATCAACCAGTAGCCCACCGACTTGGTCTTGGTATCTTCGTATATGGGCGGGCCCAATACCCCGACCTCAAGGTCGAAGGCGCTCTCTTCAAGTATGGAACTATTCACCATCAGGGGCAAAGCGCCCAGCGGGCACCAGCCGAGGTCGCCGTTCTCTTGTTTAGTGACATCATCCAGGGAAAGCTCGGCGGCCAGCTCGCCGAAGTCTTCGCCCACTTCCAGCCTGGCTATGACCTCGTTTGCCTGAGCCTCGCTCTCCAGGAACATAGCCATTATATGCCTCTGGTCAGCATACTGCGGCACCTGCTGGTCAAAATATTCGTCACGCATTTTTCCCATCAGCAACTTTGTCCTGGCTATATCCCGGTAGTCTTTGCTCAACGGCGGGTCATAATTCTTAAGTTCCTGGTCAACCTCGTCATCACTAACGGTGATGTCCAAAGCCATAGCTCCCTGCCTCACCAGTTCGTCACGCTTAATAAGCTCGACTACATATTCAGCCATAAAAGGAACATAGTCGGCGGACATATCCTGAGTGTAAAACTTGAGCATCTTGGTGTAATAGTCCATATCGAACTTAGTTCCGTTGACCTCAAGGACAATCTCCTGCAGCGGCTTATAATCGCTAACGTACCAGTCGTTATAAACCCCAACGCCGATGACGCTTAAGACAGCCACGACAATCAGGATGGCTATGCCGAAGATGATACGCTGCCGCCTTTTTTGCTGTTTCCAGTGGGAACGCTGGCGCCTGGTGGTCTCGCGCCGCGGTTTTTCTACTTTCTTTTTAGCCAAGTACAAACCTCCGAATGCTTAATTCCCTATAGTTATAACCTAAAAGCCTAATCTTTTCAATCGGGATTTATTGTCGCCGACGCCGAATTGTGCTAATATGTTGCCGTAGATCGGGGTGTAGCGCAGTCTGGTAGCGCACCTGAATGGGGTTCAGGTGGTCGTCGGTTCAAATCCGACCACCCCGACGCTCCCGCTTTGAGCCGAGTTCGTATTACTCGTATTCTGTCGGCTTTCTGGTCGGTTTCGGATTAATAGATTTCTTCCCCGAAGAGGATGTGGAAGCCCGATGTCATCGGCTGCCACTTCTTCAGAAAGTCCTGGAATTTTTGCGACGGGGCATCCTTCTGGTAGAATTCGTCCAGGCTGTTTAAGTGCAGGATACCGATGTATTTAAAAGGAATCTCTCCCGTCGCTGCCCCTTTTATCTTGACCAGTTCGAATTTCTTGACCGATGACAGACTATCCAGCAGGGGGCCTTTCTCCTTGGTAACGAATTCCAGGTATTCCTCGTCGGTTACGTTTTCCGCCAGGTTGTAGAGGATGATTTCTTTAGCCATTTGGTTGCTCCTTTCTTAAGGTATTTTCAGGTACGTTTCTTGCCTTCTCCTTTGTCATAGAGCCCCCAGCGCTTGAACAGCATCTGGTAGAACTCGGGCTGGGGGAAATCGGGCAACATGTACATATTAGCTTGGCTGTAGGCGAAATCCCCCTTTTCGACCTCCCTGACCCCTTCTAACATCTTGGCCAGCCTGTCTTTAGGCACGGAGAGGATAATCTCGTCTTCGGCGGCCAGCGCCCGGTGGTAATCGCCGGGGTCGGGCAGGGTAACCATCAAATGCCCGCTGGCCATTACCGGTATAATCTGGTAGGCGCAGGCCGGGGGGAAGAAATGACAGTCAACCAGCCCCTCCTCGCCGCCGAAGTGGAAGGGGAGCAGCATATTGCGCAGTTGTGCCGGGTTGGAGTAGATAAGCACGACGTCGGGTTCGAAATTAGCCGTCCTTAAGGGAGCGGAAACGATGCCGATATATTTATCCCGCTCAAAGGTGGGGAAATCAACAAACAGCTGCAGCTCGGGGTCATCGGGCTTATCCACCAGCCCGTAGGCGATAAGGGCGGCGAAGCACCAGTTGTCTTCCTTGAGCATAGCTATCGTCTCCCTCTGGCGGCGGGAGATAGCAAAAGCTTGGCACTGGGCGAGATGGATGCCCCGGTCTTTCATGGGCCTGACGGCGCCTGAAGGGATATCGCTCTCCTTTGCCAGCATCTTCACGGCCAGGGGAGAAGTCCTCAACATCAGTAGTCGCTCGAGCTCTTCTCCGCAACGGTTGAAGTCGGCTATAGTCGTCATAGTTAACCTCCGATTCTTTATAAACTATGAGAGGCGGATAGCTAGTCCGCTATCTGCCCGTCACGCATCTTAATCACCCGTTGGGCGTTGGCGGCAATCTCCGCGTCATGGGTGACCATAATAATGGTCTGCCCTTCGGCGTTCAGGTTAGCCAGCAACCTGCCGATGTTAATACTCTGTTTACTATCGAGGTTGCCGGTGGGTTCGTCGGCCAGGATAAGCTGCGGCTTCTTGGCGATGGCTCTGGCGATAGCCACCCTCTGCCGTTCCCCACCCGACAGCTGCTTGGGCAGGTGCTTCATACGGGCGGAAAGCTCCACCTTTTCCAGGGCTTCCTCAGCCATTCGGACAGCCCGCGCCCCTTTGATGCCGGCCAGCCGCAGTTGCAAAGCCACGTTCTCTCTGGCATTGAGGGTGGGCATAAGATTAAAGGTCTGGAATATGAGTCCGATGTGTCGGGAGCGGATTCGGGTCAGGGCGCCGTCGCCGAGGATTGATACGTCCTGCCCGTTGAAAAAGACCCTGCCGTCGCTGGGCTTATCCAAACAGCCGAGGAGGTGGAGGAGAGTGGACTTGCCGCAGCCTGAGGGCCCCACTACGGCGAAGAAGTCCCCGTGCTCCACGGTGAGGTCAATACCGCGCAGTGCCGGTACCTCGACCTCGTCCATGCGGTAGACCTTGGTGATGCCCTCGGCCCTTATTATCTCATTCATACCTGAGCGCCTCGATGGGATTCACCCTGGTGGCCCTTAGAGCCGGTATGGCGGCGGCCAGCGCCGACAGAAGCGTGGCCGTTATCACTATCTGTACCAACGTCCAGGCACTTATTATTTCCCTCAGGCCATAGCCGATGCCCATGTCGATAAGATAGGCAATGGGTATGGAAAGCAGGCTGCCCATAAGCCCGAGCATGATGGCCTCGATGACTATGGTGCGCAGCACCAGCCAGCGCGAAGCCCCGATAGCGCGCATGGTGCCTATCTCCTTGGTTCGCTCCGACACCGCCATCACCATGACGATAAAGACGACCACGGCGGCGACGATATAGACGGTGTAGTTTATCAGGTTGAAGAAAAATCTCTCCTCTCCCAGTATGGTATCCAGGTTTTCGGCTATATCCTCTTGCGTAAGCACGCTGACCCTGGGGTGGTTAGCGCTTATTTCCTCGGCCATGGCGCCGACGGTATCCAGCCGCTTCGAGGTGATGAGCACCGCCGAGATGGTCTCGGACTGACCCAGTATGCCCTGGGCGGTCTCCAGGGGGACGA
>Ga0315539_1000978_pt1 | contig 21303 bp, 20 predicted proteins | sample SalMarSW160150MG_FD_203097 | JGI IMG/M metagenome (GOLD analysis project Ga0315539, IMG submission 203097) | Salt marsh sediment microbial communities from the Plum Island Ecosystem LTER, Massachusetts, United States - Salt Marsh Sediment SW1601-150 ... | reverse complement strand
TGCTCAGGCAGGCTGGCTGTCAAACTCACTTCCTGGCCTTCTATGATGACCCTGTCACGAGGCTGGAGAACTATCCCCAGCTCCTGCAGCAACTCGCCCAAAGTTTGGCTGTGGGTCTGCGTCTCAATGGTGCGGTCATCAACCTGGACAGTAGCTGGTCTGGCTCGTTGGACGGAAATCATCTCTCTGTCCGCGAGGGAAGCCTCCAATCCTGGCGAGACGATGTCCTTTGAGCGAACCTCCAGGCCAGTCTCTTTCAGAAGGGCCTCCACCGAGGTCTGGTGAGTGCGTAAGAATTCAGGGCGCCCATCCACCACGAGAGTCACCTGGGTCTGTGTCTGGAAATACCCCACCGTGAGGATGCTGGCCAGGGTCAACGTCGCGACCAGGGCCAGCAGCCCTTTTCGAGGTCGCCAGCTTGCTATACCCCTGATGAAATTTCTCCACTCAAGCGAATCGGGTTTGGGTTGGATACTTTCTTCTAGCAAGCGTCCTCCACGATCTCAGAACCTGCACCTTAGCCGCCGAAGCTCTTCCCGGCCGATTCTCCTTCCATGCGATAAAGGGGGCCAGCCTCGACACCCTGCCCCTTCTTTTAGTCAAAGCTGGTCGTGCACCCCCTGTCGAATCGAGTTCTCCAACTTACCGGGGCCAGCCAGCTCCAGCCAGGCTACCCTGCGGCACCCAGGAGTTGTTACTTACCGCTGCTTCCTTCCGGACCTGACGGAGTTCGTAGTCTCCCGCCGCGCAGGACCCAACCTTCATTGCCACTTAACCACGGCAGTCTTGCAAAACACCAACCCTCGAGGGGGAATTCGACCCCGCTATAGCGGGTTGCGGGTACAGGGCACCGCTAGCTCCCCGTCTAGCACGACCGCTGGTATGTTACCCCATAAATAACAAAAAGTCAAATAGCAAAACAGGGGCAACCTCAATGGTATGCCCCTGTAGAATATCCGATGGCGGAGAGGGTGGGATTCGAACCCACGGAGCATTTCTGCTCACACGCTCTCCAGGCGTGCGCATTAGGCCAGACTATGCTACCTCTCCGCGCTAACTGATTGGGCGGGTCGTCTATGGCGGGAGGGGTGGGATTCGAACCCACGGTGGAGTTGCCCCCACAACGGTTTTCGAGACCGTCCCGATCGTCCACTCCGGCACCCTCCCCGACCCTGTAAGATTATAGCACAGACCAAGCAAAGAGGCAAACTTTGTTAAGGTTGGCGAAAAGGTGTATAATCAAACTGTAGGGGAGAGTTGCGTTATGACGTGGCGGAACTGGCGTTCTCTGATATTGATCTCGATAATAACCCTGCTCGTGGCAGGTGGGGTGCTATACGCCTGGCTCACCGCGGGTCTCCCCTCTTTCCGCGATTTGTACGGCCAGGCCATCGCCCCCAGCAGCAAAATCTACGACCGCCACGGTCGCCTCCTTTACGAGATCATTGACCCCCACGCCGGCAAGCACACCCCCTTGCCTCTCGACGAGATCCCCCTTCACCTCCAGCAGGCTACTATCGCCACCGAGGACGCCAACTTCTACACCAACCCCGGCGTGGACCTGCGGGCCATCCTGCGCGCCCTGATCATCAACCTGCGGGGCGGCGAGGTGCTCTCCGGCGGCAGCACCATTACCCAACAATTGGCTCGCAATCTGCTCCTCTCACCGGAGGAGCGTGTTGAGCGCACCCTGACCCGCAAGCTGCGCGAGTCCATTCTGGCCTGGCGCCTGGCCCGAGCTTACAGCAAGGACGAGATACTGGCCCTCTATCTGAACGAGTCGTATTACGGCAACCTGGCCTATGGGGTGGAGGCCGCGGCCCAGGCCTACTTCGGCAAGTCGGTGGACGAGTTGGACCTGGCCGAGTGCGCTCTTCTGGCTGGCCTGCCGCAATCCCCCGCCATCTACAATCCCCTGGAGAACCCCCAGGCGGCCAGGGAGCGCCAGGCTGTGGTGCTGGAGTTGATGGTCAAAAACGGCTACGTCAGTGAAGAGGAGGCCAGACTGGCCGAGGAGGAGCAGCTCCATTTCGCTGCCGTGCCCTTCCCCATCCGCGCGCCCCACTTCGTGATGTACGTGTGGGGCCTTTTGGAGAAGCGATTCGGGCTGGAGGAACTCTATCGAGGCGGCCTGGAGGTCTATACGACCCTGGACGTGGATATGCAAGAGGTGGCGCAGTCCATCGCCCGCCGCCGCCTGGCGATCCTGGCCGACCGGCCACGGCGCGACCTGCCCGATCCCAACTTGCACAACGCCGCCCTGGTGACTCTTGATCCCGACACCGGTGAGATCCTGGCCATGTTGGGCAGCCCCGATTATTTTGACCCTCAGATTGATGGCGCGGTGAATTGCGCTTTGGCTCCCCGCCAGCCCGGCTCTTCCATCAAGCCCATCACCTACGCCGCCGCCTTCGCTCAGGGCTACACCCCGGCCACCATGATCCTGGACGTGCGCACGGCTTTCTTGACCAAAGAAGGCGACCCCTACGTGCCGCTCAATTACGACCTGACCTTCCACGGCCCCGTCCTGGCCCGAGAGGCTCTGGCTTCGTCCTACAACCTGCCAGCCGTCAAAGTGCTCGACTACGTGGGGCTGGATAAAATGACCGCTCTGGCCCGCAGCCTGGGCATCACCACCTTCGACGACAGCGAACGCTTCGGCCTGGCCCTGACCCTGGGGGGCGGCGAGGTGCGCCTGTTGGAACTGACCGCCGCTTACGCCGCCTTCGCCAACGGCGGGCACAAGGTGGAGCCGACAGCCATCCTGCGCGTCGAGGACACTCAGGGAGACATCCTGTATGAGAGAGAGCCGAGGCGAGGTGAGCGAGTCCTCGATGAGCGGATTGCCTATCTCATCACCGACATCCTCAGCGACGACCAGGCCCGCATGTCCGCTTTCGGCGAGGGGAGCGTGCTCCAGTTGAGCCGGCCCGCAGCGGTGAAGACGGGCACCACCACCGATTGGCGGGACAACTGGACCGTAGGCTACACGCCGCATTTCGTGGTTGGCGTCTGGGCCGGCAACGCCGACAATTCGCCCATGCGTCACGTTTCCGGCGTCACCGGGGCGGCGCCCATCTGGCACGACTTCATGGAGGAGGTGCTGGAGGCTCGTCCGGTGGAGGAGTTCGTCGAGCCGGAGGGCTTAGTCCACGTGGAGGTCTGCACCCTCTCAGGCCAACTTCCCAACCCCTACTGTCCCCATCGGCGGACCGAGCTCTTCATCGCCGGCACCGAGCCGACAGAGACCTGCCAGATGCACCAGCTCTTCCAGCTCGATGCCGCCACAGGCCAACTGGCTTCCTCTGACACCCCGCCAGAGCGAATCGCGGAGCGCGTCTACACCGTGCTCCCAGCCGAAGCTGTGGACTGGGGAAGGGAGAGGGGGTTGGATGTTGGACATTGGAGATTGGAAGTTGGAAGCGGGACGGTGGAAACCCGAAACTCGAACCCCGAAACTCGAAACCAACTCATCATCACCAGCCCCCACCAGGGCAGCGTTTATCGCCTGGATCCGGCCCTGCCCCGGGACGACCAGAGGATAGAGGTGGCGGCGTGGGCAGGCGATGGGGTTAGCGTGGCCAGTTTAACCCTCTACGTAGATGAGGAGTCACTAGCCAGTATCGCTGCTCCGTCGTGCCGAGCCATGTGGCCACTGGCGCCAGGCGAGCATACCATCACCGCCGTTGGTTACGACCCGGCAGGTGACAGGCTGGAGAGTGAGCCTGTGCACATCACCGTAAAATAAAAACCACCTGACTGGACATCAGGTGGTTTCAGTACCCCCGGGGCGACTCGAACGCCCGCACACGGCTTCGGAGGCCGCCGCTCTATCCGCCGAGCTTATGTCAGCGTTCAGACTCTTCCCGCCTCTCAGGCAAAGGCGTAAGAAGGGGTGCTGGAAATCAGGCGCGGAGACTTGAGCCGAGATCGCCGAGGCACAAGCTCACCGACCTCAATGTACACGACGGGGCGATCGAGAACGTCATCGTGGGTCGGTGGGCTGCCAAAGGTCTGCACACTCCAGCAACTGAAATCCGGATCTCGTTCGTCTACAAAGACGATTTGGGCATCATTGGGTATACGTTGTGCGAAATCTGGATGCTCCCAAACATACTGGTCGAACTCGGCCAGCAGTTCCTCGAAATGCAGTTGATACATCGTATTCATTCTACTACCTCATTTCTTCTTCATACCTGGCGCGATAGGTGTGCCAATTGCGCCGGATGTCACGCTGGCCCATCGTCAATACGTGAGCCCGGGAATAGTGCGGAAATTGTTCTTTGGTCTGGCTACCATCTGGATGCATCACGTCACGATGGGGAACGCCGTGCGCCGTGTCGTAACGGACGATAGCCAGCCACCGTTGCTCGATCAGCGCTTCGTACTGAACCCGAAAAAGGACCACTCTGCCTCGTTCCGTACGATGAAAGTGCCGATAGCGGTCTCGTTGTGCTTTATCCAGGTAGATGACGTACTCGGTCTCGCCCATACTCACGTTAGTCCTTTATGCCTGTGAGTCCTCTCCCAGATACGCGAGGTAGCAGATCAATGGGGCGATTACGTTCAGCCGGCCATACTCGGCCATGACCGAGCCCGGGCAGCCGCCAGCGCAAAAGCCGGCAATAGGTCTTTAGAAAGTACCCCCGGGGCGACTCGAACGCCCGCACACGGCTTCGGAGGCCGCCGCTCTATCCACTGAGCTACGGGGGCATTATTCAGTAGTTTACCACAAGAGGGCGCTTTTAGCAAACCTAGGATCCCAGATCCTGCTTGATTTGCTCGATCTTGGCCTCGGCCGCCTCGTGCCCCTTTTCGATCAGGACTTCAACCTGGGATAAGTCCACCCAGTTTAATTGACCGATGGCCGGGACGATCAGGCAATCGGCCTCTGAGGCCTCGCTGTGAGCAGCACGCAATAAGGTGTAAAAGGACAGGTAGAACATCTCGAAGAGATTGCGGGGCCTCGCTCCCCAGATGGTGGAGGGAAGCAAGTCCACGGCGATGACGTAGTCGGCCCCCATCTCCCGCACTACGGAGACGGGCAGGTTATTTAACACCCCCCCATCCACCAGTATTTGCGCTCCCCGCTCCACTGGTGTGAAAACGCCTGGCAAGGCACAACTGGCCCGCACAGCCGGAGCCACCGGCCCCTCTTTGAGCACCACCAACTCCCCGCGCACGATGTCCACCGCCACAGCAGCAAGGGGTATCTCCAGCTCTTCAAACTGAAGATGGCCGATGGTCTCGTCCAGATATTGCTCTAGTCGCTGTCCGTCGAGGAAACCTAGCCGAGGGCGAGTGACCCGGCCCAACTTTTTCCAATGGAGGTGCAGTGCCAACTGCTTTATCTCGTCCAAATCCAGCCCCGCGCAGTACACGGCCCCCACGACCGACCCTGCGCTAGTGCCGGCCACGCAGTCGGGCCGAATGCCTTCCCGCTCCAGAACCTCCAACACGCCTAGATGAGCGGCTCCCCTTACCGAGCCACCACTCAGAGCCAGGCCGACCTTCTTCCGCTTTCGTTTCTTACGCCAAAACATGGAAAAATCTTACTCCTGTAACATCAGTCTCATGGGGGCATAGGACAGGCGGTGGATTGGGGAAGGGCCGAGGCGAATGAGAGACTCCCTGTGCTGGCGAGTGCCGTAACCCTTGTGGCGGGCGAAGCCATACCCTGGATACTGAGCATCCAATTTAACCATCAACCTGTCTCGGCTGACCTTAGCCACAATGGAGGCGGCGGCTATCAAGAGGGACAGGGCATCGCCGCTGGTGATACCCTTTTGGGGGATAGATGACCCTGGCAAGCTCAGGTAATCTATGAGGAGGAAATCGGGGGAGGGTGCCAGTTGGGCGATGGCCAAACTCATGGCCTGCCGAGTAGCGGGCACGATGCCGACTTCATCTATCTCTTCCGGAGGCACAACCCCCACTCCTACCGCCAGAGCCGTGGACTCAATGATCGGGTATAAGCGCTCGCGCTGCCGGGGAGTGAGCTGCTTGGAATCCCGTACGCCGTCCAATTCCTGCGACAGGTCAGGTTGGTCCAGCGGGAGGATGACCGCGCCCGCCACCACCGGCCCTGCCCAGGAGCCTCGCCCGGCCTCGTCCAGGCCGGCGATGTGGCTATAGCCCTCAGCGTAAAGCGCCATCTCCTCCCGTAGATCCGGCTTTTGCACCACCACCCCACCAATTCAAGAGGGTGTAGCCAAACTTGTGGTAGTGACGACTTTAGTCGTTTCAAGCGACTGAAGTCGCCACTACCTTCCACAGATCTTGACCACACTCAATTCAAAATAATCGGGGCGTAGACTGGTGTCCGCGCCCCGCTTTTCGCCCTTTAGCGTTTCTCCCGCAAACGGGCTGCTTTGCCCTTGCGCCCGCGGAGATAGTAGAGTTGGGCTCTCCGCACGTGAGCGTGGCGCAGGACTTCAACTTTCTCCAGCCGGGGAGAGCTCAACAGGAAGGTCCTTTCGACCCCCACACCGTGAGAAGCGATGCGCCGCACCGTGAAGTTGGCGTTGACGCCTCCCTTGCGTAAGCGCATCACCGTCCCCTGGAAGACCTGGGTTCGCTCCCGGTCGCCTTCGACGATGCGAAAGTGCACGCGCACCATGTCCCCTGGCCTGAGCTGAGGTAGGTCAGGATTGGGCTTAAACTGTTGTTCAACGGATCGCACGAGGTCTACCACTGTATTCACCATTCCTTCGTATAGCTTTGTAAATCAACTACGGTGGGAAATTATATCACGAATCCCAGTTATTGGCAAATTCTAACCGTTTATTCTGCCAGATGCTGCAGGAACTCTCGGTCGGCTGGCGATAGACGGGCTTTGGTCAAAAGGTCGGGGCGGCGCTCAAAGGTGCGGCGCAGGGCCTCTTGTCGCCGCCAGCGCACGATCTCGGCGTGGTTGCCGGAGAGGAGCACCTCCGGCACAGACCAGCCACGGAACACAGCGGGCCGGGTGTAGTGCGGGTACTCCAGGAGGCCCTCGGCGTGGGAGTCCTCGAAGGTAGCGCCAGGGTCGCCCAGCACGCCGGGCACCAGGCGCGTCACCGCATCCACGATCACCATAGCCGGTATCTCCCCGCCGGTCAAAACGTAGTCGCCGATGGAGATTTCGTCGCTGGCCAAAAACTGGCGCACCCGCTCGTCCACGCCCTCGTATCGCCCGCAGATGAGCACCAGGTGAGGATGCTTAGAGAGCTCCCGCGCCATCGCCTGGGTGAACAGGCGACCCTGTGGGCTGAGCAGGATCACCGGCACTGCCGGCTCCTGTCCTCCCCCCATTCCCCCCAACCCTTCGACCTTGCTCAGGGCAGGCTTGGGGGGGGCAGGGGGGGCGAGAATCGCTTCCACAGCGCGAAAGATGGGCTCTGGCTTCATGACCATGCCCCCGCCGCCGCCGTAAGGGGAGTCATCGGTCATGCGGTGTTTGTCGGTGGCGTAATCGCGGATGTTGTGGGTGGCTATCGAGATCAGGCCCGCGTCCCTTGCCCGCTTCACGATGCTCTCGTTGAGAACCCCCGTGAAGATGTCGGGGAAAAGGGTGAGAATATCAAAGTGCATGATGCAATCTCCAACTGCATTAACACGTGTGACCTCTTGAACGCTGCCCAGAGCGTGGGCAGGGTTAAGTTTACCACAAGTCAGCAGTTTGGGCAAGATATGTCTGTGGATTGCCCAACTGACCGAAACCTGCTATAATCTACGTGAAGCAGAGCAGCAACCGAGGAGGTGGAGATGCGAATCGTCATCACGGGGCATAAAGGCCAACTGGGCAGGGCGCTGCAAGAGGTGCTGCAAGGGGAGACGCTTTTCGGCCTGGATCTGCCGCAGCACGACATCACCGACGGACAAGCTGTCATCCAGGCCGTGGCCGATTTCGCCCCCCAGGTGGTGATCCACACCGCAGCCATGACCGACGTTGACGGCTGCGAGCGCGATCCCGATGCAGCTTATCGAATCAACGGGCTGGGTAGTCAGAACGTGGCCCTGGCCTGCCAGAGATGTGGCGCGGCTATGGTCTGCGTCAGCACCAACGAGGTTTTTGATGGAACCAAGGGCGAGCCGTATCTGGAGTTCGACCAACCCCATCCCATCAACACCTACGGCAAGTCCAAGCTGGTGGGCGAATTGATCACTCAGGCCCTGCTGAATCGCTTCTACATCGTGAGGACCGCCTGGCTCTACGCCCAGGGCGGCAGCAACTTCGTGACCAAGATCATCCACGCGGCCGACGAGCGGGGCGAGCTGCGGGTAGTAGCCGACGAGATCAGCTCCCCCACCTACGCCCCAGACCTGGCGGAGGCCATCGCCCAACTGATCCGCACTGACCACTACGGCATCTACCACTTCACCAACGAGGGCATCTGTTCCCGCTACGACTTCGCCATCAAGATCCTGGAGCTGGCAGGGCGGGGGCATGTTCCCGTTCATCCCCTCACCTCCGACCAGTACGCCCGTGCCTCTACCCCGCCCCTTTACGCGCCCATCCGCAACTTCTGCGCCGCCACCGTTTTGGGAATCACCCTGCGCCCCTGGGAAGAAGCTTTGCAAGCCTATTTTGACACCGAGCAATAAGATGCCAATAACCAGCTTCCAATATCCAATATCCAATATCCAATATCCAACTTCCATCATCATCCCCAACTGGAACGGCGCCCACCACCTCCCCACCTGCCTCGATTCCCTGCGCCGCCAGACCCACCCGAACTTCGAGGTCATCGTGGTGGACAACGGCTCCACCGACGGCTCGCTGGAGCTTTTGGAGAGGGATTACCCGGAGGTGAAGGTGGTGGCTCTGCCAGAAAACCGTGGCTTCGCTGGTGGGGTGAACGCTGGCATCCGCGAGACCCAGGGGGAGTTCGTCGCCGTCTTCAACAACGACGCCGAGGCGGATTCCCACTGGCTGGAGGAACTGGCGGGGGCCCTGGCCCAGCATCCCGAAGCGGGAATGGCCACTCCCAAGGTGCTGCTCTTCGACCGGCGGGAGGTCATCAACACGGCCGGGGATTTCTACGGGGTGGACGGAGTGCCGGGCAACCGTGGCGTCTGGCAGCGGGACGAGGGGCAGTTCGACCGCGAGGAGTACGTCTTCGGGGCGGCGGGCGTGGCGGCGGCCTATCGCCGCGCCATGCTGGACGAGGTGGGCCTGTTCGACGAGGACTTCTTCGCCTTCTGCGAGGACGTGGACCTGGCCTGGCGGGCTCAACTGGCCGGCTGGAAGTGCGTCTACGTTCCCAGTGCGGTGGTCTACCACAAGCTGAGCGCGACTGGCGGGGGGAAGATGGCCAGCTATTACTGTGGCCGCAACTTCATCTACGTCGTGGCCAAGGACTACCCGACGGCCTTGCTGAAAAGACACTGGCGGCTGGTCGTCCGTGCCCAATTTGACATTGCCTGGAAGGCGTTAAAAGCCTGGCGAGGGGAGGCGGCTCGGGCCCAACTGCGGGGGCAACTGGCCGGGCTGTGGGGCTTGCCCCGGATGCTGGCCAAGCGCCGCGCTGTGCAAGCCAGCAGGCGGGTGTCCGATGAGTATCTGGAGTCAATCTTGACCAAAACCCAGAACCCAAAACCCAAAACCCAAAACTCAATAGGGCCGCTTCTTTCGATAATCATCCCCGCTAATAACGAGGAGCTGCGGCTGCCTGGCAGCCTGGGCAAGATCGTGGCTTTTCTTGAGGAGCAGGACTACGAGGCCGAGGTGATCGTGGTCGAGAACGCCAGCCAGGATAACACCGCCGGCGTGGTCGAGGGGTTCATGGCTCGCTATCCTGTTATCTCCATGATCCAAGAGGAGAAACCGGGCAAGGGGTTGGCGGTCAAGCGGGGCATGTTGGCTGCGCGGGGGGAGTACCTGTTCATCTGCGACGCCGACCTCTCCATGCCCATTGAGGAGGTGGCCAAGTTCCTGCCGCCTCAGCTCGAAGATTACGACGTGGCCATCGCCTCACGGGAGGTGGAGGGAGCCCGACGCTACGGTGAGCCTGCCTATCGCCATCTCATGGGACGAGTGTTTAACTTCCTGGTCCGCCTGTTGGCCGTGCCGGGTTTCCAAGACACCCAGTGCGGCTTCAAGTGCTTTCGGCGGGAGGTGGCGCGCGACATCTTCCCTTACCAGACCATTGAGGGCTGGGGCTTCGACGTGGAGGTGCTGTTCATCGCCCAGAAGCGGGGCTACCGCATCGTCGAGGTGCCCATCAATTGGTATTACATGGCCAACAGCAGGGTCAGTCCCGTCCAGGACACCCTGACGATGCTGGCGGAACTGCTCAAAGTGCGGCTCAGCGACTGGCGGGGGATGTATGCTCGCGCTGATTGAACCTGAGTTCGCTCTTGGTGACTGGAGCCAACCTCCGTGAATCCGGGTATCTGGCCAACCCCGCCACGATTAGCACAAGGTGGTAATTACCTCAAGTCTTTCTTGACCATTGCTGACATCAGATGTATAATTCCCAGGCTGTCGGGTAAAAGTAGGAGCAGAAATGGAAGAAGCCACTGTTCATCCCCTGATCGGCATCCCAGGCCGCCGCGATCAATCGAGTCGCTCCGGTTCCCCCGTCTTCGCTCAGAACCAAACTTATGTGGAGGCTGTAACAACAGCCGGTGGAGCCCCAGTGCTGATTCCCCTGAACCTGGACGAGGGAGGTTTGCGAGCTATCTATGAGCGGCTCGATGGCCTGCTCCTGGCCGGTGGCGAAGACCTGCACCCGAAGCACTACGGCGAAGCAGTCTACGAGAAGTGCGGCCAGAGCGATGAGGCGCGGGACGCAGTGGAGTTGACGTTGGCTGGCTGGGCTCTGGCCGAAGGTTTGCCGATCTTGGCGATCTGTCGGGGCATCCAGGTGCTGAACGTGGCGGCGGGGGGCACTCTCTACCAGGACATTGCCTCTCAGTCGCCCGGTTCCCTCAAACACGACTGTTGGCCTGACTATGCTCGCAACTACCTGGCCCATCAGGTGACAGTCAACGGCGATTCGTTTTTGGCCACTATTCTGGACCAGAGCCAGGTCTCCGTCAACAGCACGCATCACCAGGCCGTCAAAGACCTGGCGCCGAGCTTCAGGGTTGTGTCCCGAGCCACTGATGGCCTGATAGAAGCCATTGAGGGCCACGATCACCCCTTCGCCCTGGGGGTGCAGTGGCACCCTGAGGAGCTGGTGGAGGATGCCCCACCCATGCGGCGACTGTTCGAAGAGTTTGTGTCAGCGGCGAGGGTCTAGATGTCGCCGGCTTCCAGCAGCAGGCAACGAGCTGTCGCCGTCTTTGACTCCGGCGTGGGCGGTCTCTCGGTAATGCGGGAAATCGCCAGACAGCTCCCCCACGAGGATATCCTATATTTTGCCGACAGCGCGAACTGCCCCTACGGCCCCCGCCCTCTGGAAGAGGTCAGAAAACTGTCCGAGGCTGTCACTGCCTTCCTGATCCAACAAGGGGCCAAGATCGTGGTGGTGGCTTGCAACACCGCCTCAGCGGCGAGTTTGCGTCACCTGCGGGCGATCTTCCCAGTACCCATCGTGGGGATGGAGCCGGCCATCAAGCCAGCGGCGGAGGGAACCAAGAACAAGAAGGTGGGCGTCATCGCCACGCAGGTCACTTTTCAGGGGGAGCTCTTCGCTAGGCTGGTGGAGCGGTTCGCCGCCGATGTGGAGGTCTACACCCAGGTCTGCCCTGGCCTGGTGGAGAGGGTCGAGGCGGGGCTGATTGAGGACGCTGAAACTGAGACACTTGTGGCGAGTTATCTGAAGCCGATGCTGGAGGCGGGCATTGATTCCCTGGTGCTGGGCTGCACTCACTATCCCTTCCTGCGGAAAACCATCGAGCGGGTAGTGGGGCCAGGGGTAGCGGTGATAGATCCCAGCCCGGCCGTGGCCCGCCAAACCGGGCGGGTGCTGGAGAGGGGAGGGCTGGCTAACCTTCCTCCCCCCCAGGGTTGGGGGGGAAAGAGGGCGGGCAAGCACTTCTTCTACACCAGCGGCGATGCGAAGGCCTTCGCGGAGATGGTGGAGAGGCTGATCGGCGAACGGGGCGAGGTGCAACAGGTGAGGTGGGGGATGGAGGGAATGAGTGACTCGTTTCCCAATTTGATGCAGTGCTAAACGACGACAATACTTCGAGGAGGAAGAAAATGGACTTTCTTTCGGACGAATGGATCAAGGCTCTCTGCCAGGAGCTAAATCAGAGCGAGGCTTACGCTCAGGCGGCCAAGAACTGGGAGGGCGACTTCTACTTCGTCGTCGAACCTGAGGGCGAGATGAAAGAGACGGTCATCTTCTACGTTGATCTCTGGCACGGCGAGTGCCGCGGGGCCAGGCTCATCGGCGACGAGAAGGAGAAAGAGCCGGTCTTCAGGATGAGCGCGCCGCTGAGCGCCTGGCGCAAGGTCGTCGAGAAGAAGCTGGACCCCATCCAGGGGCTGATGACCCGCCAACTGAAGCTCAAGGGCAACATGTCCATGATCATGCGCAACGTCAAGGCCGCCCAGGAGCTGGTCAACTGCTGCACGCTCGTCCCGACGGAGTTCCCAGGCGAGTAAACTTGCCAGGAGGAGAAAGATGTGGTTCTTCAACAGTCCGGAGGTCGTCTTTGGCGAGGACGCCCTGAGCTACCTGGACGAGATCGAGGGCAGGCGGGCTCTCATCGTCACTGACGAAAATATGGTGAGGCTGGACTTTGTGGACAGGGTGATCGGCCACCTCAGGGAGGCGGGGATTGAGACACGGGTCTTCGCCGAGGTGGAGCCTGACCCCTCGCTGGAGACGGTGAAGCGGGGAGCGCAGGCAGCGCTGGCCTACGAGCCTGATTGGATCGTCGGGTTGGGCGGCGGGTCCTGCATGGATGCAGCCAAGGCCGTGTGGGTGCTCTACGAGCGGCCCGACCTGCAGCCCGACGAGATAAGCCCTATAGAGACCCTGGGCTTGCGCCAGAAAGCCCGCCTCATCGCCATCCCCACCACCTCAGGCACCGGGGCCGAGGCCACCTGGGCCATCGTGCTCACCGACACGGAGGGACAGTGCAAGCTGGGCCTGGGATCGCGGGAGAACGTGGCCGACATCGCCATCGTTGACCCCGTCTTCGCGGCCGAGCTGCCCCCTCAGCTCACCGCCGACACGGGGATGGATGCCCTGACCCACGCCGTCGAGGGGTACACCTGCACCTGGCGCAACGACTTCTCCGACGGCCTGTGCCTCAAGGCCATCGAGTTGGTCTTCGACCACCTGCCGCGCGCTTACGAAAAGGGCGACCGGGAGGCGCGGGAGAAGATGCACAACGCGGCCTGCATCGCCGGGCTGGGCTTCGGAAATGCCATGGCCGCCCTGGCCCACAGCGTGGGTCACTCCCTGGGGGCCGTCTTCCATGTTCCCCACGGTCGAGCCGTGGGCCTCTTCCTGCCCTACACCATCGAGTTCGTCGTCAGAGGCGGGAGGACGCACTACGCGGAGATAGCTCGCTTCCTGGGGCTGCCGGCGGAGAGTGAAGAAGAGGGAGCAGCGAGCCTGGCATCCGCCATCCGAGGTCTGCTCAAGAGGCTGGGCCAGCCGACCACCATCGGGGAGTTGGGCATCTCGTCGGCTGAGTTCGAGGCCGGGCTGACCAAACTCGTCGAGAACGCCGAGAACGACTCCTGTGCCGTTACCAGCTCTCGCATCCCCAGCGCCGAGGAGTTCGAGCGACTCTACCGCTATGCCTTCGAGGGCCGGGCTGTTGATTTCTGATGCTGCGAGGAGTTAGCGGGGCAACGGGTTAACGAGGTGCCGAGTTGACACGGGCTTCCCTTGACTCGTTGCCTCGTTACTCGTTGACTTATCACCTCGTTGCCCCATTCCCGATAAGGAGACTGACTTGAACGGCTATCTGGAAAAGTTGCTGGTCGTTGACCTGACCAGCGGCAAGATCGAGGACCAACCTCTGAACGAAGACTACGCCCACCAATTCATTGGCGGCAGCGGCCTGGCTGCTCGTTATCTCTATGACTCGCTGCCCCCCCCTAGCCCCCCAAAGTTGGGGGGAAGGGGGGAGACCAGTCCGCTGAATCCTGCGAGTCCACTGTTCTTCATGACCGGCCCGCTCACGGGCACCCGCGCCCCCTCCTGTGGCCGCTTCGTGATATGCGCCCGCTCTCCCCTCACCGGATTCTGGGGAGAAGCCAATTCCGGCGGCTTCTTCGGGCCAGAAATGCGTTTCGCTGGCTACGATGGAATCATCGTCAAAGGCCAGGCCCCGGCGCCTGTCTACTTGCACATCGCCGATGGCAAGGCCACCCTCCGGGACGCCAGGCACCTCTGGGGCAAGGGGACCTACGAGACCCAGGAAGCCATCGGAGAGGAAGTGGGTGACGCTAAGACCAAAGTAGCCTGCATCGGCCCGGCGGGCGAGAATCTGGTGAGGTTCGCAGCGGTGATGAACGACCACGGCTCCGCCGCTGGCCGCACGGGGATGGGCGCGGTGATGGGCTCCAAGAACCTCAAGGCGGTGGCCGTTCGCGGCCATCAAAAGGTCCCCCTGGCCGATGCGGAACGCTTCGCTGCCCTGGCCCGCCAGGCGCTGGCCGCCATCGGGGAGGACATCATGACCGCCATCTTGCACGAAACGGGCACCGCCGGCTCCCTCGACTATTCCATGCTGCTGGGGGACGTGCCCATCCGCTACTTCACCCAGGGCTCGTTCCCAGGAGGCGAGAACCTCAGCGGCTCGGCCATGGCGGAAACCATCCTCACCGGCACCTACACCTGCTACGGCTGCCCCATCGCCTGCAAGCGGAAGGTGAAGGTGGGGGAATCTGAGATCAAAGGCCCGGAGTACGAGACGGCCTGCGCCCTGGGTACCCTCCTCCTCATTGACGACCTGGACGCCGTCGCCTATCTGGGCCACCTCTGCGACGCCTACGGCCTGGACACTATCAGTGCGGGGGTCACCATCGCCTTCGCTCACCACCTCTTCGATCAGGGAATCATCGGGCCGAGCGAGGCGGGCATGAAACTTGCCTGGGGCGATCCCGAGGCGGTGGCTGAGCTGATCGAGATGATCGCCCATCGGCGGGGCTTCGGCGACCTGCTGGCCGAAGGCTCGCGGCTGGTGGGGCGTCGCTACGGGGTGGAGGAGTTGGCCGTGCAGGTCAACGGCCTGGAGGTGGCCATGCACGACCCCAGGGCCACCTCGGCCATGGCCCTGGTCTACGCTACCTCTCCCATCGGGGCCAGCCACAACCAGAGCGACATGTACCTCGTCGAGATGGGACGGGCTATTGAGGAACTGGACATCCCCACCACTGACCGCTTCGGAGTGGCGGGCAAAGCCCCCATCGTGGCCCGGCACCAGGATTGGCGCAGCTTCTGCAACTCCCTCATCGTGTGCTACTTCGCCAACCCGCCGGTCCGGACGCTGGTCGAGCTCCTGACCTCCGCCACCGGCTGGGAGGTGGGCCTCGACGAGGCCATGGCCATCGGCGAGCGCATCTGGAATCTGAAGCGAGTCCTCAACCACCGCCTCGGCCTGGCGCGGGAGGACGACCGATTGCCCAGGCTGCTACTCGCGCCGCTGGACGAGGGCGGCACCGAAGGCCACGTTCCCGACCTGGAACTGATGCTCAGGGAGTACTACCAGGCCAGGGAGTGGAACCCGGAAACGGGCCAGCCAGGCCGGGAGAAGCTGGAGGAGCTAGGGTTGGGGTGGGTGACTGAGGATTTGTGAGGAGCGAGTATCCGTTCGCCGAAGGTCTCCGACCGAGGTGGAAAGGGCGCGGTCGGAGACCTTCGCCCAACATAGGACTTATTCAGGTCAATTCGATAATCATGGCCACCGCTCCCCCTCCCCCCAGGCAGAGGGCGGCCAGGCCGGTCCTCAGGCCGCGATCCTTCAGGGCGTGGATGAGGGTGACCAATACGCGAGTGCCGCTGCAGCCGATGGGGTGGCCCAGGGCGATGGCCCCGCCGTTGACGTTCACCTTGTCCCAATCCCAGCCCAGCGCCTTGCCGTCGGCCAACATCTGGGCCGCGAAGGCCTCGTTGGCCTCGATGAGGTCTAAATCGTCCAGGCTGTAGCCGGTTTTCTCCAGCAGCTTGCGCACGGCGAAGATGGGGGCGGTGAAAACCTTCAGCGGCTCCACAGCCGCCTGATCGTAGCCGATGATCCGCGCCAGCGGTTCTATCCCCAGCTCATCGGCCTTCTCCCGGCTCATCACCACCACCGCGGCGGCCCCATCGGTGATGCCCGGCGAGTTGCCAGCGGTCACCAGGCCATCCTCCTGGAAAGCGGGCCTGAGCCTGGCCAGGGCCTCCAGCGAGGTATCGCGGCGGGGGCACTCGTCGGTGTCGAACAGGATGGGCGGCTTCTTGCGCTGAGGAATCTCCACCGGCACGATCTCCTCCTTGAACTTTCCCTCATCAATAGCCGCGATGGCCTTTTTGTGGCTGTGGTAGGCGAACTCGTCCAATTCCTGGCGGGTGAGGTCGTACTCCTGGGCGATCCACTCGGCCGAGTTGCCCATGTGGTGGTCGGCGAAAGTGCACCACAGCCCGTCGTAGACCATGGCGTCCACGAGCTGGCCGTTGCCCAGGCGGTAGCCAAAGCGGGCCTGGGGCAGGAGGTAAGGCCCCAGGTCCATGCTCTCCATCCCCCCGGCCACGAATATCTCGCCGTCGCCAACCCCGATCATCGCTGCCGCCAGCATCACCGTCTTCAGACCCGAACCGCAGATCTTGTTCACCGTCGTTGCCCCGACGAAGGGAGGGATGCCGGCTTTGATGGCCGCCTGGCGAGCAGGGGCCTGGCCTTGCCCGGCCTGCACCACGTTGCCCATCAGCACCTCAGCGATGTCGGCTGGGTTGACGCCCGCCCGCTCCACCGCAGCCTTGATGGCCACCGCTCCCAGCTCTGAGGCAGGGACGTTGGACAGCGTGCCCTGGAAGCGGCCGATGGGAGTGCGCACCGCGCTGACGATAACCACCTCGCGTTCGTTGTTCATTTAGCTCTCTCCTTGACCAGTATTTAGTATTTAGCTTGTAGTTTGTAGAAGAAGCCTGTCCCCAGCAAGCGCAAGGCCCCGGCAATGAAGAAGACAACCCTGATGTCTAACAAGTTGGGCAGGGAAGTGCCCAGCAGGGGGGCCAGGAAGGCGGCCACGTTGATCAGGGTGGTGTTAATGGCTACGTAGCTGGGGCGTCGCTCCTGCGGACAGACCTCCAACAGAGTGTTGAAGAAAGACAAGTTAAACCCTGCTCCAAAGACGCCGGCGGCGATGGATGGGAGGAGAAGGAACTCGACTCTCGGCGAGAGGCCGGTTAAGACAGGAAAGAGTATCAGGCCCAGGCTGGAGACAAGCAGCACCCAGCGGTTGCCCTTTCGGCTGGCTATCCTCCCCCAATAGAAATAGGTCACTATCGTAACCGCATTCTGCACCGTTGCCAGCAGGCCGATCCAGGTATCGGAGGCGCCCAGGTTCTTTACGCGATAGATGGCGTAGAGAGCCGAGGGCAAATAGAGTCCCCAGTGGAAGACGAAAGCACTGGCGGAAAAGCGCACGAAATCGTGCTGGCTCATTAGCTGTTTCAGGGAGCGGCGCAGGTTGATAGCGAGTGGCGTCTTGTGTCGGGGCCGAGACTCAGTCCCGTTGGCATCAGCCATCCTGATGCGGCTCACGTAGTACAGGCTGACCAAAGAGGCAACGAAGCCGGCCCCGAAGAGCAGTTGGTAGTTCAGAGGGAAAGGCAGAAGGTCGAGGAGCTTTCCGCTGACGAGCACCGTGACGGTGCTGACGATGGAGACGAGCACGTTGCGGGTGCTGATCACTTGGGCGCGCTTGTCAGCGGGCACCACATCTGCGATCAGGGACGTGAAGGCCAGGCTGGCTATGGCTGTGGGGAAAGTGACGAGGGCCACCAGGCCGACCAGGGCCTCTGGCTGATCAACACGGAACACGAAGGGCATTAGAGTAATGAGCAGATAGCCCAGTCGCTGCAGGAAGCCCGCCAGCACGATGACAGGCAGGCGGCGTCGTTGGCGCTCGATGATCCGTGCCGACGGTATCAGCCAGAAGATGTTGATCAGCGCGGGCAGCGAGACCAGCAGTCCCACCAGGGTATTGTAGGCCCCCAGGCGGATGGCGAACACGCTGACGAAAGTGGACGTGATGCCGCTCAGGACACCCCACCAGGTGACGTCCAGATAAAGATTCCAGTTGTTCTGTTCCTCGACCGTCTCCCGCCGCCGAAACACCTGGCGCCAAAGACGGCGAACGCTTCCCCAAAGAATCGAGGGGGCGCTTCTCATGCCCCTCACCCTGATGGGGAACATCGCCCAGGCCAGGCGATGTTTGAGACGGAAATAAGCTAAGCTGAACTTTGCTCGCAAGTTACCACCACCGGTGTTGTAGTTAGCAAGGTAAGGGAACGGACGTGTCATTGCGAGCGCTTTTTGCGAAGCAATCCCCACTCTGCGATTCGGAGATTGCTTCGGCACAAAAACCGTGCCTCGCAATGACATGATACTTATTGCCTCGTTACTCGTTGCCTCGTTGCTCAGATTCCTCCCAAGCGGCCTTCAGCTTTCGATAAGTGTCGTCCATAAGCTCTGGAATAACGCGGGTGCTTGAAAAGACAGGCATGAAGTTAGTATCCGCCCTCCAGCGGGGGACGATGTGGATGTGGACGTGTCCCTCGATTCCCGCCCCTGCTGCCTTGCCGATGTTGATCCCTACGTTGAAACCATCGGGGTGCATGGCTCGGCGCAGTGCCTCGAGGCTCTTACTCACCATGAGCATCATCTCAGTTAACGCATCTTCATCCAACTGCTCTAGGCTTGGCACGTGCTGATAAGGGATGACCATCAAGTGGCCGTTGTTGTAGGGGTAGAGGTTGAGCATCACGTAGCATTTCTTGCCCCGGCAGAGGATGTAGTTGGCCTGGTCGTCGTCGGCGGCGATTTTATCGCAGAAAATACACCCATCACCCTTCTCGCTCAGTATGTATTCCAGACGCCACGGCGACCACAGCCTTTTCATAACCTCTCCCCTTTTTTGAGATTAATGGTGACAAAGAACAAGGCAGGACTTATCCTCCTGCCCTTTGCTTTCGCCCTATAGTTTACCAGAAATCGCCTTTCTAGTCAAAGGCTTGACTTTGCCTCCGTTTTGTGGTAACTTTGACATGAGAGGGGGCAAAGCTGAACTTGGGCGAATTATCGGCTGAAAACGTCAAGCAAGGGTTGAAGACTAAGCTCATCGGTCAGAGCATAGTGTACTATTTCTCTCTCGGCTCGACCAATGACTTGCTGAAGGAGTTGGCCGCCCAGGGCGCGCCAGAAGGTGCGCTGGTCATCGCCGACCAGCAAACGGTGGGGAAGGGGCGGCTGGGCAGGAAGTGGTTGGCCTCGCCAGGCGCCAGCCTTCTCTTATCCCTGCTCTTCCGCCCCGACCTGCCCCCCCGTCAGGCCCCGCGATTGACCATGATCTGTTCCCTGGCCACTGCCGATGCCATCGAAGGGCTCACGGGCCTGCCAGTGGGTCTGAAGTGGCCCAACGACATCTTCATCTGTGGTAAGAAGGCGGGCGGCATCCTGACGGAATCGGGGACGACGGGTGGACACCTCAACTACGTCGTGGTGGGCATGGGACTGAACGTCAACCTGGCTGTATCTACCCTGCCAGAGCTGAGAGGTATGGCGACCAGCCTTTCTCAAGAGCTGGGTCGGGAGGTTTCGCGGCTGGAGTTGTTGTGGAAAATCCTGGCGGGGATCGAGGCCAGGTACGAGTCCCTGAAGAGGGGGGAATCGCCCCACGCGGAGTGGGCGGCCCGCCTCATCAACCTGGGCCGTCAGGTGCAGGCGACCATGCCTCAGGGGACGCTGGTGGGCTGGGCCGAGGGAGTGGACGCCGACGGAACTCTAATCCTGCGCACTCCCGCCGGCCAACGGAGGCGGATATTGGCCGGGGATGTGACCTTGCGAAGCTCAGTGCCGCGCTGATGAAGTTTGAGAAATCAACCAGGAAACTTGCTCGGATCATTTGAATAGAGTATAATTAGTCTGGTCAGGCCGAGGCCACTGAAGGTCATCTGCCAGGCTGGATGATGCTCATTGGCCTGGGTCTGATGGCGACGGTCACAGCGACATATCAACGAGGAGGTTACGATTATTCATGAGGGAAGAGAGAAGTGTAATGGGAAAGCTTTGTCTGCTATTGCTTCTCCTGGCCTTGCTTGCTGGTTGCAGCAGCAAGTCTGTTTTGGAAGAAGGGCAGGGGGATCCAGATATGGCCTTCATTCCTGCGGGGGAATTCATCATGGGCAACGATAGGGGCGGCGATGACGAGAAGCCCGAACGGGAGGTCTTCCTCGATGCGTTCTACATTGATAAGTACGAGGTAACCAACGCCCAGTACAAAGAGTGTGTGGATGCCGGGACTTGCAATCCTCCAGCGCATACATCGTCCCCCGACCGGCTTTCATACTACGACAATCCAGAGTTTGACAATTACCCCGTTATCTGGGTCACCTGGGACGATGCGCAGACTTATTGCCAGTGGAGAGGCAAGCGGTTGCCGACTGAGGCGGAGTGGGAGAAGGCGGCGCGGGGGACTGATGGACGCCTCTGGCCCTGGGGTAACAGCGAGCCCGATGGGAGCAAATTAAACCTGTGCGACGTGAATTGCACGTACGAATGGAAGGAATCGCAAATTGATGATGGCTACCTGGGCACAGCTCCTGTCGGGAGCTTCGAGGCGGGTAAAAGTCCCTACGGTGTCTACAACATGGCGGGGAATGTTCGCGAGTGGGTGGCTGATTGGTTTGCCCCTGACTACTACGTAAATGCTCCCGACCGCAATCCTACAGGGCCGAGTTCTGGTATTGGCAGGGTGTTGCGGGGCGGCTCATGGCGCAGTGACATACCCGTTGCCTTCAGTACTTACCGCCTCTGGTACAGCCCTGAAGTCAAGGACGAATACGTGGGATTCCGTTGCGCCAGGTAGAAGCAGGTCGGGTGCAACGCACTTTTTGCTCAGATAAGGCAGGAAACTCGCATCAAACTGCTTGAAATCATAGCTCTTTGAAAGTCAGTCGAAGTGCGTTGCACCTTAAAGAGAGCCCGGAAATCGAAGCGCCGGGCTCTCTTTGACTAGAGGCCGTTTTGTTGGTATAATCAGGTTCAGCAGATCTGGGATTTTCAGCAGAGGTGGCTCCCGTGCTTGTCCTGGGCGCAGCCGAAGGGCCGCCGCTCCGTGGGCGTGGGGGCCCGCTCTGCTTCAGAATCTGGATCCACCGAAATTTTAGGAAGAGGGAGATAGAAATCATGGATCCCATCGCT
>Ga0315539_1000974_pt1 | contig 21331 bp, 7 predicted proteins | sample SalMarSW160150MG_FD_203097 | JGI IMG/M metagenome (GOLD analysis project Ga0315539, IMG submission 203097) | Salt marsh sediment microbial communities from the Plum Island Ecosystem LTER, Massachusetts, United States - Salt Marsh Sediment SW1601-150 ... | reverse complement strand
TAATCCGGATGAATTTCCAAAAGTAGGGCACAGACTCCCGCCACCAAGGGCGCGGACAAAGAGGTGCCGCTTACTCCGCCATATCCTCCATTTGCCCAGGCGCAATAAGTCTGAACCCCACGGGCAACGACATCCGGCTTTGTTCTGCCGTCGTAGGTTGGACCTGCGGAGCTGAAGGAAGCCAACTGACCCTGCGCATCCACTGCCCCCACGGCTATCACACTGTCTCCGTCAGCCGGAGCGATAATATAATACCACGACGTATCATTCCTTTCGTTTCCGGCGGAATTGACCACCACTATCCCTTTGGAGACGGCCCAATCCGCAGCTTTGGTGCATTCGGTGGTGTTGCCATCCATATCTTCATAAGTATAGCCGGTGCCATCATCCCACCTGGAATAACCCAGGGAGGAAGAGATTACGTCTGCTCCTATGCTGTCCGCCCATTCCGCGGCAGCGACCCAATTAAGCTCCTCTATCTGGATTTCAGTCTGATTGAGCGATATTTCCGTCTTAGCCAAGGCGAAGTCCGCGCCGAAGGCCGGGCCGATCAAGGTATCATTTACGAATCCCCCCACGGCAGACCAAGTGTAGGTTCCATGGTTTCTCTGGTCGTCGGGACCATCCTCAACATCCTCATCACCATTGATAAAATCCCAGGTGGCGATAAGTCTTCCTTCATCAAGAATACTTTGGAAAGCTTCATGATGAAGGAAATAGCCGGTGTCCAGCATGGTTATAAGAACCCCTTTGCCGCTGTAACCTAAATAGTGTAGCTCCGGCACGTGAATCTGTGCCAGTTGGGCGTAAGATTCTCCATATCCGAGAACTTGGTCTTGTGGTGCTTCGTAGAATTTTCCTAGCTTCTCCTCCGAGGGAGAAGGTTTTTTTCGGTAAAAGGTGGCAACCTTTTCTATGGTTCTGACAAATGATAGCTTCTCAATCTCCTGGACCTGGCTTTCATTTGCCATTACGCTCGCCGCATTTAACCATTTGGAGACGGTCCTCACTTTCACACCGAAGCCTCTCAACTCATCCACATATTCCTTTTTCACCGGAATATCCGTGAAATCGAATAGAGGTCTTTTGCCTCTTTTTTCTCTTCTCTTCACCGATCTTTCGGACAGTTGGTGGCTGCACTCCCGAATGGCTTTTTTGTATTCGCCATCAGTCTTTATCCCCTTGTCAGTGAAGAAGACCCATACCGCTATTGCAGAGTCTGAAGGCAATTTGTCCAACAGGTCTTTGGTTCTAAGATCAATCTTGGGATTGTCGACCGGACGTTTAAGAATGATCTTATCGCCGGGGATTTGCTCAGAAACAACGGTGCGAGGAAAAATCAGCAAAGACAGAAAGAGCAAAAACAGCAGAAGCTTGAATTTGGAGTTCTTGTCAGACGCCATATCGTTCCTTTGCGAAAAGCAGCTTGCGCTCAATTGCCTAACCCATCAATTTAAGAAAACGAGGACAACAGTCAACCGTTTTCTTGGGACTCTCTGAAAAAGTTCCGTGATTTTGATTGCTCGATCTGTCGAGCAGAAGTCTGCCCAAGGTATTGGGCAACCAAAGGATACGTCGGGCAACTACAAAAGAGGCGACGCCGCTTGTGGCGGCATCGCCTCTTTATAAACCATCATACACTGCGGTATAATTACTTTCCTTTGGATTCTTCTTCTTGTTTTTTCAATTCCTCCGCCGTGGGCTTGTGATGCTCCACCAGCTTCACAGCGTCTTTGTACTTAAATTCCTTGTAGGTGGGGCTCTTCTTGTTGTGGCATTTCACGCAAAGTTCTTTGGAGAGTTCTTCTGTCGGCATCATCAGTCCATCGGCAGCTGCCTGTTTCTTGTTGTCCTTCTTGATGTGGGAGGTAATGTAATCGCCGGCGGGTCCGTGGCATACTTCACAGGTTACGCCTTCCTCCATGCTGTACTTTTCCCCTTTAAGCTTTGCGGGGGCTTCGTATCCGGCGACATGGCAGACTAAACACTTGTCACTCTTCTGGGCATCCGCAATCTTCATCTCCTTGGCAATGGCTTGTGACTCTTTGCTTGCCAGGGTTGCGTAAGCGGTAGCATGCTTGGTGGCTGCCCACTTGTCGTAAATCTTGCCCCATTTCTTGGTGTTGTGACACATCTTACATCTGCTTATGCCTGTATAAGCATGCTCTTTTTTCTTGAGCGTGTCGGCCTTCGCTGGCTTGGCTGTATCCTTTTCAGCTGAAGTAGGGAGGGTGGACGGTTTGGGCTTCTCCTGCGAGACGGCAAATCCCCATACAAAAAGTGAAGTGGCAAACACCGCAATCAGAATCCAAGCGAGTTTCTTCATTTCTTTTCTTCACCTCCTCCTTATTGTTTTACGACCTTAACGTTCGTTCTGCTTAACTTAAATTATTACGTCACATCTGTCAAGGAAAAAAAGCTCCAAAGAGAGCGATTTCTGCGGGACTAGGAGCCCTTCCCTCGGGGTAAGTCCTCGGGACGAAGTGGGGGCAAGACCCTCCCTTCGACATTGAGTCTTCCTTCGACCCTGAGGCCTTCCTTCGACACTGAGTCTCAGGACGAAGTGCGGGACCGAAGGGCAGGACAAAATGCAGGGTAAACCCCGCCTGCGCGGGTGTGCACCTCGCAAATACCGTAGGTTACCTCCTCTTCCTTTCTTCCATTATGCGCTCGATGGCATGATCGTATAAGTCGACCAGTCTGCTCACCGGCAGATCTATTAGGGTGTTTTCACCCGAATTACTGGAGATTTTCAATGTCTGCCCTCCCACCCTGCCAATCTCAGAAAAGGGAATTTTGTGCTGTGAAACCATCTTTCTTAGAGCGGGTAAATCTTTTGCCTGGGTGGTTACAACGATTCGGGATTGCGACTCTCCGAACAGCAAAGCGTCCGGTCGCATGTTTGCCTCCCCGCCTTTGGTCTTCGACCCTGAGGGCTCAGACCGAAGGGCGGGATTTCCAAGAAGCTTTACGTTTGCTCCTGTCAGGTCGGGCGAGGAGATACAACATTCTGCCAGAGCCACCGCCAAACCACCCTCAGAACAATCATGCGCAGATCTGATTAAGCCTCTCTGGATCATCTCAAGGGCTGCATCCTGAATCTGTTTTTCCCGTTCCAGATTCAGGTCTGGCGCATCACCTTTGACCAGATCGTGGATCACTTTTAAGTATTCGCTTGCCCCCAATTCCTCCTTGGTTTCGCCTAAAAGTAGGATGACATCACCCTGGTTCTTGAACCACTGGGTAGTTGCATGCTTAATGTCCTCGATCAAGCCCACCATTCCCACCACCGGCGTAGGATAGACTATTCTCTGAGGATCCTCATTATAGAAGCTTACGTTTCCACCGGTGACGGGCGTATCGAAGGTGCGGCAGGCTTCGGCCATTCCGGTCACGCACTCGGCAAAGGTCCAGTAAACTTCCGGATCATAGGGATCGCCGAAGTTCAGGCAGTTGGTGATGGCCAGAGGTTTGGCACCGGAGCAGACCAGATTCCGCGCTGCCTCTGCCACCGCGATTCTTCCGCCCGCTCGGGGATTCAAATAGCAATAACGACCATTACAGTCAGTGCTGGCGGCTATGGCCTTGTTGGTTTTTCTCAGTCGAATAACCGCGGCGTCTGAACCGGGCCCCACCGTGGTTCCGGTTCTGACCATGGTATCATACTGTTCATACACCCACCTTTTGCTGGCAATGTTTGGGGAAGCCAAAAGCTTCAAAAGAACATCATTAAAATCTGTTGGAATTTCGACTTCCGAGAGATTAAGTTTGCTTGTTTCGTCCAAATATTTAGGTTTCGTTCTTTCCCTCATATATACCGGGGCTCCGCCTCCCAGTACCAGGCAATCTGCCGGAATCTCGGCAACCACCTTTCCCTCATTTTTCACCCGGAGCATCTTGTCGTCGGTCACCTTTCCGATGATCTTCGAGTTCAACCCCCATTTGGTGAAAATCTCCTGCACCCTCTTCTCATATCCCTTTTTGGCGATCACCAGCATTCTCTCTTGGGATTCGGACAGCATGATCTCATAGGGGGTCATGTTCTCTTCTCTTGCCGGGACCAGCGAAACGTCTATCTCCATTCCGCTTTTTCCTCTGGCGGCGGTTTCGGAGGTGGAACAGGAGATGCCCGCCCCTCCCATGTCCTGAATCCCTACTATCAGATCCTCCTTGATGATTTCTAAAGTTGCCTCTAAAAGGAGCTTCTCCATGAATGGGTCGCCGATCTGGACCGATGGTCGCCTCTCTTCTGATTTTTCTGATATCTCCTCTGAGGCAAAGGTGACCCCATGAATTCCATCCCTTCCGGTGGAAGCTCCCACGATCAAAACCGGGCTGCCTGGGTCTTTCGCGGTTGCGGTGGCAATCTGATCCACCTTGACTATCCCGATAGCCATGGGATTGCACAATGGATTCCCGGTATACGAGTCATCGAAATATATCTCACCGCCCACGGTGGGAACGCCAAAGCAATTGCCGTAATCCCCCACGCCCCGTACCACCCCGTCGAACAGATAGCGGACCCTGGGGGATTTCAGGTTGCCAAAGCGCAGGGAATCGACACAGGCAATGGGCCTTGCTCCCATGGTGAAGATGTCCCGCATTATCCCCCCCACTCCGGTGGCTGCACCCTGATAGGGTTCCACAGCGCAGGGATGGTTATGGCTTTCTATTTTGAAGATGACGGCCAAACCATCGCCTATGTCCACTGCCCCGGCATTTTCCTCTCCGGCCTTGGCCAAAAGGCTTTTTCCTTCCCGAGGAAAGGTCTTCAGCATCGCTATTGAGTTCTTATAGCTGCAATGCTCAGACCACATCACCGAGAAGATGCCCAATTCAGTATAGGTGAGCTCTCGGCCCAGAATCTCCACTATCTTTTTGTGTTCCTCCTCGGAGAGTCCATGTTCTTTGACCAATTCAGGGGTGACTTCCGGTTCGGTAAAGGATTTCGTTTTTGTGCTCATATTACCGGCGAGGTTAGAAGTTTAGTGTTTTGTCAAGATCAGTCTTCAGAAGAATATATTGTTGTCTGAGTGTGAAGTCAACAAAAAGATTTGGGTTTATTTGCGGTTCGGGGTGAGGGCACCTGGAACCAACGGACGACAAGGATATCCCCCTCACCCCCGCGTCCGGTGGTTCGACTTCGCTCACCACCCTGAGCCTGTCGAAGGGCGGGATTTCCAACCTAGCCCTCTCCCCCATGGGTGAGGAGACCTTTCGCTACGAGAAGGGGCGTGGGTATCCCTTGAGATTGCTTCGTCGTCCCCCGCCGATGGCGGGGGACTCCTCGCAACGACAACAGGTCGGGATTGGGATGTTTCCAGAGGTCTGATATTAGTGAGTATGACAGGAAGATAAAAAAAGACCCCCGCTTTTCAAGACGGGGGTCTTTTTGTCTGAACTACGATGTATCTTCCCGAAGGAACTACCGATCACAGCAGCGCGGTGCAGAGGTTCCGGCGAACACATAGTTAATCAGACGGACGATATCGGCCACGTCTATGATTCCATCACAGTTACAGTCTCCCGAGTAATACGGAGTAGGAGCAGATGCGCCCAGGAAGACATGGTTGATCAGGAAGACTATGTCTGCTGCGTCAATAACTCCATCTCCGCCGGGGACGTTGACGTCACCGCGATAATCCCAGGGGCTGATGTGCACGCAGTACTCCACCTCAGTGAAGATGGCTGAAACTTCGCTCCAGGGTGCAGTCACGGGCATGAATTCCACCGGGACGTTCTGGTTGAAGAAGTTCCAGCTCCAGTATAAGGGATCTGCCATGATTGGATATTCAGGAAGACCCCAGAGTCCGCCGGGGCTGGGTGAAGGCACAGCCGCGTACATGTCATGGCACACGTTCCCCTCATCGTTGTGGATTGTGGGATCATGAGAGCCATGCGGATGAGGAATGAGGTATCCATCGCCTACCCTGCCCGGAGCGAAGCCCATTTCGAAAGCATCGATAAACGGATCAGAGAAGGCTATCATGGACTGCTCTGAGTTCACGCCTGCGACGGTCACATAGTGTCCGCCAACTCTCCACCACTCTCCGCTTCCCGGAGGATCCTCATACCAGAAGCCCAGAAGCAGAATCACGTCCTCACACCTCTCCACCAGTGACTCCACGTAGGTGAAGGTGGGTCTGGGAGTGGTCATCTCGCACAGCGTATCAAACAAGCTGCTGCCGTCTGAGAAGGTCTCGCTTCTAAGCCAGGCATCTATTCCTGCCTGCATATCCATGACATTCGTTCCCGTAAACTCACAGTATCCGGTCTGGATTCCGTCAGTATTAAAGTACCAGGCCAATCTCTCAACCAGCTCACCCCATGGAGGCATTCCTGGAGGCTGGGGGCCCGGAACGAAAGGCTGAGGAACAGTGGGAGGAGGTGGCCCAATAGCGGGATTCCAAGCTGTAGCAGGATGGTCCACATTCCAAGGATCGTGGTCGTCATACGGACCGACCATTCCGCCGAGCGCATCGATATATTGTCTTACCAGCGGGAACTGATCCACACCGTCTCCGGGAATACCTGGAGGAACGTTATACTTGGAGTCGAACCACTTGAAGCAATTGGCCACAGCGCAAGGTCCACAGAAGCTCCACTGCTCGGTATCGTACTTCAGCCAGGTATCCTGTCTCTGATCGATATCCGGCATGCCGTTGGGCGCATAATCTGGATAGGGATCCTTCCAGTACCAGCCTGTTTGTGGCTTTTCGATTATGTGCACCAAGGTGGTGCAATAACCGGTGGCGCCACGCTCGTCTGTCAGATCATGAATAACCAGGTGCGTATCGCAAACGGTGCAGCCGTCGGTGTACCAGGTCACCTGCCAGGTGCCGGATGAGGTTCCGTGGCCTGAGGTTCTGGTTATGGAGTAGCTGCCGCAGCCGGGTTGGATGTCTATGGAGGCTGAGTCCAGAATAACGTCTCCATCCGGATCATCGCCGGTAATATCATACTCTAAGACGCTGTCCACATACCCTTCGAGGAAATCGGGCTGTCCGATCTCAGGCGGATTGTTGGGCTCTTCTTCGCCGGTGATGACAAAGGCCATATCCATGGATGTCTGCACGCATTCGTGCCAGATCCACCCCACGATTACGACGTCGGTCGCGCGAAAATCTATGGATATCCACTCCGGATTCCAAGGGATTATGTCCTCAATGTAATTGGGGCCGGGATAGACCGGATATTCGATCCGCCCTATATAGAGATCCTCGTTTCCGTCTTCTGGCAGAGGCGGCCTGCCCATTCCCAGCATATCCCACTCTGGAGTCGTGTAGTTAATGGCAAACTCGACATAGGGCGCAGCACCCTCTTCGTAGACCGTGAAATCAAGCCAGAAATGTTTTTCCTGATCGGGATTGTAGGGGTTATCGTAAAACCACATGTTCCACCAGTAGTACCACTCGTAGAAGTACCATCCCTGGCCATAATAGTTAGTCGATCCCTGGTCATAAGGGAATCCCGTTGGGTCGAAATAGACGTTAAACCAGTTAGCTCTTGGCGGCTCGTACATCTCATACCAGGGTCCGTCAGGAGGATTATCCGTGTACACGGCGTCATCCATGAAATGATCCCGGGAAGTCTTCCAACCCCACTGGTAGGGGGGGTCGATGTACATCGCGGAGACGTTCAGCCAGTAGATGGTGTCCTGGTACTGGTAAAATGGCTCTGCTGGCGGAGAGGCTTGATCGAAGAAGAAGTCGTACCGCCAGTAGGGGACGTGGTCATTGTAGAGGACTTCGCCCGTGTTTGGATCAAACCAGTGCTCCATGGCGGGCGGCTCGAACGGCGTGCCCGGGACCTCTCCTTCCCACATCCACAGCAGGTCGCCTGGAATGCTATAGGGGAAGGGATTGTCGGGATGACCAACGGGCAGATTCGAGTGGATGCTGAGGTTAAAGAATGGCATGGGAGTCTGAAAGTTGTCGGTCCAGGGATCGCCATCTGTGTCCTTCCAGGAGCCCCAGAAGTGGATGTCGGTGATCTCTCCAGTCTCCGAACACTGCCAGTCATCAGCCAATGTCTTGGGGAAGATCGCAAACACGTCCCAACCTTCCAGATCCGGCAACTGCGGGAAGTGCATCTTGTGGTTGGGCCACTCTTCTACTTCTCCGCAAATTAGACGGCCGTAGTAGCAGGGTTCGTTATAAGTAGTTGCATAGTATTGGCTTGGCCATTCACCGTTGTAGGAACCGGTTCCTTGGTCCATACAATACATGTAGAATCCGAGTGATTCGGGTGGCATGGTCAGGTCCAAATACTCATCTGTTGCCCCATAAGGTATCATCACCTCGTAGTCGACATTCCCGGTCGGTCCAATACCGATGCCAAAACATGTTGGGAACCAGTCAGCAACAGTAACTACGTTATCGTAAACGCACACATAATTAGGCGGAAAGCCGCAGTCGTAGTCTTGCCAGTAGCGCCATCGCACGAAGTTACCCGCCGCACTGTATACCAACCAGTTGTTACCTTCAGTCGTAGCGGAAGGATGCCAGCATCCATCATAGTCATCGTCGAAGTAGAGACCACACTGATCGTATTCATCCAGTACCTGATCGACATTATTCCTGATGGCAAAGTAGACACCATTATCATCCTGTTTCAGCCAGAGTGTGACCGAGCCCAACGGATCCGGCAAACCGTCGCTCTGACCTGTAGTATCGGAGACGTCGTACATATAGGCATCTGCCCATTCTGTGGGGTCAATGTATCCATCGCAGCTGGGAACGATCATTAACGGCGCCACATACATCTCACTTCCAGCGGGATTATGGATGGGCTCCATCTGAGTCGGTGTTCTCTCAGCGACCCTGGATGGATCCAGGAGAAGAGCATTACCCGCATTCTTCTGTTCATCCGCTGTGTATGCCGTTATGGCTACTGAGGATGCCATCAGCAGAGCCAAGGCGAACGACAGAACCAAGAATATTGCTGTTTTCTTTGACATGTTTTCTTTCCTCCAAAACTCAAGGGTTTTAAAACCGACGCTTTAGATTTGATAGATTCTTTAAGAGATCACCTCCTTCGATTGGATGAAATAAATTAATTGTTTTGTTTAAGTATTGAGATTAAGACTTCAAGCCCCGATCAGTGAACGGTTGATTCACCTCCTTTGTTTCATCGGGGTAAATCAGAGATTCTTTAAGGGTGGAATTTGACCTATCATCTCTGGCCATAGAATGTTAGAATCAGAGCCTTTTCTTCTCTGTTTTACTTCTCTCGATTGAAAGAGATGTGCGGAACAGAAATAGTAATCCTCTCGTTTTGCAGGTTTTTCTTGCAAAACTAACCATGTAACCAAAAATGAGCAGTTAAATGCGGAAAAGAGGAAGTCTTCGTCCCCACCACCTTGGAGGTGGCGATATGTATGGCAATCCTTTGCCCGAAAGGATCTGGACTTCTTCTTTTCCCCCTTCCGTATCTAAAGATAACCCCTTAGTCGATTTTGTCAAGCAAAAAGTAACCGATCCTTGTCTTTTTTGAGGGTCCGGAGTCCTGTCTACCCTGAGATGAGATGTGCTCAGATCACCTGAGAAACGGTTCAAAGAACACTTAAGACAAGAGGGGTGGATTCAGTCCGCTCAGAGTTCGTCCAAGCTTCTTCGGCGGCGAAAACAGGTTCAAGAAGAGGGGGCGCCTCTCAAAACGCGTTGTCAGGTAATTTGCTGGCAAACAAAAAAGCCGCCCTGAAGACTTCCCCAAGGCGGCTTTGCTTTGAGATAAGGGTTCCTACTTAGATGCAACCTTTCTCAATTTGGCGCTTTGCGCGATATTCTCTTTGAAGACATTGCCCAATCTCTTTATCCCTTCTATGATCATCTCCGGTGACGCGTTGGAGAAATTGAGCCTTAAGGTGTTATCCTTATCCTCGTACGGGTAGAAAGGTTTTCCGGGAACGTAGGCCACCTTTTGCTCTAGGGCTTGCTGCAGCAGGGCTGTGGAGGAGATTCCTGGCGGGAGTTCCACCCAAAGGAAAAGCCCACCTTCCGGCTCGGTCCATTTCACATTTTCCGGGAAATACTCGGTCATCGCCTTTATCATCACCCCTCTTCTCTCTCCGTAGGCAGCTTTGATCTCCTCGATATGTTTGTCCAGGCGGCCATCTTTAACATATTCGGCAACCACATATTGAGCAAAGGTGTTGGTATGCAGGTCTGCTCCCTGTTTTAACCGCTCGAACATGGTCATCACTTGTGTGGAAGCAACGATCCAGGCGATTCTCAGTCCCGGGGATATGATCTTGGAGATGGTGCCCAATTGGATAACCAAATCTCCGCCCAGACTCTTAAGTGACGGAACGTCTTCCCCAGCATATCTTAGCTCTCCGTAGGGATTGTCATCGATGATGGGAACATAATACTCCTTGGCCAACTTGACCAGATGTTCTCTTCTTTGGTAGCTTAAGGTAATCCCCGAAGGATTCTGGAAATTGGGAACCACATAGATCAAGCGAGGCTTATATTTCTTAATGTTCTCCTCCACCTGATCGGTCATCATTCCGCTCTCGTCCATCTCGACGGTAACATAATGGGGATTGTAAACGTTGAAAGCTTGAATGGCTCCGAGATAGGTAGGACTCTCACAGATCACCACGCTTCCCTTATCTAAGAACATCTTTCCCACGATATCCAGACCCTGCTGGGAGCCTCCAGTGACAAGAATGTTATCCTCAGTAATTGCTACTCCCTTTCGGGACAGTCTTTCCGCCAGGAACTTGCGCAAGGGAGGAACCCCCAGGCTCAGGCTGTACTGCAGAGATTTGGGACCGACATTCTCCAGGACCGCTTGGCATGCCCTTTTCAAGTCCTCCACCGGAAAGAGCTCCGGGGCGGGCAGACCGCCGGCGAAAGAGATGATATCCGGCCTTTCGGTTATCTTCAAGATCTCCCGGATGACGGAGCTTTTCATCTCCTGTGCTCCGACGGAAAAAGTCCAGTTCAGATTCAAAACATCCTCCTTTTGGAAAGATTCAAACTCAGCTATTCTTTTTACCTGCCTAATGATAAGCTACATAGAAAGCCCACAAAGTCAAGGAATTTCTAAGAGCTCTCCGAAAAGGTGACATACTTACTCGAAACACGAGATTCTCTACCGTCGGATTCATTATTCTTAAAAGGTGTGACAGAACAGAGAGTTCAGCCCGTCCCCAGTGCGGAAGATCCTTTCAGAGACCTCGAAACGTTGATGAGGAGAGACCTTTTGGCCTGAAAATCCCAAAAACTGCTTGCGAAAATTCCTAATCACAGTATATTGAAGGAAGAAGCAGAAATTATCCCAGTCACTGGTTGAGTAGAATAATGTGAAGTCCGATCACCCAACCTTTTGTCCATTCCTGGGTGCTGCTTTGAGTTATTTGGGATGCCGCAGAGGTATTATCGTTCGAGAAATCTGAGTGAAACCGTTAATCTCTTCAGGAACCCAAAGAGTTAAGGAGGAAAGGGATCATGAAAAAATCGGTGCTTGTTTTGTGGCTGTCGGTGGGCTTGATTTTTCCATCCTTGTCGGCCTATGGAGCTGGCGGGCAGTCTTCGCGTGCCTCAGGCCAGACCATGAGTGAAGGAGAGATCGTTCCTTTTCAATTGGCGCGGTGCGCTGCTACATCTTTTGCTGAGGCGCTCTCCGTGGTGGGGCAGCCTGGCCCGCCTTACACCTATTATGGTTTGGATGGCGAGCCGTCGGTGTATGTTTTCGTTTTCAGCTTAAACCAAACCTCATTTCCCGAGTGGGACGAGATCTTGAGAAAAGTGGCCTGGGGATGGGAGGCTTATCAAAAAAACAGGGAGATCGGCGACGAGGAAGGAGCCACATCGGCCAAGAAGATGATAACCGGGCAGGGTGAGTATTTGACCATCGTGGTTTCGGCCAGATCCGAGCTGGGGCCGGTGGTGGAATATTTTTATGGTCTTCCTATTCACTATACTGCAAGAGAGGGGGCCTTGGAAGTCGCTCTGGGTGAAATGGCAAGAGAGAGAGCCGGGCTCTCCCGGGTGATTTTCTGCTCGCCTTTCGACATCTGGTTTGAATTCAATTCTGGGGGGCAGAGAACCTACGTCTCCCCGTTTCGGTTTACGCTGCACACGGCTGAAGAGGTTTTTATCGCTTATCCGAAGGCAATGACTGAAAAGCAGAGGGAGAAGGTAATGTCCGATTGGGAGAGAATCGAAAGCGGAAAGGGATTTGACGCAAGCTTGGATGAATTCCGCATCACCGGAGTGCCGGATTTCGACTGGTCTTACGGATGCTCTCCCACCGCCGGTGCAGACGTTTTGGGATACTGGGACGCCAACGGGTACGATCTTCTGATAGACCATTATTTTGATCGCTGGGATCCACTGGAATATGAGTGGGATTATAACGTGCCGAACGTTCAGCAGCAGCTCTCCTGGGCAATGAACACCGATTCCTCGACAGGCGGAACCTCTCTTTCCGACATCGGGTCGGGAATTCGGATGGTCTGTAATCACCCGGATTACGGGAACAACTACGGTTTCGAGGACTTCACCGATTACGATCAGCTTTTGGGATATCTGGTGAATGAAGTCACACTGGGGTATCCGGCAGTCTGGAACGTGTTTTCCCATCCCACTTACGGAAACCACAGCATCTGCGCCATGGGCTGGGGTCCACCGGACAGTACTTATATATGCGTGCACGACACCTGGAGCTCCACTCCGGAGGAGAGGTTGGTGAACTGGTACGGCTGGTCAAATGAACGCTATACCGTGGCGGTTCATCCCGGTTCGTCGTCCGTGTACACTTACGACAACATTCACGCCGCCAATGCCTCCATGAATGTCACCAACTACGGAGCCATAGGTGATGAAACCAATCAGGATTTCGTGTGGAACGGGACGGACCAGCTTTTCGACGGCTCCTTGATCTTGGCCTGGGTGACACCCGGGGATACCATGATCGCCATGGACATGTTCACTACCCACGTCAAGGACAGCTGGTATCCCTACCATGCCTTAACCATTGTGGATACCGCTTTCGGGGAATATGGAGGAAGCGCTTTTATCGACACCATTGGATTGGGAGTGGTGGTAGAACAGTATTCGGTCGGTTCGTCTAACCCGTCCTATGGCGATTTTATTCTTCAGCAATATGTGATAAGAAATACCGCGGATACCGCCATGCAAGCTTACATCTCTCTGTCTATGGATTGGGATCTCTTTGATGCTTATGATAATGATTCCCAGGGAGACTCGGCTCACAATCTGGCCTGGCACTGGTGCCCGACTCAGAACCGCCAATTAAAATTCGGGGCACTGCGGGTTCCAACCGACGACGATCCGGTGATAGGCTATGAGGCGGTCAGCCATCAATACTACATCTATCCTCAAGAAGGTTGGAGAGATGATCAGCTCTGGCAGTTGATGACCAGGGGCAGCTGGCAGGACGACTCGTCCGGATACGATATTTCTCTTCTTTTGACGCCGGGCTTGATAAGTTTGGGGCCGGACTCGGCTCATCTGGAATCCTTCATCATCTTTGGCGTGGATACCAGCCAGCATCCGATAGGCCCCGACTGGTGGAGCCCGATGTTGAGGTTTTGTGGTTTTTACCGAGGAGACGTGAACGAGGATGAGGTCATCGATATAGCGGACGTGGTTCTTTTGATCAATTATCTGTACATCAGCGGACCTTCTCCCCTTCCCTTCGTGGACCAGGGGGACGTGAACAATGACGAGGTAGTGGACGTGGCCGACATAATTTTCCTGATAAACCATCTTTTCATTGGAGGGTCCTATCCAAAAGACCAGAACCGTTTCCTGCCTCAACCCTGGAGAGATCAGTTCTTAAGATCAAGTCTTTTCACCAATCCGGACTGGGAGTAATCACGTCGGACCGGGAGACATCGGGGGTAGGGTGCGTCCCAACAAGGGTGTTTAGCTTTGGCCTTGGTTGGGCAGGGCCGTTGCCCTGTCTAAGGTTGAAGAATTCGGATGAAAAGGGTTAGACCATCAAAGAAAGATCAAAATAAGAAGATTCCCGACACTTCCAACTGGATTGAGTTCGGCTTGCCCGTCGGCATCTTCGTCTTAGCTTTTTTGGTGAGGTTTGTTTACCTGATTCAGATTAAATCCTCGCTGCCCTTTTTTCTTGCCCCACAAATGGATGAGCTTTTTCACGACACCTGGGCTCAACAGGTAGCCTCAGGTGAGTGGATAGGAGGAGAACCCTTTTTCCGTGCCCCGCTTTACGTCTATCTCTTGGGGTTGACATACAAGATCTTCGGACACGATCTTTATCTTCCCCGTCTCCTTCAGATCGTGTTGGGATCTTCAAGCTGCGTCCTGACATTTCTGATAGCCAAAAAGCTTTTTAACCGAACCGTGGGGATTCTTTCAGGCGTCATTGCCTCATTTTATGCCATGCTGATTTTCTATGATGGCCAGCTTCTTATCACCTCGCTTGTCGTTTTTCTTGATCTGGTGCTGGTCGGTCTGCTTATTCTCACGGCAGAAAGGCCCAGAGTCTTAAACTGGTTTTTTTGCGGTTTGGTGCTGGGGCTTTCCGCCATCGCCCGCCCTAATCTTTTGGTCTTTGTCCCTTTCATTCTGATCTGGATGTTCTTTAGATTCAAAAACAAGCTCCGGATAAAGACTATCCTGGCTCGCTGGATAATTCTTTGCTTTGCCGTGATGCTGGTGATCCTGCCGGTGACTCTGAGAAACTATATAGTGAGCAAAGACTTTGTTCCCATTGCCTGGCAGGGAGGGTACAACTTTTATCTGGGCAACAATCCCGATGCTTCCGGATGGTCAGCTACCGCACCGGAAATAGATGAGACCTGGTGGGGCGGCTATAAGGACGCCATCTGGCTGGCGGAGGAGGAAACCGGCCGAAAACTCAAACCTTCCCAAATATCTGATTTCTGGTTCAAGAAGGGGTTTGATTTCATCTTTTCTCACCCTTTAAGCTGGCTCAAACTAATGGCCAGAAAAACGCTCTATTTCTGGAAAGGGTACGAAATAAGCAATAACGTAAACATCTATTTGTATAAGGATTTTTCCTCCCTTCTGGATGTCCTTTTGGGAAAGTTCATAATTTATTTCCCTTTCGGCCTGATCGGTCCTCTTTCCATATTGGGTGTTCTGATCTGTCTGAAGGATTTCAGGAGATACCTTCTGGTGTATCTTTTCGTCCTGTCATACTCAGCTTCCGTGATCCTGTTCTTCGTTTGCGCTCGCTACCGGATGCCGGTTATTCCTTTTCTGATCATGTTCAGTTCCCTCTCTCTGTGGTGGCTCTTTCAGAGGATAAAAAAGAGGAAAATCTTTCCAGTTGTGATCTCGTTGGCTTTGGTGGCGATGCTCCTGGTGACACAGAACACGAGACTGGAAAGTCTGGTGCCGCACAAACCTTACGAGGATCATCACAAGCTTGGATTAAGTTATTACAGGCTGGGCAAGCTGGAGTTGGCCATAAAGGAGTACAGGACTTCTTTGGAAGTCAGCCCGGATTTTGTTTTTTCCCGCAATAATCTAGCTCTTATCTATGCCGGACTGGGCAGGACGGATGTGGCAGTGGAGGAGTACAAGAGAGCCATCCTTTCGGATCCTTCTTATGAGAAATCCTATTACAATCTGGCCAATGTGTATTCCGGACAGGGTGATTTGGATCTGGCGATTGAGTATTACCTAGAAGCCATCAAGGCAGATGCGCGATATGAGAAGGCTTTTGTTGCCTTAGGGAAAGCCTATTATCAGAAAGGACTGGTGGAGGAGGCCAGGGAGGAATGGAGAAGAGCTTTGGAGCTGAACCCTGACAACAGGGAAGTGATTAAGGCGCTGGAATTCCTGGATGGTGGGTAGTGCTGTTCGGTGGGGATACGCGATCAGGGTGAGCCGGTGTGGAATGGGTCTGTGGGGACGGGGTCCTTGAGACCCGTGAGGCATAGTCTTGGTGATCCGCTGGGAGTGGTTCGGGGATTCTCCCGCGGAGCTGAATCGTGACGACAATTCCCGAACCAACCTCAAGCTCACCGAAGGCGGAAAATCCGGTTTTTCTGAGAAAAAGTGAAAAGCCGGGCTGGTTAAAAAGTGAACAATCGCAATGGAAGCTCCGAGTTTCGCGGAGTAATTTGTTGTAATTCAATCGATTAGTGGCTCCGAAGGGATCGACGAAAATCGCCAAAAAAGGCGATTTTTTTTGCATTTTTCTCTTGACAAAGTTCCGGTTACGGTTATATTAATGACAGGCGAGAGAAAATCTCGTACCTGGCAAAAGGTAATGGTTTTGTACCCCTTTTAAAAAGCTCAATGACCTCTGTTTAAGGCAGTTTTGCTGCCGATAAAAAGAGTGAGAGGATATTTCTATCCTTTCCGCATGACTGTTTTTGAATTGAGGTTCCTTCTTTCAAGCATAAAGATAATGCCTTTTTGGGGGCCTTCGTCCGCGGTTTGCTCCCGAAATTATGGGAGGACGAGGTCGGCTAGGAGGGTTGAAAGGAGGCGATGTTCAAAAGAATAAATTGGTTTCTTAGCAAACCAAAGCTCTTTTTGTTCAACCTTTGTTTTAAAGGAGAAATGTTATGACCAAAAAGCTTTTTGTAGTTCTGGTCTTAGTAGCAGCGATGCTTCTGGCCGTTTCCTGGGCCATTGCAGCCAAGAAGGCAGTGAAGGGCTACCCGGAAAGAGTGGTGATGCCGACGTTTAGCGATCAGCAGAGCCCCAATGAGGTGCCCAAGGGTGTGATGGTCGAGAAAGAGACTGCCATCAATTTGGCTACCGGGCATGCACAGAAAACGACTGCAGGCGTCATAACGGCCGGGCCTGTGACAGGTGAGTTCAATAGGCCAGGTGGTAAGGATTTCTGCGACCTGTATGGATCTCCTGCTTATGCGATCACCGACTGGTTCTATGGCTTGGAATATTATGCCAACTACCAGGATCCTGAGGAGTTCGGCTGTACCGCGGTTTGGCCTTTTGAGGTGGTCGACGTGGGCTTCAACATCCAGGTAGATTATGCTCAGGACATCGATGTACAGGGGTTCGTCTATTCTGCGGATTTGACCGATCCGGACTGCCCTGTTCCCGGTATCGAACTGTGTGCGACTCCTGTGTACACGTTCAGTTTACCGAGTGACGGCCACTGGATTCTTGGCATGCCCATGGTAGACGAGTGCTGCGTGTACGAGCCTTACTTCGCGGTAGTCTATATTGCTACCGACCTTTATGGCACGGGAGCCGATGCTCTCGCCGAGGACAATGCGACTGCCATATGCCGCAGTTACAACGATTACGGTTCCGGCTGGGAAGATCTGGTGGATATATATGGTTGGCCTGGCCCGATGATGCTGTGGTCTGACGGCTTCACCTCGCCGCAGAACGAGTGCCCGACAGAGGGCGATACCTGTGGTGTAATGTCCGTCACTCCTGACGTGATAGAGCTGCTTGCCGGTGGAACTGCCGTGTTTACGGCAAACGTATACTTCACGGGGACCCAGACTTCATGTCTCCTGACGGTTACACCTGATCCGGCATGTCCGAGCTGCGTTACCACGATTAGTCCCAACCCGGTTGATCTTCCTGCGACTTCTGCGACTGTGACCATCGTGACCGATCCTTCCACCCCTCCCGGCGATTACGTGTTCGACGTGGGCGGCTCGAAGGCTTCTGCTACGGTACGTGTTCTGGAGCCGAGCAGCGAGTGTGAGCTTAAGCGGGACAACGGTTCTGCAGCGTCATACTTCGGGAGTTGGGACATCGGGGACCAGAATGCCACTTATATGGATCCTGAGGAGATCTGCGTCGGGTGTGGTCCGGACGTCTATCCGTTCAAGATCAATAAGGTGAAGGCATTCGTCTACGACCACGCCGGTGCGGGCACGGTGGACGTGACCGTTCACTTCTATGCAGTTGGGGTTCTGTGCGACGGGCCGGGAGCAGAATTTTATTCCTATGGACCGGTTACCGTGACTGACTTCTATCCTGATGGCTGGGCTGAAATTGTCCTGCCTGATGAGCCCTGCGTGGAGGGACCGTTCTTCTTAGCCCTCGAGTATAACACCGGTATAGTTGAGGAAATCCCCAGCGTACTTTTCGATAACAACGCGCCGGTGGATACCTGCTATCAGTGGAATTATAGGGGCGGTGGCTGGACAGAATGGTGGGATTTCTGGGTGACTCCTTCAGGCACAGGATGGCTGATGATCAGAGCCGATGGTATATGCGACGCTTTGTGTCCGCAGGAGTGCTATCTGATCCAGGACGAGGGTGCGGTTGCATCCTACTTCAGTGGCCTGTCTGCAGGAGACATTCTGGCTAAGTACTTCGATCCCGAGTTGTATTGTCTGGATCCGGTCTACCCGTTGAAGATTGACGACGTGGATATGCTCTTCTACGATTTCGCGGGAGTCGGAACCGTTGATATCCGGGTGAACGTGTACATGGTGTGTCATGACACCTGCGACGGACCGGGGACGCATATCTATCGCTCCGATCCCATCACCATCACCACCTTCTATCCGGACATGGCACACATCGTGCTCGAGGAAGTGGTCTGCGTAAACGGGCCCTTCTTCATCGGCATAGAGTGGGTCACCGGAGAATACGGATCCACACCGTCCCAGCTGATGCAGCCCGATGCCCTTCCTTGCGACAGCTGTCATGCGTGGATGTACTATCCCACAGGCGGCGCTGATTGGTGGATCGAGTGGTATGAGTTCTGGACTCCACCTGCTTCGGGATGTCCCATACTTCGGGTGAGCGCGTTTACCAGCCATCCGGACTGCGAGCAGGCGCCTTGCGAGGATCCTCTGGAGATGCTGTGGGGCGGCCTCTATGCATACTACGTCTGGGACCAGCCACCGAACGATGAGTTCCTGAACATGATGTTCCAGATGCCAATGACCAATCCTGGACGTTTGGACGCAGTCGAGATCGCCTGGTACGCAAGCGGCACCTTCGGCACGCCGGATCCCGACGTGTATGTGTGGTTATCCGACGGGACTTTCCCCTTGGACAACAACCCGCCTTACCAGGCAATAGCTGAGTTCCACGTGGCTTATGAGGACTTAGTCTTCTATCCCAGCTACTATTACATCGACACCCATGAGATGGGGATGATGTTTGACCCGGGTGAGAAGTTCCACGTTGGAGGCTCGCACGCTTGGGAGCCGGATGATACCCTGGCATGGCTCAGCGATGATGGCGCCTATGAAAGTGACCGCGCCAGCGGTTGGTACGACGGTGCTTGGGAGACCTACTACCCCTATGAGTTCCTGATCAATGCGTACGTCTGTCTGTATGAGCCACCGGAATCGACCTTCACCCTTGAGTGCTCACCATTCCTGGCTCCCGTCACTCCTGGCGATCCGCCGGCAGTGAAGTTCCAGGTAGACGTTGGAGCGATCCTGGGTTACAACTTGAATGTCGATTTAAGCTGCACTCCGCCGGCAGGGTTCACCGTTTCCTTCGACCCGCCGAATGGCATTCCGCCCTTCACCTCCGACGTGTACGTGAGCGTGGCTGGGGGGACCTCGTATGATGACTACACCTTGACCTTGTGCGGAACGGGAGCTGATGCACAGATCGTCTGCTGTGACGTGAAGGCAAGAGTTCAGCCTCCGTTTGATGAGGTGGACGTGCCCTTCTTCCATGGTTCGCAGCTGGCAACCAACTTCGGTGCGGTCGGAAACGACGCTAACAACGACAACTTCCTGTGGTATGGTATCACTGCCCAGCAGTTTGACGGCAGCTTCATAGTTGCGACCGACAATGTTCATATGGCCCTGGACGTTTACAACTGCGCTCACTGGGGCTGGGTCCCGACTCAGCATATAGACTGCTACTACGATGCTCAGTACAACGCAAACGTCTGCTACGGGGACTTCTACTGTGACGAGCTGGAGCCTGGCATTCCCGGCGTTCCCGGTGAGCACGACTCGGTGTTCATCGTGGGGATCATGGAAGAGTGCGTAGACTTCTCCATCAAGATCAAGGTTTACTACAACGACGGCCCGGATCCGATCACCGGCATGTATTTGTCGATGTTCGAGGACTGGGACGTAGGCGATGCTTACAACAACGCCGGTGTGATCGATTCAGATCACAACCTCGCGTACCAGTTAGATCCGGTTGATCCGGATATCGTCTTCGGTATGATGAAGGCTCCGTACTATGATGATCCTCTGTATAACATCTGGATCGTGCCGAATTATCGGTTTGTCTGGCCGAACTCGGGGTTCTGTGACGATGCCGAAGGTTGGTGGGGTCTGGATTCGCTCTACTGGTTGATGACCCAGCCTGGATACTTCGGACAGGTGGGACCTGATTCCGACTTCTCCATCCTGCAGACCGCCGGTCCCATCGATCTTCCCGTTGGAGAGAAGCACATCGAGGTGTGGATTGACTTCGGCAGGAACCTGATGGATGGACTGGACTGGTCGCAGTGGCGGCACAGAGTTCTGAGATATGCCGGATTCTACAGAGGAGACGTCAATGCGTCGGACACTCTTGAGCTTCCTGCTCTGGACGTAAGCGATCTGGTCTATCTGATTCAGTACCTGTTCCAGAATGGACCTGCTCCGGTTCCGTATGCTGATCAAGGAGACGTCAATGGATCAGGCTGCGGAGGAGGCGAGGCCGTAAACGTTGGTGATGTGGTCTACTTGCTGAACTATATCTTCCTTGATGGACCTCCGCCAATCGATTACGTGCGCTTCATCCCACAGTGCTGGCCGAGAGAGAGTCTATTCCTGAATCCGAACTGGCAATAGCGAGTTGCTACCAGAACTTTCGGACAAAAGAATCACCCCCGCCTTTGGCGGGGGTGGTTTTTTTTTGCCGAAAACCTCACCGCCTGTGTCCCCTTCACGATGAGTCCTCACCCGGAAGAGGTCATCCCGGCCGCTACGCTGCGGACGTGTCGCATGGGAGTTTGAATGCAAGGTTGTTGGTTTTTGGGTTTGGTTCAGGGTAAGGGTACCCTGAACCAACGGGCTTGAACCTCTCCTTCTGTGTCCCCCTCTCGATAAAGAGACTGTGTCATAATTCGGTTTTTTGTAGCCGCAGATCATTTGACTCAGGTGAGCTTTAGTCCGGGAAAAGCGTTTGTTGAATTCCAACAGCTTACGCCCATATGGGCGGCTACAAAGTCAAGACATGATTATGACACACCCTCGAAATGGAGAGGGGGATTGGGGGTGAGATCTGGTCCAGGGGTATATTGGTGTTGGGGCAACCAGAATCTTCGAAGCAGGAAACATCTGAATTCGGCAATGCCGGCGTATGAAGGAGCTATGTACTCTTAACTCTCTGGTCTCGACCCCTCATCACATTCTTCTCAGAAGCCCGATTACCTTTCCGGCGAT
>Ga0315539_1000973_pt1 | contig 21346 bp, 18 predicted proteins | sample SalMarSW160150MG_FD_203097 | JGI IMG/M metagenome (GOLD analysis project Ga0315539, IMG submission 203097) | Salt marsh sediment microbial communities from the Plum Island Ecosystem LTER, Massachusetts, United States - Salt Marsh Sediment SW1601-150 ... | reverse complement strand
AATTGTTAGACTGGCTCGCCGTGTAAGGCCGATATCCTTACCGGGCCTTATATATTTAATCACGATTGGCTCGCCTATCTCCTTATTCATCATTCTGACATAGAAATCAATAAAACCGGTCAGCTCCTTGCCGTCTATCTCCAGTATCAAATCGCCGGGAGCCATACCCTCCTTCTCGGCAGGGCTTCCGGCAATCACCGAGTCGACAACGAGGCCTTGACGCTCTCCGGCAGTTTTCATTCTGCCGATTACAAGACCCAGTCTGACACGGCGGAGCTTTTCCGGCATAAGCATCTGCGTAAGGTTATCAGCGAGGGTATCGACCGGGATTGCAAAGCCGATGTTCTGGGCTTCAGGCCTGATGGCGGTTGTGATTCCTACAAGCTCACCGTTGACATTCAACAGCGGCCCGCCGCTATTACCGGGATTGATTGGCGCTTCGGTCTGAATAAGACCTCTGAGCCAGAAATCCTTGGATACCGGGATGTCTCTGCCGAGGGCACTGATGACTCCCGTCGTTAAAGTATGGGAGTAGCCAAAAGGATTGCCGATTGCTATTACCGTCTCACCTATCATAAGGTCGTTACTTCTGCCAAGGTGAATAAAAGGGAGCTTGCCCTCGGCCTGGATTTTCAGAACTGCAAGGTCTTTACCATCGTCGGCGCTGATTACTGCCGTCGGATGCTCACTGCCGTCACTAAACGCTACTTTTATCTGCTCGGCGTTCTTAATGACATGGGCGTTCGTCACCATGTAACCATCCTCGTGGATTACCACTCCCGAGCCAAGCACGACAATTTCGGTACGAAAGCGAGGCCCGAAGAAGTCGGGGCTGAATATATCAGGCAAATTGAAACCAGGCCACACTGAGGTAGTAACCAGCCGTTTGCCGGTTATGTTTACCACAGCTTTATATGTCTTCTCGTAAGCCAGCACAATGGGTGTTCGTCTATCGAAATTACTTGGGCCCTGCGCCGGTAAAGAAGCCGCCTGCGCGAAGGTGAAGGACATTGAGATTATCAGTAACATCAACAGATTTAATACCTTCATTTACAATTCCCTGAATTAAGACCTGTACAATATTACATATTCTAACCTATTTCCATTTGATAACCACTTTTTTCGCAAAAAACCCGACATCCCGACAAATCGGGACTTGTCAATCTTACCGGCCGTAAGTATACTCTGCTGTAATATTCGGCTTTTGTGAGACTTACTGTCTTTCTGAAGGAGGTTATTTATGTTTGGCAAAGCCGTATTTGGAATTACATTACTGATATTACTGTTGGGTATGACGGCTTGTTCGACCCCGATTCCATCGGGGCAGGCCCCCAAGCCGGCGATTGACTTGAAAGACCAGCAGTCAAGTCTCCAGACAGAGAGGGTAATAGCCAAGGTTGGCGATAAGAAGCTTACTTCTCAGCAAATCGAGTGGATAAGCCGACGTCGGAACGGGCCTCCACCGAGTCCACGGGCGATCCATAGGATGGCCGAGTACTGGATAGATGTCGAACTACTTTCCGAAGAGGCACAGAAGAATAAGCTGCAGCGCAGTGAAAAAGTGGAGTTTATGGCTGATTTCGGAATTAAAGAGGCGCACGCCAACGCCATGACCGAGTACATTCGCGGAACCGCAAAGGTTACCGAGCAGGACATTCAGGATTACTATGAAAAGAACAAACTCACCAGCTCGCAAATAACAGATCAACCCAGACTAAGCTTTTCACATATAAGGACAAAGACTCTCGAGTCGGCACAGGCCGCACTGGAAAGGATAAAGCAGGGAGAGGATATTAACGAACTGGCCAAAGAACTCAGTGTTTATCACGACTCGAAAAGAGGAGGAAAAGTCACAAATCTCATTGAACGGGCCGTCAAGACCGGTTATGGGAATGCATTTCTGAAGGCCCTCCAGGATGCCTCAGAAGGTGAACTAGTCGGACCTTTTAAAACCAGGAACGACTTTTATGAGGTTGCACGGCTCGAGGGCAAACAGGAAGCTCGGATAAAACCCCTCGAAGAGGTTAAGGAACAGCTTAGAACGACATTGTTGAACAGATTTCAAAATCGCAGCATCGAAGAACGGCTGGATGCCTTGAAGAAAAAGGCAAACGCAGAGATTTTTTTCGAACAAATGATGAACCAACCGCCGCCACCAAGTCCGGCACGACAACCAAGGGCCCCCAACAGGCCGGAATAACAAAAGGCTGAGGCGGAACAGAAAAAGTGATTTGATCCACTGCTCGGTCACAAAGCAGTATTTGAAAAAGTTGCCTCCATTCGTTTTCATCCACGAGGCAACCTTTTTTTGTCGGTATCACAAGGCTTTTTTAACCTGGTTTTGAGAAGCAGCATCAGGAAGATTCTCCGCTGCCGGCATGCGCCGGTCCGGAATATCCACTATCTTCACAGAAGGCTGCTGCTCTTCAGGCCGTAAAGAGTTAACCGAAGCATTCGATGATATCTGTACATACTCGGCAAGCTGACTGTAATCCTCGGCGCCGTGGCAGTTCTGCTCGTACTCAAATATGGTTTTACCATAACTCGGTGCCTCGGCCAGTTTTATATTTCGTCGGATACAAATCGGTACAATCTGCGCCCCCGACCAGGGACAATCACCACTCCTCGATTCGCTAAGGAACCTGCTGATGTCGGCCTTAACCTCGTGCGTTAGCGAGACCCGGCCGTCAAACAGGCAAAATAATATCGCGGTAACCTTAAGATTTTTATTGATTCTTTCACTAACAAGGGAAACGGTCTGAAGCAGTTTTCCCAGCCCGCGAAGCGCGAGAAAGTGCGGCTGAACCGGTATGAAGACCTCATTGACCGCCGCCAAAGCGTTCAGTGTCAGCAGTCCTAATGAAGGAGGACAATCCACTATGAGATAATGGAACTTATCTTTCGCCGGCCTGATGGCTTCACGAAGAATTGTTTCCCTGCCTATGACACCGACCAGTTCACTTTCGGCCCCTACCAAATTGATATTTGCGGCCAGCAGCCACAGATTTGGACGGACGGGCCTGAGCACTTTCTCAAATTCGACGGAGCGACTTAAGACTTCGTACGAGCCGCTCTCAATGCCTTCGGGCTCAACGCCAAGGTGTATGGTAAGATGGGCCTGTGGGTCCAGGTCAACAACCGCGACTTTTGAGCCGTTACGCGCCAGTGCCGCAGCCAGATTGACAACAGTTGTGGTCTTGCCTACTCCGCCCTTTTGGTTTATGACGGCAATAGTTCTCAATATTCCACCTCGAAAGGCGTAAATACCCAAGACCTCCAATTGTGAAAATCTCAGGTCAGTTTTCTTTCGTTAATCGCTTCAAGACCGCGTCAAGCACGCCGTTGACAAAACCGGCAGACTGTTCAGTGCTAAACTTCTTTGCCAGCTCTATGGCCTCATTTATCGAAACCTTTGGGGGTATATCAGGGCAAAACTTTAATTGATAAACCGCCAACCTTAAAATGCTCTTATCAACCTGTGAAAGACGCGACAACTGCCATTTTATGCTCGCGGCGGATATCAACTCATCACAGTGCTGCAAGTTCTCCCAGGCTCCTCTTGTCCAGCTCGAGGCCAACTTCAGGACCAACTCATCGTTGGTGTTCTCCTGGAAAAAATCCTCTATCCGCCCGAGTTCTGATACATCGAGGCCAGCCTGCGCATCGAGTTGATACAACGCCTGCATAGCAAGTTCTCGTGCTCGCGTCCTGCGGTCCACACTGGGTCCCCAACAGACATAACTATTCAGATTTCAAGCCTAAATTTTCCCCGGCACCGGCTAAATGCGGCCCATCAGGTCAACCAGCTCGATAGCCGAGAGGGCGGCGTCGGCCCCGGTATTGCCGGCCTTCATACCGGCCCTGTCGATGGCCTGTTCGATTGTCTCGCAGGTCAGGACGCCAAATGTGGCCGGTACGGCCGTATCATAGTTAATCTGACCGATACCGCGCGAGACCTGCTGGCAAACATAATCGTAGTGGCCGGTCTGCCCGCGTATTACCGCTCCCAGACAGATTACAGCGGCATATTTACCGCTCATCGCGGCCTTTTTGGCCGCGATGACTATCTCACAGGCACCCGGCACCCAGATTACAGTAATCCGCCTCTCATCGAGGCCGTGGCGCTGAAGACAGTCAACAGCACCATCCAGCAGCTTACCGGTAATAAATTCGTTGAATCTGCTGACAACAATAGCAAAGTTGCCCTTAACGGCCGTAAGTTGACCTTCAATTTCCTCAATCATAATCTCATCACTCCGAGCTTGTTATAAATGTTTGCTACAGCCTTGGCTGGACATTATAAGACTATTAACAACAAGTTTCCAGAAAAACAGACGCTTTGGCATCTCCAGACCTTGGTAATTCCGCCACTGGTTGATGCAACTTTTTTGATTATAAGTGCTTATATACCCTGCGTTCAACAAAAACTTTCCAGGAACATAATCCAACGGCCAGAAAAAAACTCCCAAGCAGCCTCCAGAAGCTGCCGATAAGACAAATTGCCGGTTCCCCGATGTATCGGGGCTCGTACAGGCGGGGACCAGCCGAGGCGAGAACCACAAGATATGATTCGGGGCATGGTTATGTTAACTGACGAACCAGAAGACCTGCAGTTTGAATTTGGCCCCTATGGAGAGGCTGAACAGAAGGCCTCTGAGGCATTCGAGCTTTATGAAAAAGGCAAGATGGTCGAGGCCCTTGATAAACTTGAGCTCGCTGTGCAAATTGATCCCGCCAACTGTTCGTGGCACTTTAACAAAGGCCTGACCTTAGACGCCCTCGACCGTTACGAGCAGGCCATAAGCGAATATGAGCTGGCGCTTGCAGGGAATCCCGAAGACGTAGAGATATTAAATTCACTGGCCATTGACTATACGCGAAACGGACAGTACGAACTGGCAATCGGTATCTTCGAGAAAATCCAACAACTACAGCCCGATTTCGAACCATGCTACTGTAACCGCATAATCACATACACCGAGATGGAGCTGCACACTAAGGCCGAGGAGATGTTCTATCTCGCCCAGCAGCTGAATCCTGACTGCCCACTGTGTTATTACAATATCGGCAACTCGCTGTTCATTCGCGGCAACTACCCCAAGGCTATATGGTGCTGGAATAAGACGGCAATGCTTGAGCCGACTCATCCTCAAATAGAGTACCGAATCGCTCAGGCCTACTGGGCCAAAGGCGACCTTGATGATGCAAAGCAACATTTCCTCGCTGAGCTGCGCAACAATCCCGGGGATACAGACGTAATCTTTGACCTCGGGATACTTCAATTAGAGATAGACGAAATTGATGGGGCGAAGGAAAAATTCAACAGGATTCTCGAACTTGAGCCCGATTATGCCCCGGCAATACATTACCTCGGTGAGATAGCCCTCGACCACGGGGATTACGCAACCGCAACACAAAGGTTTCTACAGGCCATTGAGAAAGACGGGGCGCTGCCAGGCCCACGATACAGACTGGCACAGTGTGCGTTTCTCTCAAGAGACAGACAATCGACCAGAGATTATCTGGCCGCTGAGATGAACCTATGCCCTGTGGAGCCGGACGTGCTGCTTTCGATGGCCTGGCTGTTCCTCGAGATTGATGAGCCCGGCCTGGCAATAGAGTGCCTGCTGCAGGCGGCGAACGAGGAACCGGAAAATGCCCACATCCTTCATTATCTGGGCCTTACGCTGGCTACTCGGCAACAGTACGATAAGGCGATCGAGTTCCTTGAGCACGCCGCTGAGCTGTCGCCCAAAAATACAGCTATTATGAGGGATTGTGCCCAGACATACCTGGCGGCCGGCAGATTGACCCAGGCAAAGCAGATAATAGCATCCTGTCTGGCGCTGGCACCGCAGGAGCGAGAAGTAATTCAGCTGCATCAACATATCAATACGGCCTTTTTCCTGCAGCGAATAAGGGAGGTCTTCTCAAAATCCATCCCTAAGCGTCGATTCAGCAACCTACGGAGCAAACTCCGAGAGCGCTATCCTTTACGATAACAAATTCACGGATCGCCCGATGGATTCCGGTAAACATGCAACGTAGCCCCTGCGAATAAGGATGTCCAACCGGCCAGTTATCATGCTTAATCTGTTTCATTCCTTCGTTAACATTTCTTAGTTTCAGTTTTCAGGCTTGACAGCATCTTATTAAAAGCTATTGTTATAAACGCAAAAGCCCTATTTCAGCGTTTCATTTGGCGTGCTTTGCCAATAAGAACCAGATTCGTAGACTGGCAAGGCAGTTTATACCGGCAGGGGATATGAATGGGCGCAAATAACAACAGGGGTTGCTTAATTGAGAAACATGATCTCATCCACCTTGCAATTTTACTGGCAATTGCCCTTGGTATAGGTATATATCTAATTACCACAACCGTTCTCATAGCTAAAGACGGTGTCTTTTACATTGAGCGAGCCCAAAAGTTTTCAAGTGACCCAGTCAGCACTATAAAGACGCACCCTCCGGGTTATCCATTCCTTATTATGACAGCGCATAAATTTACTACTCTGTTCAGTAATAATACATCCCTGTATAGGTGGATACACTCTGCCCAAATCGCATCTTTATTGTGCAGATTGCTTGCATTAATACCATTGTATTTTATAGGTAAGCTCTTAGTTGGCAGTAAGGAAAGTTTCCGGGCGATCCTTATTCTTGTGATATTACCCTATCCTGCACAAATCGGATGCGACGCACTAAGAGACTGGCCCTATATCCTGTTTTTAGCTGCGGGCTTTTTCTTTTTGCTCTATGGTGTAAAGCAAGGAAAGTGGTGGGTATTTGGTTTTGTTGGCTTAAGCTCCGGTTTGGGATATCTGATAAGACCTGAAAGTGCACAGTTGCTTGTGTATGGTTTTCTATGGATAGCAATAAGTGTGTTCAGGCCAAAGCTGTGGGGTGTGTATAGGTGGAAAAGTCTTATTGCCCTTGCGTTATTGTTTATTGGTTTTGCTATACCGGTTATGCCCTATATGAAGTGTGCAGGTAAAATTATTCCCCCTAAAGTAAACCGTATTATGAAATCTTTTTCTTTTAATGCTTTGCCAGATAAAACGGACGTGCCAAAAGTAAACACTGTTAGTTCAAATTATAATACCGCAGAAATTGTGCCTCGCAATGTTTTAAAAGCTCTTGGTGAGATATTCAAAACAATCGGCGAGAACCTGATGTGGTTTTTTATGCCGGCGTTGATGATAGGGTTGTACTATCGGTTTCGAGGCAATGCTGAACGTGAAGAATGGTTTCTAATAACAGCTTTCGTGTTGGTAAATGTGACAATGATGGTTCTGCGGTATTATTATATCCAACTGACTGTCAGCAAAAGATGGAGCCTGCCTTTGATAACGTTCACTATTTTTTACATCCCTGTTGGTTTACAGACTATCGGGAACTGGTTTGAGTGTAAGTTCCCAATGAATAAGCACAAAACCGATGCTTCAAAAGAGACGAGTGCTTGGTGGTTTTCCGTCCTGCTTCTAATCGGTGTATGTTTCTGTCTACCTAAGCTTCTTCGACCCATACGTATAGAAAAGCAAGGCTACAGACTTGCCGCGCAGTGGCTAAGCGAAAATACGACTGCGGAAGATGTTGTTGCGGTACCGGACAGACGTATAAGCTTCTATGCAGAGAGAAAAGGAGTGTTATTTGACAAAAAGATTCCTAAGAGAGCCGAGTATGTTGTGAAAATCATGAAGAATGAAAGCGAGGTACGAAATCTAAACAGGACTGTGAAAGAAGAATATTCAGTATGGGTAGACAATCTGAAGAAGAGGAAAAAACTTGTTATTTACAAAGTGCTGTAATTGTGATTTGCCTAAGGTAGCTTAGGGGAAAAAATGATACTGCTACCATCCCTTTTTGGAAAAGACAACAGGAATAGTCTTTGCCAGTATATACAAATTTAAGAATAAGGACCTTCGTTGAATATACAAATAATCATACTTTATTTTATGTTGTGGGTGTAAATTGTAGAAGCTTCTAACCTGTGCAAGCCCCGTTATCCCAGGTTTTGCTGCTAATCTAATACCCTGCAAAGCTTTATGAATTCCAACACGATACAAATTTTCCGGTCTTGGCCCAACAAGACTCATCTCATTTTTCAGTACATTCAGCAACTGTGGGAGTTCATCCAGCCTTAATCTCCTCAAAATAAATCCCACTTTAGTAACGCGGGGGTCATTCTCTAAGGCCTCTGAAAAGCCGGAAGATTTCTCCGCATCCTTAACCATAGTCCTAAACTTATACAGTGTAAAAGTTTTACCATCTTTACCAGCCCTTTTTTGGGTATAGAAAATTGCCCCTGGCGACGTAATCTTTATAAGAACCGAAATGAGAAGCAATAATGGCATAATTACAATCAATGTTAAAAGGGAACCTATTATATCCAAGCTTCTTATCAAGAACTCTTCATCATCCGACTTTCTCCCAAAAAAAGTTGTCAAGAAACTAAAAGTATTCTCACCATTGATCCTTTCAGGCAATAATTGCATATAACAAGAAAGACTAAATACCACGCCGATCTTAAACTTCTGCACAACATAAAGCAAAAGGTTCAAATGCTCCTTGTTCTCTATTTTTTCACAAATAACGATTTCATCAATATCTTTATATTTTATAATTTCCTCAATTTCATCCGCCCTCATGGTCTCAACTTCATCCCTTTTGCCAATAATATCGCTAATATCACCTTTGCCGATAGCCAAAACTTTCTTTTTAATTCTCCTTTTGGCCTTGAGGATGCGACGATTAAAGGGAAAGATCAATACAAGATTGATAAAGAACGAAATGACAAATACACTCGTCGGAAAAGCCCCCAATTTGATTCTAAAGACATAAACAAAAGCTACGCTTAGCAACGTCCCTAAGAACAATCCCAAAAAGATTCTTTGGAACAACTCCCAGGAAGATTTGAATCTGCTTTTATAAACACCGAAAACAGCCAATACCACCATGTATATCAGCGTCAAGAATATAAAACTGTTTTTATACGGCAGGAAACTACGCTCTGGAATTGACAAGCCATATCTGGTTAGAAAAGAAATAAGAAAACCGAGGTTTATTAAAATAATATTTGTTAGGAATAAGATGATTCTTAGTAGCATAATTGCAATAAAGTCTCAATCACTTTTCACATACTGAACTAACTTTGAAAACGGTTTTCGGAGCATAATCAGTGGGCTTACCTTTAGGCCGTTTTTCTTCCATGCCTCATAACATTCAATATTTGCCTTAATAATATGCCATAGATTACTGTTGCTCTTTCCACCGGTTCTCATTTTTACCAGAACGCTTGGAATATAACAAGATTTGATGCCGTGTTTTTTCAGAAATCGCAGCATTAATTCATAGTCGGCGCCTATATCATAGCTAAGGTCAAAACCACCATATTTATCAAAAATGCTCTTTTTAGCAAAAAGAGTGGGATGAGGAGGATGCCAGCCCTTCTCGAATAACCCGTCCCGGTAAGGCTGTGATTTCCACTTCCTGACTGTTTTGCCTGGATTGTTTTCAGCTACATATTCCAGGTCAGCATATACAACTTCACAATCATTTTTTTGGAAAGAGGTAGCGATCTGTAATATAGCGGTTTCAACTGTATAGAAATCACCTGCGTTTAGGAAGCCAACTATATCACCTGTTGCTAATTTGATTCCCTTATTCATTGCATCGTAAATACCTGTGTCGGGTTCAGATATGTGCCTAGAAATCTGATCACGGTACTTTGCTAAAGTCTCAAGCGTGCCATCGATAGAACCGCCATCAATAATAATGTATTCAATATCCTTATAGCTCTGGTTCAGGACACTTTTTATGGTATCTTTAATTGTCTTAGCGCTATTGAAGCAAACAGTTATTATTGAGATTTTCATCGTATCTTCTGGAAAAGCTCATATGCTACGGAATATGCGTGAACTGTTTCTTCAGCCATTCTTTCCCAAGAGAACAGTTTTACCCTCTGTCGACCTCTATCTATCAGTTGCTCTCTGTATGTCTCGTCAGATACAACCGAGAGTATTGCCTCGGCGATTTGGTCTGAACTGTTCGGGTCAAAAAGAAGTGCTGCGTCTCTGACAACTTCGGGAATTGAGGTTTTGTTCGAAGCTGCGACAGGACAGTCTAGGGACATTGCTTCCAATAACGGTATTCCGAACCCCTCAAAAAGAGAAGGTAGAATAAACAAGCTGGCTCTTTTATAAACAGCTGCTAAATCTTGATCTGAAATATAACCTAAGATAGTTACTCTGGCCGGGTGCTTGAGCTTGTTTCCAATCATTTTCCTGATCTCGTCCAAAGCATGCCCTTTTATACCGACGAGAACAAGTTGGTGATCTATCTTGTCTTCCAAAAGGGCAAATGCCTTGATTAATCTCTCTAAATTCTTGTGTGGCAGTAATGACGCAACTGACAAGATGTAATTATCCCAAATACCGTATTTCTTCATCACAGTTGGAAGAGAGTCATCTTTGTCCGAGTCAATACAAAACTTTGGAGCCTCATAAGTAACAAATATTTTATTTTTAGGAATATTCAGAAAATTAGCGATATCTGCCTTGGAATTCTCGGACACCGTTAAGATAACATCTGACTTCGTTGCACTTAGTGGTAGAAGGTATTTCCAATACAATAATTTTGTTTTCGAAAAATAGCCCGGGTAGTAAACGTACTGCATATCATGGATTGTTACTACCTTTCCAAATTTACCTACTACCGGAGATACATAACCTGGAGAATGGAGAACGTCTATCCCGTGCTTTACAACAAGTCTATGCAGAAATAATTGTTCGTATGCGACGCGGGTCAATCTATCTTTCGCAGGAACAGGACAAAGTATCTTAGAGAATTGCTCTGAATTATATTCGAATATGTGGTGGTTTTCATCTCGCGTGAACAGTACGTATTCATTCTTTTTGTCAACTTGTGAGAGGCCATAAACCAAACCCCGAACATATGTTTCAGTTCCTCCCACTTTGCCAGGCAGCATGAACAATGTATTGATCCCGATTCTCATCTTGAATTCTTTCTACACAAGTTTCTTCTGGAAAAACACGATGAGACCTAAATGCCCATAGTGGTTTGTGAAATGTATGTATACCTGACCACACCCTCGCTTTTGCAACAATTCAAAAATCCTGTTCATATTATAATCATTCATCTGCATATGCGGATTGCTAAACGCTTTTCCTTTAACCAAATTTGCCAAATTGCCCATTAAGGGTATTTTCTTCTGAATCCAACAAAGACTCTTTCTTATGAAAGACATGTCTCGAAAATAAGTAAAATGTAAAGCTGCAACTCCGCCGTCAGCTAATAGTTCAATCATCTGCTCAAAGAACTTTACCCCCCTTCGTACAGGTATATGCTGTAAAACAATATAAGAATGGACGAAATCAAATTTGCCGTTTACCTTCGACAGCTCATCATCGGATTCTATAAACTCCACATTATACGGTTGACAATTTCGTCGAGCTTCCTGCAACATTGATTTTGATATATCCACTCCTACGACATGTCCAAATCGTTTTGCTATTGGAATAACCAACCTGCCCGTCCCGCACCCAAAATCAAGGCTCCGCTTAGGACAAAAATTTGCATCCAAATGTTGTTTGATTACTCTTATAATAAAATCAATATGCTCTTCGCCACTCCGGAAAAATCCAGATTTTGCGTGTTCATCAAGATTTTCTCTCTTGAATTCATCGTCCGTTAGCACTCCAAAGTAGGGAGCTTCTTTACCCAGCCGTTCCCACTGTTTGTCTGTAGCTCTTGTCATCGGAAAACGTCTTTTCTATGGCTTGCAACTGTTCTAATTATCTGTTTGTGAAATAATAATAACAAAATATTGAAAACGTACCACAGTACTTTGTAAAAATTACCGGGAATTATTGGGAATATTGAAAAGCCCATTGTATTTGAAAGCAAGACAAAACCAGCAAAATTTCTGTACTTTAAAAAGTACCTGTAGAAAAGAGCAGAAAAGTATCCTGTGATAAAACCAATCAGAATAACCCCAGTAAATCCGAAATTCAAATAGCTTTCCACCGGTCCGCCGAACGCAGGCGTGTGACCACTTTCCCCTGCACCTGGATAGTATTTCTCGGTAACATATTTCACTATCCCATAACTAAAGGGTTTATCCGGATAAACTGCTCTTGGGATGTACATCCACAAACCGCTTAAATATTCTTTACCGTGTGCATGTTCAAAATCTTCATCAAAATCGGAAAAGAACATTCGCGCATTATTGTAGTAACTCGCATAACATAAAATCCTAGTACCCAAAGACACATCGGTTTTTTGCCGACTATACAAGGAGAAAACAAACGAAAAAACTACCACAAATAAGCCGGAAATTATTAATGCCCAACGTAACTTTATCTTGTTAATAAAAAAATTATAGTAAACTACGCTTTCAAGTATTATATAGACAATCCTCCCTTTGCTGCCATAAAAATAAAAAATCGATACGAATACTACGGTAGCAACTATTAAATGCGCAATTTTCTTTACTTTAAAAAATAGGATATAAAGAAAAATAAAGTTCCATATAGCTATGGAACCTACATATAAATGTCCCAAACCTGCTCTGTGATACTGGTAGCCGTTTCTGGGATCCAAAAGCCATGGCAACAAACCCAGCCCACTCCTATGCGTCAAATAAACAAAAAGAGCTACAGCCACCAAGGCCATCATTAATATATGTAAGTTCAAAATGGTCTTTGGTGGATTGCTTACATTAAAACCTTTAACAATACCAGATAGCATATTCAGCGATTTCTTCTTTTTCGCAAAAAAACCGACTGAAAAAGATATATAGCTAAGAACTATCATGCTGTTTAATAGAACCATACCAGATACATCACTGTATAGGTCGACTATAAAAAACTGGACAAACGGAATAAACAACAAAATTATAAAAACTTTTGCACTGTAAAAAGCGTGTGGTTGAATAAAGTTACCGCAACTTTTGTACACGTAAAAAAGTGACAATGAAACAAGAATGCTAAACACAATAGCAAAGGAAAATAGTTCCACCTGGCACAGCTTTCTCAAAATCGGATACTAAAAGAAGAACCAACAAATCTTATATTACTTTTTTTCACAAAAGACCTTTGCCACTTTTACCTTTTAATCCATCTCGAATAGCAAGCCATGAAGCTCTCAGCAACGGTCGGTTGCCTTTTACCAACCACTCTAACATGCGGATTATTCTAGCTCCGGTAAATAGTAACCAAAAAACGACTCGGTCTCGTAAATTCAGCAGCTTTCTAGCCAACAAGATTCTGCTTCTTAAAGAATAATAAACAGCTATCGGCGATAACGGCCCGCCAATAGAAGCGCTTTCTTTATGATAAACCTTTGAATTGCGAACCATGGCAACCTTGAGGCCGCACTTTTTCGCTCTCGTACAAAGGTCTATTTCCTCGCAATACAGGAATAAGCTTTCATCTAAAAACAAGGAATGTTTTACAAGATAATCAGCTTTTATCATCATTGAAGCTCCACTTACTCTCTCTGTTTCCCACCATCGCTTGTGAGAATTCAAATAATCAAGTCTTATCTCTGCTTTTAATTTTCTGTCTATTTTCGAATTTGTAAAAACAGTCAATCCTGTCTGGTAATCCGCAATAACGGAACCGAGAACTGCAACTTTATCTACCTGTTTTCCTGTGTAAAGCAGTTCTGATAAGAAAGATCGCTCAACAACCGTATCGTTATTAAGCAATAGAATATAATCTGCGTCACGTCTTATTGCGTATTTTATACCAACGTTGTTGCCGCCAGCAAAGCCGAGGTTGCTCCCTGTTTGAATAAATACCAGAGGGTACTGAGTGGTAATAGTATTATTACTTCCTACGGCTTTTTCTAAATCTTTTTCTTTTTCCGGATCGCCACCTTTTTCGGCTTCATCTCTTGCATAATAAACATAAGGTACAGGTTTTTGGACAGAGGGATATGATAAGCTGGCTAAAGGATTATCTGGATTTGGGTCCATGTTCGATTTGCCTTCGGCCCAAGCTTTTATGTGATCCATCGACCTGTTTGACGAGTTGTTATCGACCATAACAATCTGATAGTTCGCATAATTATTGCGCAAAACACTTTCGAGGCATTCTATCGTGTCTGCCCAGTTATTGTAATTAATGATTACTATGCAAACCTTTACCACTTTAAACCTATCCTTTTGCACAAAGCAAACTTCACGGCACTTAGCATAAATCTTGCATTAAAACCCCGTGTGTTTATGAACTTACAGAACTTCTTTAAATTACCCGTGAATTTCATGTGGCTAAATGGAGTATTAATGTGCAGCAAGTTTAAGACGAATAGTTTATAATACGCAGATTCATGTTTTCTTATCAAATTGACCTGGCTCGATAAAAGCATTTTTTGGTCAGTCTCATCAATGCTGATACGTTGGTTGTTCTTTATTCGCTTAATCTCAGTTATCCCTTTAGTCGTATAAGCTAAAACTAAAGAAAAGCCTTTTTGCTTATTCTCCAGTTCTGGATTTAATGCCCATGGATCGCCAACAACTATGTCAGCACATTCGGCAAAACTGTTTGTGCAAATAACGCATTTGTAGGGCATATTTGAGGATTTACCCAAATATTGCCCCCACGTCTTTTTGTAATCGATGGTCTTTTGGTGCTTTCGGTTGGTTAACACAGTTTTTCCCGGCTAGCCTTGGCCTCGATACACGATTTTGCACTTGCTGGAATAATTCATCCCGTATGCTTTGAATAACTCCTTGCTGGCAGAGGCATACGGTGTATGGTGACACATAAGCCCTATTTTGATATAAATTGCTTCTTTGAGCTTAGGCATTTCTTTCTGCAGCAGGTTAAGTGAACTCAAATCACAACCTTTTCCAACGAAAGCATATTTTTTATCTCGCTCAATTTCTTTTAGCACAGAGCAAGATGAAACAGGATAATATTTTGATCCTGATGCAGCTATTATCTGTTCTTTTGTCAGGGCTATTGCTGCTTTTGTTCCGGCAAGACTACCATCTGATTTACCTACAATAGCGCCGTCAATAATCTTATTTTCGAAAAGTTCAAGTAAATATTGAGTTATAAAGCCCCCAGACGAACTGACATTTCTGATATTCTCGTTTGTCGAATATGCTATATATATGTGCTTGCCCAAATCAAGGGCTGCAAAAAAATGTGATTTTGTTATGTCATCATTGTTATACTGGCCAGAACAGACTTTATTACACAACCCGCAATTGGTACAGTTCCCATCTAAACAAGGAAAGTTGTTTTTGCCCTTGTTGGCCATTACTATTGCATTATTCGGACAAACGACATAACAAGCACCACAGCCATGGCAGAGACTGTTTTTGTCCACCCATAATACGTTATCTGTTCTGGTAAGTTTGTTATTCAACTATAAGGTTCTTTCGATTACTATTTATCCGGAAAAGTTCTTCTCGGCTCTGACCTTTATCTTTAATCTTCTCTAATATTTTCGCAATTACTGAATCAACTTTATGCGCGTCTATTTTATTTATATTTATTACCGATCCTTCCTGATTAAACACTTTAAAGGTTCCCTTGAATTTAATACTATAGCCCAATCCTACTGCTGGCACAGAGGTAGACAACGACGCAATGCACGAATGCATTCTTGAACCAATGAAAAAGGCAAGTTGGGATATCAGGAACTTTAATTCTGCGGCATTATAGTCGTTATTGACATACTTTAGCTGGTTATTCTCTTTCTCTTTTACGATTTCTTTGATTGCTATCAGGTCATCTTCATTGCTTGGGGTTAGTGTATTATAGGTATGAGGTATCAGTAACACATTAAAGCCCTTGTCTATAATCGCATCGATAAGTTTTAAGATAAGTATTTTGTAATTGTTAAAGTTGCCAACTATCTCCCCGTAACTTTGGTAATAAAGTAAACCGTTGATGTTTATACCAACGGTTTCAGGAGGTATGTCATAATCTACTTTTTGGCCGGAAAGATACACAGCCATATCGGTAGTGACATCATATGGCACTTTTAGCCTCCTTAAAATTGTTTCGCCGTAGGTGTCCCGCAAATAGATCGTTTTTAGGCGTTTCAGTATATATTTTGCCAGCGTCTTGCCTATGAAAGTGTTAAAAGGGCCTATAGTCTGAGGCAGAAACGTCAAATCTTTTCCTGACAACAACACCATAAATGAATCTAAGAAGTGACGGATAATTCTCTTATACCCATATATGTCGCTGAAACTATCACCTTCGTTGGTATCGAATACTTTCCAACTGTTCAGGATTAATTTTGATAGTTCTGAAACAGGTTGCTTCTTAAAAAATTTAAAGATGTAAAATTCCAGGATACAGCGTAGCACGCTCCGTTTTGAGAAATAATATGTTTTAACCCGGATGTGGTTGCCATCAATGAACAAATCTTGCTTATTTATTCGTTCCTCAGAACTAATTTGAAATATAGCAAAATTACTTGTACCAAATGACGAAAGTAATACCTTCATCGCCCCCAAAGCAAGACCTGTAACACCACGGTTGTCGCTCTCAATTGAAACCCCCAATAACAAAATATACGGTGAAATGTCCATCTATTCCTTGAACAAAAAACATATCAGCACATTTCTTTTCTAAATTTGATAAGAAATGAAAGTCGCATAATCAATACAATCGCCCTTGACATCACAATTATCACAAGGAAAAGATACAGCGATTTAAAGAAAAACAACACTGGCAATGAAGTTGAAAAGAAAAACAACACTGGAACAATAACCGTAAGCATGAATTCCCTGTCTTTTCCCAATGAAAGAAAAACATGATAGCCAAAAAGTATATATAACGGCGAGATAAAGAATATGGGAGATAAGTATTTTAATATCGGCACAGAACCAGTAAATTTATGCCCAAGTACAAGGATAACGATATCATTTGAAAAAAAGTAAATTAGAACACTAAGTACTAAAAATACGCCGCTTAAGCGGAGTACGACTCTAAAATACCTGTTCACAATGACGCTCTTGTCTTGTTTCCTAGTAAAAAAGGGGTATAAGGATTCGGATATAGGCTTAAACAAACCTGAGAACGCCAATGTCATTTTCTCGACGGCACCGAGGAGACCTGCAGTGGAGTTGCCGAGGAATATACCGGCAAAAAACACTCCGGATGATGCGAATATTTTTGCAAAAAAAACTGCAAAAAAAAACTTTGTGGCTTCATTAAAATAATACTTAAGCTTGCTCAAATTTTTTAGGCACGCGAAAGCTGCGAAAGTTGCTTCTGATTGTCTGATCCCAGTAAAAAACCCCAATAATCCACTTGCTAAGAATCCAACTGAATTTAACAAAGGGACATATACATAGTCGTTTTGTTGTTTTACAAAAATAAAAACACAACTGATAAATATTAACTTTGCAAATATGTTCAATACAGCCATGCACTTCATTTGTTCCATTCCCTGAAAGAACCACACAGGAAACAGCATCTGGCCGAACACAATCCCAAATGTCAGAAAATACACCTCCCAGTCGACTCGGAATCTGGAAAATCCAAACACAACAACACTCAAAACACCAAAGCTCACCGCCAACAACGCCAGCTTGATACACATCACAGAACAGAATATCTCGGCGACCCTAGCCTTGTTTTCTCTGTGTGTGGATATTTCTCTTGTGGCAGATAAGTTGAAGCCATAATCCGTAAGAATAACAAAATATTGAATAAATGCCTGAGCAAACGTGACAAGACCAAACTTTTCAGGCCCTAAGACCCGGACAAGATACGGAAAAGTAGTCAATGGCAATAAATAATTGGTTCCCTGTAATATCGATAATGAAAAAAAATTAGTTAACAACCTTTTTTTATTATTTTCTAACGTCTTCAGCCTGTTAATCATTATCAACGCAACCCACTTATGCTATTCAATTCGAACTATTTCCTGTCGGCAAGCAGGCACCTCAGTGTTTGTTTGCCTTATAATTAAATTCGGTAAACTGTTTGAAGCCTCGGAAGATCAATCCATATAACCTAAATTGCGTAGACGGTCTTCTATTATCTGCTGTTCTTGTTCAGAATTAAGTACCTTCACTTCTCCGCCAATTCTGGAAAAAGCTTCCAGTTCCAGCATAAGTTTTGTTTTTTTATTGTAATCGTTTGCTGGCCAGAGATTTTTCTGCTCTCCGGGGTCGGTCCTCAGATCATAAAGTTCATATGTGTTTTTTTTGTAGTCACAAATAAGCTTTGAAGATTCGCACCTAACACACCTCAGTTCCAAATCCAAACTTTCTCGGACAACTTCACTAAAAACAAACTCATTTCCTACATAAGAATTATCACCTGTGATTGCTCCCCACAATGACTTTCCGTCGAGATATCCGGCATAGTCTATTAACAAGGCCTCAAGAATCGTTGGTACAATGTCTACTTGCTGCGTTTGGAAATCAAAACTTCGGGCGAAACTTTTCTTGGAGCTAAAGAATATTAATGGTACTTTTATAATGTTGTCGTATAGAAACTGTCCATGCTCATAGCGTTTGTCAGTTGATCTATTGATTTCATTGTGCTCATTAAATGAATCGCCATGATCTGAAGTGATCACTAACAATGTCTCATCTGCTACGCCGGTTACCTTTAAAACTTTTAAGATTTTGCCCAGAAACCTATCCGCGGTTATTATAGCATTTTTATATCCTTCTGTTATTGCAGTGGTTATTTCAGAGTTACCTTCTTTCATCATTTCCCTGATTCTTTTAACTCTCAAATTCCATAACAAACTTGGAATGCATCTTATGAAGCGAATATCCTGGAACTTGTTTAACGGCTTTAATATGTTTAGTATTACATCGATTGGCTTTAGACACGGAAGAGATGTTTCGTATGGCGTGTGGATCCCCCAATAATGTAAAAAAGCCAAAAACATTTTTTTGCCAGTTCGGCTTATAGATTTCGTTAGCTTCTTCTCGCTTAAGAGAATATGTTGATCAATTCCTCCTATCCCTCTATCAATTAACATGCTGCTCGAAAACATGCCCTCTAAGCCTTTAGGCTTTAATATGCTAAAAAGTGTTGGTATTTCTGATGAAATTCTGTGATGCATATCTCGAACTCCGGTTTTAGAAGGAAACAAGCCGGAGAGCATCGATAAATGGCTAGGAACTGTTAATGGAGCTTGGACAATTGTGTTTTCGAAAAAAGCTCCATGGTCACGCAAATAACAGAAATTGGGGGCATCTTTTGGGTTTAATTGTGCAATATAGTCTGAACGCAAACTATCGAATGAGATCAGAATAACATTCTTCATGGTTATTTCTTCCTTAAAGTGATTAAACGCATTACTTCAGTAATCATCACAGTGCCCCCACCGCGGATTGAACGATACATCAGATCGGCTTTCAAATGTTCAGAGTCAAAAAACTCATTCTGCTCCAACTGGTTAGAATCTGTGGACATAGCTTGCATAACTTCACCACACTCTTGAATAAGAAGCATCGTGACTAATATACAAACACCGGTTGCGCAGAATGTATTTTCTGCGCCCCGGTGTTCATAATCTTACAGCACAACCATAGCAGTATTGGACGGCTCACCTTCACCTGCCTTATTTACGGCGATGAGTGGTATTCCAGTTCCTTAACCGCAGGTCTGCTCGACCAATGTTGCTTCGCTGACTACTGCGGTGGCGACCTCTTCCCACGGTCCGGCAGGACGCTCGCGCCGCATTACTTTATAAGCTGCGGCAGCACTGCCATCTGAAGGTTTCTTCCAGTCTAAAAATAACCAGCCCTCACCTTGCTTCGGGGACTCTAACAATCTGGCCTGGCCGGGAGGAGCTAATGGTGTGCGTTCTTTGCGTCCGGCCCAGCCGATGAGCTTCAATTTATCATCATCGAAATCGACGGTATTTTCGGCGTAGCGGATATCGGTTTTAATTGCCTCGACTAATTCTTCCAGCGCTTCGTTTTTAGCTGTAGTTGCTTATTCTGCCGCTGCTTGCTTTGCGATTAAATCTTCTCGCTAACATCTATATATGATTCTGATTAAATTTCAGGTTTCGCTACAGACTCTTAGACTCCGTCCCTGTGGGTTGCAGAGCCTGCTGTCGTCCGCTGACAAACTTATGTGACGTGGCCCCAACTACAACCCTGAAACACTCTCCTCTCGCTAAAACGTTAAAAAAATAACCAATCGACATGGTCTGCGTATCAACAAAATCTCTACGAAGTTCGAGTTCGGCTTTTTTGGAGGCCCTCTAATAAGAAGGCCGCAAATACCGATATCATTAACGCTACCACAAACACGGTAGCACTCTTCCTGACCGTGCCTTTAGCCATCGGGTATATCTTTGGCTTTTTTACAACGGGAACACTCGTGGATATTCTATTCTCTATTTTTTTGTTATAGGCCTTCAAATAATCCAGCGCCGGCTGCTCGTTGCACTCGCTCAACGTATCGGTTAAAAAGGAATGAAATCCCTCAAGTGTATAATAAGAAGACATTACCTTCGTCACATAGCCAAAGAGTTTTTCATTTAGTTTGAGCAAAGCAGCGTAATAGTCGTGCTTTTCTTTGTTGGCCTTAATTTGCTCTTCAAGATTAATTATCTGTGTCTTTGCTGCCTGTACTTGGTATGGCAGAGGCAAATAGGCACTGTTGCCCCCGACATTACTAAACTGCAGGACGATGCCATCTGGTAACCTGTCTAAGCTTTCAGAGCCTGAATTTTTCAACTTGGCCAATGTGGTTTTTTTTCGTTCTAACTGCAGGTCTAACATGTATCTTGCTTCTTCGATACCACCCATCGTATCCTTAAGATTTATAACCTTGCTATTCAGTTGTTCCCTCTCTGAATATAGAGGTATGACCTGTTCGAAGTTTTCTCTGCAAACCAAAGCTATTTCCCGTATATTTTCTTTAGATTTCGCCCCCACGTGCATAACTAAAAGATTTCCACTCACTTGCTCCTCGAAAGACTCGAAAGAAACGAACTCTCTTAAGCCTTCCTTGGTTCCGGCTCCTGCTATCTTCTCGGCATATTCGTTAAAACCGGTTGCTTGTAGCCTTCCGACAAGCTTTTCTAAATTCTCCATGCTATAAAACGTTTCCTCAAGCACTCTGAAGGCTTTTTCTCCCAGCCCCATATTATACGTGTAGCTGATTTTATAATCTCTTGGTCCAAGAAATATGGCAAATCCTACTACTAAAGTCGGTAACACGGATGCTAAAAAGATAAACCATTTTCGTTTCCAGAGAACCAATAAATAGTCAATCAGGTTTATTTCGTCCTCGTAGATACTCGCTTCTTGCTGAACATTTGTTGGATTTGGACAGCGATTCGGAGCGTCCCTTTGTGAGTCTTCCATGTCCTC
>Ga0315539_1000970_pt1 | contig 21381 bp, 18 predicted proteins | sample SalMarSW160150MG_FD_203097 | JGI IMG/M metagenome (GOLD analysis project Ga0315539, IMG submission 203097) | Salt marsh sediment microbial communities from the Plum Island Ecosystem LTER, Massachusetts, United States - Salt Marsh Sediment SW1601-150 ... | reverse complement strand
GAAAAGGGCTCCTGACATTGCATACGCTGGAGCTTATGGCAACGACCATCTACAGGTTCCAGATTACCAGAGAGAGTTGCGAATTCAATCGTCAATTGATAGCCGCTATGTGTAACGAGATGACGCATTACCAGGATTATCAGGTAAAGCTTTACGAATACGGTTTCAAGCCCGGCATAATCAGATTGGCATACTGGTTTGTTGGCTTTGCGTTTGGCTTTGCTTCTCGCCTGATGGGCAGAAAGGCAATTCTCAAAACAGGCATCTGGGTTGAGACAAAAGCTGTCCACCACTATACTGAACTTCTCGAGACAATCGACTGGGACGAAGAGACACGTAAGGTCATTGAAAAGGACCAGGCCGATGAAGATGGACATATCAACAGATGGAAAAAGCTTTTAGAAGCAGGGATAAATCAATAATATAATGGAACTTCAAAGCGCATCAATAGCGTTTGGGTTAACACTATTTGCCGGCCTATCAACAGGTTTTGGCAGTGCCTTGGCATTTTTTGCCAGGCGAACTAACACTAAGTTCCTTTCTACAGCCCTTGGTTTCTCGGCAGGCGTGATGATATACATTTCATTTGTTGAGATATTTCCCAAAGCAAAAGACAGCCTTGTTGTCGAGTTAGGTCAGGTCGGCGGTTATTGGGCTACAGTTCTGGCTTTTTTTGGTGGGATTGTTTTTATCGGTGTTATAGACAAGCTTGTACCCTCGTTTGAAAATCCACATGAAGTTCACAGAACAGAGGAAATGGATGAACCTGGATCTGCCGCCAGGTTCAAGAAACTATATCGAATGGGTTTATTTACGGCACTGGCAATCGCAATACATAATTTCCCGGAAGGACTCGCTACTTTTGTAAGTGCCCTCAAAGATACGAAGCTCGGAATAGCAATAGCTGTTGCCATAGCGATACATAACATTCCTGAAGGTGTTGCTGTCTCAATTCCCATATTCTACGCAACAAACAACAGAAAAAAGGCATTCGTTTACTCGTTTCTATCAGGATTATCTGAACCGGTCGGTGCGTTAATTGGCTATGCCATTCTGGTTCCATTCTTTAACGATGTAGTATTCGGTATACTCTTTTCCTCAGTAGCAGGCATAATGGTATTTGTCTCGCTCGATGAGCTCCTGCCTACTGCGAGAGAATACGGCCAGCCTCATCTGGCAGCCTATGGATTAGTCGCAGGTATGGCAGTTATGGCTTTGAGTTTGCTCTTGTTTGTTTAGATAGCAGAAACATTTGGAATATGATGAATTCAAGTCAGCAATGCCTGGTGATTAAACGGCTTGTTACAACAAAGGATGTACTGGAAAAACTCTACCACAAGTATAACCATCGTTATTTGATAAAGCCGGACCCGCTGCAGTTTGTGTATCGATATGATAAGCCCTCTGATATGGAGGTTGCCGCCTTCTTGGCGGCAGACCTTGCCTATGGCCGGGTCGAACAGATTCAAAAAAGCCTGACCAACCTGTTCGAGCGTATGGGTGACAGTCCGTATGCGTTTATAAAAGGCTTTGGTAAAGCTGAGCAAAGAAGCCTAAAAGGTTTCAAACATCGTTTCACAACGAACCAGGACATCTCGGATTTACTGATGTTGTTGAAGAAAGTCCTGAACCGATATGCCGGCATCGAGGAGTTTTTTATTCAGGGCTACAGTCCACGTGATATAAATATCGTTCCGGCATTGTCGAAGTTCTGCAATTCACTTCTTGACATGTATGCTGCTGAGCACAATGGAAATATAAGCCGAGGCTTGAAGTATTTGTTAGTCAATCCAACTAAGGGCAGTCCCTGCAAACGTCTGAATCTTTTTCTGCGTTGGATGGTCCGCGATGATGATGTCGATACGGGGCTGTGGAAATCGATTGACAAGGCCAAGCTTATTGTGCCGGTTGATGTGCATATGGGTAGACTGTGTAAGATTTTAGGATTCTACGACCAAAAAGTCGTTTCTTTACAAACAGCAGTAAAAATAACAGAAGGCTTCGCTGAAATTGAGCCGGCCGACCCGGTCAAATATGATTTTGCATTGAGCAGGATTGGAATTGTAGAAAACTGTAACGGCAGCTTTAACCCGAAGTGTGAAGGCTGTGAGCTGTTTGGATTCTGTATTAGGAGATAATTTGACAAGCGGATATGAAACAATTATGTCGGAAACTAAAGAAAAGATAAAGGTATTATTCATTTGTACCGGTAATTCGTGTCGAAGCCAGATTGCAGAAGGCTGGGCCAGACACTTAAAAGGTAACGTCATTGATGCGTACTCCGCAGGGATTCGCCCCATCGGTGTCAGTTCCTGGGCAATAAGAGCGATGGCCGAGGCGGGGGTGGACATCTCGATGCACCAATCCAAGCACGTTGACGAATCCTCGGAAATCGACTTTGATTATGTAGTAACATTGTGCGATAATGCCGCACAGAATTGTCCTGTATTCGATGGTAAAGCCAAGATGGTTCATAAGCCATTTGACGACCCATATTTTGCATCCGGCAGCGAAGAAAAGATTATGGCAACTTTTAGAAAGGTGCGGGACGATATAAAAACGTTTATTGAAACGATGCCGGAGAGCCTTGAAGACAAAAGTGGTTAAGAGTTGAAACGCAAAATGAAATCGGAACAATTAGAAAAATACACTTCCGCGATAACGCTTTCGGATATGGAAATCTTTGTCTTTCCGGAACTGATGTACAGCCTGGTTTTAGCTAATATTATGAGCCCGATTATCTGGCAGTGGCGGCAGTTCGACTGTTTCAAGAAACTTGAGGGTAAGAGCAGCTACCGGAAATTGATGCGGCTCAGGCAGTTCATAATGGACGAGTTTGACTTTAATCTTGACCTTGAGACTTGGGGGCTGACAAGTAAGACCGAAGAGTTCAAACGATTTGAGAAGTTTACTTCACCTGACGACATCGCTAAAAGCAACGCACTGTTCGGCTACCACGGCGATAAGTATTATTTTGACGTTGATATCCGCCGACATTTTGGTCTGGATAAATATGACAGCGACATTATCCCGTACTGGAAGACGGAAACCGTCGAGGCGATGAACGCCTTTCGCCTCAAGGAAGGTTACAGAACAGCGGCTGGTGAATGTGTATCTCTGGCTGCCCTTTATGCGGCGGCGGCGTTCATCGTTTGCTCAATCCCGCTGGAAGATATTTATATGATACTTACGCCACTTCATTCGCAAAATTTTTTCGACATACAGGATGGAATTTTGACCAACAACAGAAGGCTCGTTACGAAAACGATGTGGTTTAACGGCACCGCCATTTCCAACAAGGCCCGGCGGGCACTGCGAAACGAAAACGTTACAATCGTGGCCCATTCATCCGGCTATATACATTGTTTGTATAAGGATGCAACAATAAATAGGCAACTTTACCAGGATTTTAGGAATAAGCTCGATTCCTATTTATCGGTGGAATTATCGCTCTCTATCTTAGTAAATTTTCTACGGTCCAACCGAGACTATCAGAAATTTTTTCAGGTTTGCCGCGAGTGTCACGGACAGGCACAATTCTTAAAAGCCGAGGTCCTTTTCCATTACGAGCACAGCAGCAATTACAGAGTAGCCGACAAGACCTTCGATAAATTGCTTGCTGAAGTTTCGGATGAAGATTTTGTCCTGTACCAGTTGCCCGACAGAATTCGCTGCGATGAGCTTGAGGAATTTATTGAAAAGCAAAAGCCCGACCTTAGAAGCATCGAGGGCAAAACGGCTTTTACAAAATTTATTGAGCCGGTCATTCCTGATGCCCAGTGGTTTGTGGATGAATTAGCCGATTTTATACATATCGAAGCCAGGCTGCCAGCTTCGGACAAGAATTTTCTGCCCGCTGAGCCGATTGAAATATCCGTAGAGCAGAATAGAGAACAAATAATTGACTATCTGCAACAAGTGCGTCAAAGCAATCCCATTGCCGACCTTGCCTTCTATTCGTATCGCGATATGGAAAGCTGTAACTGGGTTCCGTTTATCAAAGCAGCAGTGCAGCGTAACCCCGTCTCAATTCAGATGGTCAAAGCAATGTCGATAAAAGAAATATATGCATGGCTTGAACAAATGAAAGATGATTCGATTTACGATGGCAGGCGATTGGCGCAGCCCGATGAAGTGGCGAACTATAAGACCGGCGACGGACTCGAAAAGGCATTCTTGTTGGCTAATGTCATCAGGGAAAGGAACCCGGAGCAGAACATCGAAATAATCGCAGATAACAACTTGGTAATCTTAAAAGTGCAGCATGAGCACAGATTCATATCCAACAAAAACCTCGAAAAGAGTATTATCATAAGTGCAGATGGAAAAATTGCCATAGGCGACTGATATGGAATTTTTTACCACTCGGCCTGAATTATTTTTTTCGTCAAAATTTGGCATAAAAAATGACGGCTCTTTCGACAAAATTGAACACTCACGAATGATTAGACCTGTTTTTTTAAGCTACGGAAAGAGCCTAAAATCTCGATAAACATCACGAAACAGCGTTTTCTCAGGTTAAACATATAATTTTTTTAAAATATTTTGTTTTTTTGTTGAACCAATCTATATATTGGACTATATTAGTCCTATATAAGACTTGATAATTATTGAGGTAAATTGAATATGGATATTTTGAGGAGAAATACTGACTATGCTCTGCGAGCTATGGTAAACCTGGCCGAGCATTATGGTCGGGAACCGGTGTCAACAAGAGAAATAGCCCAAGCCGAAGATATTTCCTACCAGCTTACCTGTAAACTGATGCAGAAACTTCATAATGCCGGTCTGGTGAAAAGCAGTATGGGGCCAAACGGCGGCTTTGTCATAAGCAAAAAGCCGGACAAGATAAATTTGCTGGAAATAATAGAGGCAATTCAGGGGCCATTGAGCTTAAACAGATGTTTATTGGGGCTGGACGTCTGCCCACGCCAGAAAGATTGCCCGATAAGAGAGAAGCTTGTTAAACTTCAAAAGTATATATTAAATTATCTTAAAGACATTACATTAGATGAACTTAAGCATAGCCGAGGCAAAAAAGAAAAAGCAAAGAAAGTAAAAAGGAGAAAAATATGACCTGCCAAAAGGAAAGGTCCAGTGTCCTCAAGGCGTGTGTTGCTAAAGTGCAAAAGCTGGCGGATTTGGTCGAATACTCGAAGGATTCGATTGTTAGTAAAACAATACTGGACAAGTCAGCAGGAACAATCACGCTGTTTGCCTTTGATAAGGGCCAGAAGCTAAGCGAACATACGACACCTTATGATGCCGTCGTACAGGTTCTTGATGGGCACAGTCAGTTGACCATAGATGGCCAGGACAAGCACGTTACAGCCGGAGAGATTATCATAATGCCGGGCAATGTGCCGCATGCAGTTACAGCCCAGGAAAAATTCAAGATGTTACTAACAATAATTCGTGCATAAGAAGGTGTAATTCATTTGAAATAAGTAAAGGCAGAGATATGCTCAGATGTCCAGGACAAGACCAGAGATTTTGGAAACCGCAAGACATTTTTGAAGTACAATGTTCCGGCTGTGGTGAAAATGTCGAGTTTTTCAAGGATGAGCCGAAGCTAAAATGCCGCAAGTGCAAACAAATGGTCGTTAATCCGAAGATAGACCTCGGCTGCGCCGAATGGTGTCAATACGCCGAGCAGTGCCTGGGAGTTAACGTCGTAAAGAACTTGAAGATTATGCGGGAAAAGTTGATAGAGGATATGAAAAATGTTTTTGGCGATGACCGGAAACGCATTGAGCATGCGCTTGCCGTCCTGGATTATGCCGAGCAGATACAGAATGTCGAAGGCGGCGACCCGCTGATTGTCAGGGCGGCAGCGATTTTGCACGATATCGGAATTCAAGAGGCCGAACGCAAGTACGGCTCGTCAGCCGGCAAGTATCAGGAGATTGAAGGCCCACAAATTGCTGAGGAGATTCTGAAAAGATACGATATTCCGGCTGAAGCTATCGAGCATATATGCAGGATTATCGCTAAACATCACAGTGCCAAAGACATCGATACGATTGAGTTCAGGATTGTTTGGGACGCAGACCAGCTCGTTAATATCCCAACGGAATTTGCCAATGCGAGCAATGAGAAACTGCAGGAGATTATTGATAAAACATTCAAGACCGACGAGGGTCGTCGGATAGCAGCAGAGTTGTTTGTAAAAAGTTAAAGTAAAAAGAACAATCGGAAAAATGAAAGGAAAATTATGTTTTGTTATCAATGTGAACAGACAGCAGGTGGTACGGGATGTACCAAAGTCGGAGTTTGTGGCAAGGACCAGGACATTCAGAGCTTGCAGGATACGCTCATATTCGGGCTAAAAGGGATAGCTGCTTATGCGTATCACGCGCGAGAGCTGGGGCAAAAAGATGAAGAAGTGGACGCATTTATGCACGAAGCAATGTTTGCAACGCTAACAAATGTGGACTTTGATCTCAATCGATATCTTGAGTTGTTGCTAAAAGCCGGCGAGATGAATCTTCGTGTGATGGAAATGCTTAACAATGCACACACATCAACCTTTGGTAATCCGACACCCGCAACGGTACCGACCGGCACGAAGGCCGGGCCGGGAATCGTCGTTACAGGGCATGACCTGCTTGACCTTTATGAGTTGTTAAAGCAGACTGAGAGTAAAGGCATTAACGTTTACACTCACGGTGAAATGCTGCCCGCTCACGGTTATCCGGAGCTCAGGAAGTTCAAACATCTTGTTGGTAACTACGGTACGGCCTGGCAGAATCAGAAAAAAGAATTCGACCAGTTCAGCGGTGCAATTTTAGTTACGACAAACTGTGTTATGATACCGAAGGATTCTTACAAAGACCGGATGTTTACGTGCGGGATAGCCGGCGTCTCAGGTGTTAAGCACATCAAAAACAGGGATTTCAGTGAGGTGATTGAAAAGGGCTTGTCCCAGCCGTCGCTTCCGGAGAATCCCCAGGGAACACTAAGCACGGGATTCCATTATACGGCTGTTCTCGGATTGGCAGACAAGATTATCGAAGCCGTAAAGGCAGGCAAAATTCGACACTTCTTCTTTATAGGCGGCTGTGACGGTGCCAAGCCCGGACGCAATTACTTTACCGAGCTTGCTGAGAAGGTTCCGGATGATTGCGTGATATTGACGGCGGCCTGCGGAAAGTACCGATTGAATGCACGTGATTATGGTGATATTGATGGAATTCCCCGTCTGGTTGATATGGGGCAATGCAATGACTGCTATTCAGTCATCAAGATTGCAACTGCGCTCGCCGAGGCCTTTGATTGCGGTGTGAACGATTTGCCTCTTTCACTCGTAGTCTCATGGTATGAGCAGAAAGCGGTAGCAATTCTGCTGGCGCTGCTGCATTTGGGGATAAATAACATACGACTTGGTCCGAGTCTGCCGGCGTTTCTTAGCGAAAATGTTCTGAATGTTCTCGTAGAGAAATTCAATATAAAGCCGATTGGCAATCCCGATGAAGATTTGGCTAAAATGCTGAGTTAGAAAGTAGCTCGAGATGGTACTGCGAAACATTATAAAAATAGATGACGAAAAATGTGATGGATGCGGCTATTTCTAAAAACAAAATTGAAATGAGCTTCGAAGATGTTAGAATTGATTTACAGGGTAATGTCAGTCAAACTGAAACAATAGAAATCTTATGCCCGATGTATAAATGGCAGTTGTTAATTGAGTAAGGAATGGACAATAATGGCTAAATCCTCCCCAAAAAACAAGATTGCCGAAAAAGGTATGTCCTTGTCCACCAGAGCAATACATGCCGGCGAACCGAGAAGAAAATATGCTGATTCGATAACAACGCCTATTATTCAGACTTCTACATTTACGTTTCGTAACAGCAAGCACATCGAAGATTACACCAGGAAGGGAAAAGAACACTTTGAGTATGGCAGATATGGTAATCCAACTGCAAAAATCGCCGAAAAGCGTCTCGCCAACCTCGAAGGTGCTGAAGACTGTGTTGTTTTTTCCTCCGGGATGAGTGCAATAACCACGACCATTCTTACTTTGATTCAGTCGGGTGACCATATTGTCATCACAGATGACAGCTACAAAAAGACCCTCGAGTTTTGCCGGTCTTACTTGAAACAATTCGGCGTTGAGTGCACCATTGTCCCATTCGGAGATTACAAAGTTCTTGAGAAAGCCGTCCAAAAGAACACCCGTTTTATATTTTCTGAATCGCCGACCAATCCTTACCTGAATATTTTTGACCTTGTTAAAATCAAAAAGATTGCGGACAAATATAATGTCCTGACCCTGATAGATAGTACATTTGCCACTCCGTTGAACCAAAGACCCATCGAATTCGGGATGGACCTTGTCCTGCAGAGCGCGACAAAGTATCTCGGAGGCCATAATGACATCTTGGCCGGCGCCGTGCTTGGAAAGAAAGAGCTGGTTGATAAGATACGCAACCTGCATAAGTCAATGGGCGGCCTCATTGACCCGCATTGCTGTTATCTCCTCCTGCGAGGCCTTAAAACATTTCCATTACGTGTAGAAAAGCAAAACCAAACCGCTCTAAAAGTTGCAGAATTTCTTGAAAATCATCCGCGTATAAAAAAAGTCTATTATCCTTTCCTTAAAAGCCACAGTCATTATGAAGTAGCAAGAAAACAGATGGCCGGTGGCGGGGGAGTTGTTACATTTGAAACAAAGGGCAACCTCAATACCGCAAAACGGTTCCTGGATGCCCTGAAGCTGTGCTACATTGGGCCGAGCCTGGGCGGTGTTGAAACACTGATAACGCACCCCGCGTTAGTAAGTTATTACGACTATACGAGAAAAGAACGCTATGAGCTGGGAATCACTGATACACTTTTCAGGCTTGCCGTTGGAATTGAGGATGTTGAAGATATAATTAAAGACCTGGAGCGGGGACTGAAACAGTAGAAAGTCAGCAGCTCAATAGGGGGTATATAATGGTCGATTTTGCCAAGTCGGTAATCATAGATTTTTGGGGCACCGCAGCCGAGATGTCACCCTATCTGCTGTTTGGCTTTTTTGTGGCGGGCATCCTTTCTGTGCTCGTATCACAACCCCTTGTTGAAAGGCATCTGGGCGGCAGGGGGGTATGGCCACTGGTTAAAGCGTCAATTGTTGGTGTGCCGCTGCCTTTGTGCTCGTGCGGCGTTATTCCGGTTTCAATATCCCTGCACAAACACGGAGCAAGCAAAGGAGCCACAATATCATTTTTACTGTCCACGCCCCAAACCGGCGTTGATAGTATCTTCGTAACATTAAGTCTTCTTGGCCCTGTCTTTGCCATTTTCAGGCCTTTGGCTGCATTCGTTACCGGCATCCTCGGCGGCACATTGGTCGATGTGTTTAATCGGGACAAAAATAATGCAGACCGCCCGCAACCAGAGTGTAAAGATGAGTGTTGTGCGGAAAGTAACAAGAAAAACAAGATTATCAAAGGATTAAAATACGGCTTTGTCACGCTTCCGCGAGATATTGGCAAGGCAATGCTGGCAGGACTTATTATAGCTGCCTTTATTTCCGCCTTAGTGCCGGATGGCTACTTTGCGGAAAAACTTGGCACCGGGATTTTCGCAATGGTGGTAATGATGTTTTTAGGCATACCGGTCTATGTATGCGCAACGGCTTCGGTGCCGGTAGCAGCAGCGCTGATATTGAAAGGCCTAACCCCTGGCGCAGCGTTGGTTTTTCTTATGACCGGCCCGGCCACAAACGCCGCCTCATTTATAACAATCTGGAAAGCTTTAGGCAGGGCAACAGCAATTACATATCTGGCTACGGTGGCAGGCTGCGCTCTGTTGGGCGGTGTCTTGCTTGACTACATTGCCGCCGGCATCGACATTGAAATAGCCACTCGACCAGGCTGGATGCTCCCAGATATTGTTAAATACACATCGGCTGTAGTTTTATTGGCAATATTAGGTTTTGCTATTCTAAGCAAACGGAAAGGTATGCCCGACGAGCAGTAGAGGAAATTATTGTAATCGGGGCGACTGGACTTGAACCAGCGACCTCATGACCCCCAGTCATGCGCGCTACCAAACTGCGCCACGCCCCGAATAGATTTAGATATTATAATATAAAACATATTGTAACACAAACAATTTTTTGAAACCCGGTGAGAATAAACAAATTTGAGGGTGCCATCCGGGATTGCTTTAATAACGCAAGGTTAGCCTCAAATCACACAAATTTCCTTCGTTTTTTCTTGACTTACAGCTTGAAAACGATACAATGATATTAACTGTGAGAAGTTACAAAACACTAATGGAGGAGCCGGAATGAAACGGCAATCAATTCTTACATTGGCAATGATACTTTTAGCAACTGGTATTGCAAGCACGGTTGCTTTGGGAAAAACCATATACGTCGATGAAGACACCAACGGCCTGAACACCACAACTGTAGAGGCCCTCGATACAGAAACCAATGTTCTGGATTCAGAATCCAAAGATTTCAAGTATGCTCAAGCTGCGAATCTTATCGTCGATGAGCTGACCCAGGATACTACATGGTCCGGTACCTGTATTCTTGAAGATACCGTTATTGTTCCCAGCGGTAAAGTTTTGAATATTGAGCCTGGAACGGTGGTTTTGATGAAAAACGCAGTGACGCTCATCGTTTATGGACAGCTCCTTTCTATTGGGAACGAAACCGAGCCAATTCGCTTTACACACTACCGTAATGGCAAGTGGAAACAGATTGTGTTTGTAGAGGCAGCAGATAGCCGTCTTGAGCACTGTGTTATCGAGTATGCCGATAGCGAAGGTCAGCACCAGGACTATTACGAGCAGGGGCCGAGGACATATCACGAAGCAGTCGTTGTCCTGGCAAGTCACGTCGATATAGAAAAGTGCACCTTTCAGAAACTTCCTGACGAAAGTGCCAATGCCCAGGGAGATGCCGTAGCTGTTATATCGGATGACCAGGACCACCCCGGGAAAGCAACAGCGCATATTAGAGGTAGTCGGTTTCTTTCAATCGGGCAGGCCGTTCATACCAGATATTCCTATGTGTTAGTTGAGGACTGTTTTTTTACAGGAAAGCGAGGCGATAACGACGACGTTGATTTGTACGGAGAGAGCACTCCACCTCCTCTTATACAAAACAACCTGTTCTTGAATCCCGAACATGATGATATGATAAATCCCACCAAATGTTCGGCGGTAATTATTGGAAACGTTATCGCTGGGAGCGACGACCACGGCGTCGTTCTACGGGACAGGAGCTTTCCTATTATGATAAACAACTTAATCTATAGCTGTAGTAGCGCCGGCATCGCGGTGGAAAATTCGTGCCAGGCACTCCTGGTGAACAACACGATTGTCAATTGCGGCAGGGGCATCAGGCTTTTCGACCTGGGCAGGTGGGACCCTCCATATAGCCTGAATCCGGGTGGCGGATGGGCAACGTTGATTAACTGTGTTATTTGGGATTGTCCGCAACCGGTCACGCTGGCAGACAGTTCAAATAAACAAATCGAAGACCGCGGCTCTCACATAAACATCAAATACTGCAACATTGAAGGCGGCCGGAACAGCGTATCAGTGTCCGGGACCCATTCGACTCTTACCTGGGGACAGGGCAATATTAATGCCGACCCTAAATTCGTTAACCCGGGCAGCAGCGATTATCACCTGAAATCACAGGCCGGCCGCTGGGAACCGGCTACGCAGAGCTGGGTCAGAGACGACATCACAAGCCCGTGTATTGATGCAGGAGATATGAGCACTGCCATCGGGTTTGAGCCATTTCCCAATGGCGGCATAATCAATATCGGAGCGTTCGGCGGCACATCCGAGGCCAGCAAGTCATACTTCGGTAAGCCGCCCTGTGAAACAATCATCGCCGGCGACATAAATGGCGATTGCAAAGTTGACTACCTGGACTTTTGCATTATGGCTTTCCATTGGCTGGATGATAAAAGCAAGTAAGTTTAGTAGTGCTCCATCTGCTCGCCTCAAATAGATTGACTGTGAAGTTGAAATTCGCAAATGCAAGGCGAAACGGGAAACATTTCTTTTGACTTTCAGATACTAAAAGAATTAGGATGGTTTTAGATTCTTCTTGTACAGGAATAACGGTGTCATTATGAACAGACAAAAAGGATTTACCCTGATAGAGCTTTTGGTAGTCATTGCTATTATTGCACTATTGATGGCGATATTGATGCCGGCTTTACAGCGGGTAAGGGGACAGGCCAGAGGCGTTGCGTGCCTAAACAGGCTCAAACAATGGGGCCTGTTCTTTGCGATGTACGCCGAAGATAACGACGGTCGATTCATGGCGGGCCATACGGCCCAGCCTCAGCCCAATCGGTGGGTCAGCGCACTTGGGGACTACTATAAATGGGACGACGAATTTACCTGTTGTCCGAACGCGACGAAGCCGTGGGTTGATAAGAATGGTATCACCGAGGGAGCCGAGGGAACGGCCATCGGTGTGACCATGGCCTGGGGCTACATGAACCAGGATCACTGGGCCAAGCCAATGAAAGGAAGTTACGGTATCAACGGCTATTGTGTTGATATCCAGCCAGGTAGGGAACCTCGCGGGGAGGCATCTTGGTACTGGTGCGGGCCGGCTGTGGCGGGGGCCGCGTACGTGCCTTTGTTCCTCGGGGCACAGCGCTATAATGGTGTGGTGGACTCAGTAGATGATCCCCCGGCATATGACGGCCAGGGGTGGGCTGAAGGTGGTGAGGGGCGTATGTTACGTTACTGTTTAAACCGGCACGGTGGTTTTGTGAACGGGATTTTTCTGGATTTTTCCGCCAGGAAAATTGGGCTTAAGGAGTTGTGGACGTTTAAGTGGCATCGGCAGTACGACACTACCGGCCCCTGGACAACAGCAGGCGGGTGTCAGCCCGGTGACTGGCCCCAATGGATGAAAGTGTTTAAGGACTACTGAAAAGAACTCCTGCGCCCAGAATCGCCGACTTTGTCTTGACCCTACCTCAGATACTCCTTCGGATTGAGTTTGGCCATTGTAGAACTCTAAAATCCCTCTCAAATCCGTCCTAAAGAAAATCCCGAGGCAGCCTGAGGCTGGCCTTTTTGGCCCAGGAATCCTCCGTTTGTCAGGTCGTTCTCATTTGGATTTTTCCAGTTCTTATGTTATAGTTTATTAAAGGGCTGGTTTTCACGAACAAGCCATTCCGATAATTCGTTTTAAGCTGACTAAAGGGTTGTAATCCAAAAAAGGAAGTAGCTAAAATGGGGATTGAAAAGCTCTCAGAAAATGTTTTTCTCGTTAGTTTACCTAAAGAGCCACAGTTAATAAGTGATGAGCTTGTAACTGTTAATAAAATCGTAGGCGATGGACATGCCTGTGACGTAATTATTGATTTTTCCAGCGTCACACTACTGACATCTGAGAGCATAAGCAGCCTCATTATATTGGAGGGATGGCTGAAAAGCTTCGGACACAAAGTCATTTTGTACGCTGTTTCTTCAATGATCCGACAAATCCTTGAACGAACCGGTATTCAGCCATTATTTGAATTTGCCGATGACCAGTTTGCCGCCTTGCAATCTGTACGACCTTCCTCTTTATTTTGACTATTTAGCCGGCCCACAAAATCTTACATAATGCGCCCATCGTCTTTCAATTTAAAACGCCTCACAAGCTATTAAACGACGAGCTTGTCTTGAGGGACATCTGTCATCCCGCAGCTTAACAATCAGCCAATAGCTTGCATCACTGCGGCTGAGTGTGTTATAATTATGGCAGAAAAGCATACCAGTGAAACTCATTATCTCTCTTTGAAAGAGAAGGGCAAACGTCATGCGTAAGCGAAACGGCTTTACCCCGTTAGAAATAAGAACTCCCAATCAGGAGGGCAGAAGATTTCTAACGGGCTTTACACTAATAGAGCTTTTGGTAGTGATTGCAATTATTGCATTGCTGATGGCAATATTAATGCCGGCCCTTCGTCGGGCCAAGGAGCAGGTTAAGGAGGTGGTCTGCAAGAGCCATCTGCACCAATGGTCGGTCTGCTTTATGATATACACGTCCGACTATGACGGCAGGTTCATGCCGGGCATCGACGAAGATTGGGCAACCGGACGGTTCTCTTGGATATATACGCTGATTCCATATTACAACGAGCCGGTTATTCGCCTTTGTCCGAAGGCCAAACTCACGGTCGAAGAGGGGGGCACAATGCCCTGGGTGGCTTGGGACGTTAGTAAAACCAATCCCAATGATTTTTCCTATCTCAGGGAACCAATGTACAAGGTCGGCAGTTACGGGCTTAACTGGTGGGTCAATGACAGCGACCTGGTTGTGGGTGCACATGATGCAAAGAACAAATGGCGGCGTACAGGCCAAAAGAATGCGAGTATGATTCCTGTGTTAATGGATTGCGGATTTATGCTGGTCCGAGCCGAGCCGTCAGACCCGCCCCCAGACCAGGATGGAGAGTTCCTCTGGGCATTCGGGGGCGGCATGAGACGTGTCTGCACGAATCGGCACAACGGTGAGGTAAACATATTCTTTATGGACTTCTCTACGCACAAGGTGGGTCTCAAGGAACTTTGGACACTAAATTGGCACCGCAGTTTTGATACTCGTAATCCCTGGACCAAAGCCGGACTCGTACAGCCTTCGGATTGGCCCCAATGGATGAGAAGGTTTAGGGACTATTGAAAAAGCACTAAAAATTTAGGTTACTCCTCCAATCATTCTCTTATTTCTTAAAACCCCTCCAACAGCCGTCCTACATAAAAAACTGAGCTGGTTTAACCTTTTAGCAGCATATATGGAGTTTGTCCGCTATTGTCCTTAAACAATTGGGGCCTATACCTAATCGTTCGGTACAGGCCCCGAATTGCCTGCACTTGTGTAACCGCAGGTACAAGTGACATAAATCTGCAATATCAACCATACCCCCATATCCTGCTTCATAAGAAGCAGTTGGGGCCAGCCAAATCTCGGTTTACGGTGCCGGTGGATACAGTCGAATATCGTCAAAGTACATCGTACCTGAACCGCCGGCCTGCGGATTGTTCTTATTGCCTAAGCCAAGGGAAATCGTATTGACATTTGCAAGGTTTATGCCGAATGCCTGCAGGTCGATAGTCCATTCGGTCCACTTATTTATCTGAGCGGCATTAGGATTATCATGAGAGACGACCGCGCTGCCATTGAGAGCAACATACAACGTCTCGGCAGCGTTATCCGGAGCGCCCCTGAACCAAATAGATAAAGTGCTAACACCATTCTCGGTCCAATCACGCGGATAAGTCAATGTCAACGTCGCCTCAGAGTAACCAACGCTATTGTCGTAGAAGAGCGGCATCGATTGGTTGCCTCCGTGAACGATAGTTTGCTCTGCAAAGGGAGGATTCTCATAACCAACTAAAGAGCCATTTGTAGGGTCATCGTATCCGTCTATCCACGCGAAAAATATCCTGTTGCTGGCGGGGTCCTCGGGATTAAGGTCATTGTAGCTCTCGAAATCGTCAACGACGAGGAAGTTGGCGGTGGTAAAGCTCCATACATTACCTGTCCAGGGACTGTCGGGATTGGTGTTATTGGCCTCGTCAATACGCCAATAGTAAGTGGTATTCCAAAGGAGTTTTGCTGGTTCATAGCTCTCATCACCAAGGTTTCCTGTGCCCTTATACTCCGGCGAACCGGCATCAGCATTTCGTACTTTCTCTTTGTCTGTGCCGAAATAGACCTGATGCGAATCGGCATAGACTCCCGGCGTCCAGGTGAGAACCGGAGTATGCTTTACGTCCACAGCGCCGTTAGCCGGGACCGGGCTCCCGACGGCGCCCTCAGTAGTAAAGCTCCAGACGTCGCCTTTATATGTATCGACGGCATCGAACTCATCGACACGCCAGTAGTAGGTCTTAGCCAATCCAAGTGTGCCGGGAGTATAGGTTGCACCTCCCTGTGGAAGTCCACCAGCGGCATTGCTCACCTCATCAAAGTTGTCACCGAAATATACTGTGTGCAATTTCGAACCGAAGCCTCCCGTCCAGCTCAGAGTTATATCCGTCTCTACCTGCTCTGCGGCATCAGCCGGGACTGGGTAGTAGGCGGTTTTGGGTGGAACCGAAAAGCTCCAGACGTCACCCTTCCAGGGACTATTCGGCTCAGCTTCATTGACCTCGTCGATTCGCCAGTAGTAAGTTGTGCCGGGAACGAGACCATCCGGATAAGGAAATCCGGGAAAGCCGACAACAATAAACGTCTCGGCCTGGTTACCAACAAACGTGCCTTCGGCGCCGGCGTCCACGTCACCAAAATTTTCACCAACATATACATCGTGTGAGACCGCGAGACCTCCCGGTAACCAGCTAAGGTTCACCCATGTATCCGGATGGAGGGCACCATCCTCCGGCTTGGGGGCCAAGGCGTAAGGCCATACCTCACCTTCCATCGTGCCCATTATTTCGGGCACCGACAAGGCATGGTTGTAAATCCTTACATCATCAATCGCGCCAATCCAGTCGCAGCCCCACCCATCCGAGCCGATGAGGACAGGTGTCTGGCTGCTGGTAATTGCGCCCATTGGGGTCGAGTCGGTCTCCTCTCCGTTGAGATAGCATTTCAGCGTCGTGCCGTCATACGAGCATGCGATATGGCACCACTCGTAGCGCTCCAGGTTTTTGCCGACGAAGGCCCAGGCTCTGGGCGTCGTATTGAATGTGAATGCCATGTAGGGCTGTGGGCCGCCCCAGCCGTATCGAACCTGAAAGCTCCAACTGGGGCTCATCCCGCTCATCGCCTTGCACATCGGCGCTGTCTCACCATCAGGGCTGCCCTTTCCCTCCGGGTCATCCGCGTCAGGTCTTATCCAGAGGGCGATGGAGATCGGCCCGGTGATGTCCAGGCTGGGGCTATGGCCGCAATCGATGTAGTCCGCACTGCCATAGACCGAGGTGTCGCCATGGAACTCCAGGGCTGTCCCACTGATGCCGGGAATCCATGTGGGATCGTCGAAGTTGGGATTGTCCGTGATGGTCCCGTCGTTGCCGTTGCCGCTGACATCGACCACCGTGGTGCCGGAACCTTCGTCGAGCGTCCAGTGGCCCACCAGATCAGCGCACACACTGCTTGCCACGCTCAGGACAAGAATAAAAGAAACCAGATAAATCATTTTTCTACACATAATAGTCCTCCTTTAAAAAGTTAAAGTAAAACAATTATAAATTATGTTTTGGCCACACGCCAAAATTTTCGTTTTTTTCAACAGGCATCAAAAACCTCAGCTATAAGAATTGTCACTCACACAGCTTATGGTGCTTATGGTCCCGGCTATGGCAGTGGAGCATACAGTCGAATATCATCGAAGTACATCGTACCTGAACCACCGGCCTGCGGATTGTTCTTATTACCTAAACCAAGGGCAATCGCATTGACATTAGTAAGGTTTATGCCGAACGCCTGCAGGTCAATATCCCATTGTGTCCACTCATCTATCTGTGCTGCATTAGGATTATCGTGATTGACTACAGCGCTGCCGTTGAGAGCAACATATAAAGTCTCAGCAGAATTATCCGAATCGCCATGGAACCAAATCGTTAACGTGGTCACACCATTCTCGGTCCAGTCACGCGGATAAGTCAGCGTCATCTTCACCTCTGAATACCTGAGAATGCTGTTGTCATAGAATACAGGCATCGACTGGTTTCCTCCATGAACGATAATCTCCTCGGTAAAAGAAGGAGTGCTTTCATCACCCACAGCCGAGCCTGTCCCGTTACCGGCAAAGTAATCTGCAGTACCCGGAGTGCCATAGCCAAGCCCGTCATGCCACGTGAACCATATCTGGTTGTCACCGGCATCGTAGTCCTCAAAATCGTCCACAATAAGGAAATTGGCCGTCGTAAATCTCCAGATATTACCCTTCTGTATCGTACCATCGTCCTTGACTTCATCGACACGCCAGTAGTAAGTTGTACCCCACTCAAGCTGTCCGGCGTCATAGCTCTCGGAACCAAGGTTTCTGGTGCCTTTGTATTCCGGCGAATCTGTATTGGCATTTTTCACAGCCTCTTCATCGGTACCGAAATATACCTGATGCGAAGTGGTATTGTCTCCCGGTCTCCAGCTAAGAACCTGTATCTGCTTTACATCCACAGCACCACTTGACGGACTCGGACCCCCGGCCTTCAACGGAGGCTGCAGCGCACCGCTGGGAATTATCTGCTGTTCCCGCTTGCTGCTCTCCCAGAACAACTGAGCGATCGCCGTGCCTACGCCTTCGAAATACTCCATCTGAATTGAGTGGGTATCACCACTTACCAGTTCGATTGGTTCGCTCAGGCGATCGTTTGTCGTGCCATTGTTCCAAAAATCGATGATGGGCTTACCATCCAGCCACAGCCTGAAACCGTTATCGGCGGTAATTTGGAAAATATAAGTGTCTGTCAGGTCCACCTCAAGCTCGCCGCTCCAGCGGGCCGAAAAGTTGTCCACATTGATAATCGCATCGGGAGAATTCCTTCCGGGCTCGTCAGCGCTGCCCCAGTTAAAGTTGATTACGGGGTCCAGGCGTGTCAGCACCGGCTCACCACTGAGGGCTGTGTTGTTGAAGTACTCTGCCTTGAGACCGCCGCCGGCCTTGGTAACCGTGAAGCTCCAGACGTCGCCTTTCTCTGTAGCGGCGCCGCTAAACTCATCGACCCGCCAATAACAAGTCTTCTCTAATTCAAGTGTGCCGGGTCTATAGGTTGTTTCCGCCTGGGGCAGACCTACAACAGCGTTGTTCACATCGTCAAAGTTGTCGCCAAAATATATGGTGTGCAATTTCGAACCGAACCCTTGGGCCCAGCTAAGGATTACATTCGGGTCCACAAATTTGGCCCCATCAGGTGGACTTGGGTCGTACGCAATCCTTGAGGGAACCCTAAAGCTCCAGACAGGACCTTTCCAGGGACTGTTCGGGTTGGTGTCATTGACCTCATCGATTCGCCAATAGTAAGTAGTGCCTGGAACAAGACCGTCAGGATAAGGATATCCGGGAAAGCCGACAATAAAAGAGGTCGAGCCATGATTGCCCCGGAATGTATCGCCGAGGCCGTCATTCACATCGTCAAAATTCTCGCCCAGATACACATCATGTGAGACAGCAAAATCTCCCGGAAACCAGGTAAGATTAACCCATGTATCCTCAACTATGTCACCTTCATCCGGACTTGGGTTCACGGCACGGCCGCGCTCCTGGACTTCAGGCTCAGCACCAAAGTACACCCAATCAATCCATACTTTTGTGTTCAGGTCATCACCGACCATGCCCCACCAGGCACCCTTTAGCATCAAATACATATTCACAGACCAATCCGGATGGTCCTCGGTCGATTCGTCTTCATGTGTGTATTCTATAAAGAACTTCTGCGGCTCGGTGGTTAGCGCTACCCGCTCCAAAACAATGTCGATCCACTGTTCACCTTCCGGTTTGTGGAGCTGGATTAAGACCACCATTTCCCTTTCCTGGTCAGACTTAGCTATAAAGCCGAGAGGATACGTTTCGCCCTCCACAAGCTGAGGTATCCCCTGATAAATCCCTATGGAAGTTGCTGCAGAAGCATTGGTAATATCTATCAATGCCGCACTACTCCCTGATAGGCCGGCACTGGCTACTACTTCAGAAGTAAAGCCAGCCGCCCCGTACGAGCCCCATGCAAGGAGACCATTGTCAAACTCGCCATTTACAATCTGATTTTCCTGACCGAGGGAGATTGAACCAGACAGCGCACAAGCCAAAACAAAAGAAATTAAACAAATCACTTTCTTAGACATAATAATCCTCCTTCACCCCGTCCCTTCTTTGCCGCAAGGCATCCTGCGGACGAAGGGCGGGGTTCTAAAATAAAAATAGGTTGTTAAATGGAATGCAAAATATCTTCACTGCGAGCACAAAGTTCCTATTCGAACTCTGTGCCTTGCATAATACATATCCTCCTCTAATTGGAAAATTACAATAATTGCGCCCGCAGGAAGACCAAAATCCTCAGATGCCCGCCCATTCGATTCCGCTCAGGGCAGGATCTGTGCAGGCACAAGCTTCACTATTGTCGTTTATACCAAATCAACCACCTTCCCGTCAAGTACAATCTCTTAGTTATGTATTGGCATGCCTTTTTGATAAAACTACGCATAAACACAGAAAGGGCAGGGGATACACCGCTAAGTTGGTGTAATTTCTTCAAACTATGGCGGACGTGCTCAAAAAAGCTCTTTATACCAATTACATCTAATAGCTTTGCTTTTACCAGGCCGCTAAAAATTATTTTCTTGATATACGTGTTAAGTCGGTGTATTTTTTTATTATGTCCAGTCGCTTTAAAACCACAATAAATATTATTGCTTTGTTCGTTATTATTGGCTTTGCGGTATCCGTTTATTTTCTTTGCCGCTTTCATGATGCCAAATCCACGAAAAAGGAAGAAACTATATATTTGCCGAAGTTCGCACCGGAATTTTTGAAAGACATAGCAAGAGAGGAGTATATACTCGTTGAGATAGAACCGAACGACCCCCGCATATCTAAAGAGTGGATAAAAGAACATATAAACCAGCAGGAGTTTTAGTTTTATTGTTTTCATTTTATCCTTTTCCCACACTTCCTTACTACACTGTTCCTGTATGTATTATTTCTCACTTTTAAGTGCATTTCGGCAGAGTTTTTTAGCATGCAGTCTTTTAATTTCTTGAGTATGGCCTAATTTAGTTGACCCAACTAACAAAAAATGCTACTATACAATTGGTTGAAAAAAGCTCCTGCTTTCTTTTACCTCCTTCAAATTTTGCTTTTCTGAACAGCAGGAGCTTTTTTATAAACCACTCTACCTGACAAAACAATTACCCCTTTGAAAAAAATTTTAAAAAAAACCTTGACAAAGTTAGGCAAGCCTAACTATATTAGCCAAAACGCACAAAATAAGGAAAAATAGATATGGTCACAGCAAAAAACGACAACCTAAGTGCCTCTCTGGAAGATTATCTCGAGGCGATCCTCAACCTTACCAGTGAGTCCAACGTCGCCCGCAGCAAGGACATAGCCAAACTGCTCGGTGTATCCAGGTCCTCAGTTACCGGTGCCTTGCGGGTCTTGAAGAAAAAGGGGCTGGCCAACTATAAGCCATACGATTATGTAACACTCACTGAATCCGGCAGGATTGTAGCGGCCGAAATTGCCAATAAACATAATATCCTGAAATCTTTTTTCGTCAATGTCTTAGGTGTCGAGTCGGATATTGCCCAGAAGGCCGCCTGCAAAGCTGAACATTCACTCGGCACCGGGATTATTGAAAAGCTTCTGTGTTTTATCGAGTTTGTAACCCAAAGCAGCAAAAATGGTCGTGATTTGGCGAATGAATTCCAGAAATTCTGCAATAAAAAGAATCAGAATGTCTAAGTAA
>Ga0315539_1000969_pt1 | contig 21395 bp, 26 predicted proteins | sample SalMarSW160150MG_FD_203097 | JGI IMG/M metagenome (GOLD analysis project Ga0315539, IMG submission 203097) | Salt marsh sediment microbial communities from the Plum Island Ecosystem LTER, Massachusetts, United States - Salt Marsh Sediment SW1601-150 ... | reverse complement strand
CAGGCAAAATCGTTATTTATAAATTTAAAATTAATAAAATTATAGAAGATAATTCTGAAAAAATTAAAATAATTGGCAATCTTTTTAATTTACAAATCGATAATATTAAAATAGAAAATAAAAAGGCAAAAATCAAATTTAAGAATTTTAAAATTAAAGAAAGTAAAGAAAGCGGCAAAAATAAGGAAAAAATTGAATTAGTGGAAAAATTTAAGGCTAAAATAAAAGAACTTATTGGTTTTGAATGTGAATTTGATTAATTTTAGTAATTTATGTTATGACAAAACAATATTTTTGAAATGGGGATTATAGAATACTAAAATTTATAAATTGATTGTTCCTGTTTTATAGATAAGGAAAAAGATGGCAGAAGAAATTGAAATTCATGAAGAAGAAAAGAATAATATTGATAAAGAATTAGAAGCTATTATTGCAAAGCAAAAAGCAGCTATAAAAGTTTTTGGTTGTGGCGGCGGCGGCGGCAATACCCTTACAAGAATGAAAGAAATTGGCATTAAAGGTGCTGAACTTATTGCTATTAATACCGATGCCCAGGATTTACTTTATTCTGCCTGTGATTCTAAAATTTTAATAGGTAAAGAGCTCACTCATGGGCTTGGCGCAGGAAGCAATCCGCAGATTGGAGAAGAAGCAGCTCACGAATCAGAACATGAAATTAAGAAAACTTTACAAGGTGCTGATATGGTTTTCATAACTTGTGGTTTGGGTGGCGGAACAGGAACAGGGGCAGCTCCAGTAGTGGCTAAAACAGCAAAGAAACTTGGTGCTTTAACCATAGGGATTGTGACTCTTCCATTTACAATTGAAGGCCAGCGTCGTTATGAGAATGCGATGTTAGGATTAGAAAAAATGGAACATTCTGTTGATACTTTAATTGTTATTCCAAATGATAAACTGCTTGAATTAGCTCCAGACTTACCATTACATACTGCTTTTAAAGTTGCAGACGAAATTCTTACAAATGCTGTTAAAGGAACTACGGAACTTGTTACCAAAGCGGGCCTTGTAAATTTGGATTTTGCTGATATTAAGGCTGTTATGACAAATGGTGGGGTAGCAATGATAGGTGTTGGCGAGAGTGATAGTCAAGAAAGAGCTAGTGAAGCTGTTGAAAAAGCAATTGAAAATCCTCTTCTTGACGTGGATATTTCAGAAGCATCAGGTGCTCTTGTAAATATTATTGGCGGTCTTGATCTTTCTCTTGATGAAGCAAAGAAAGTTATTGAATCTGTTGCCCAGAAAATAAGCCCAAATGCTAAGATGATTTGGGGAGCTCAACTTAGCGAGGATATGGATAAAACCCTGCGAGTTTTATTGATTGTAACAGGTGTAAGTTCCTCTCAAATTTTAGGTCCAAGTGAAGGAAGATTAACAAAAGAAAGACGAGAAATGGAAGATGAGCTTGGGATAGAATTTGTTGATGATTCTGGTGTTAAGGAAGAATAAAGAAAAGTAAAAGAAAATAAAAAATAACAGCAAAAAGTAAGATTTTTAAGTGTTCTTATTTTAGTTTTTAAATGGGTGAAAGAAAAAATATCTTTAGGATAACTAAACAATTTTTTAAGCAGTGTGGAAGGGTGCTTAGAGTGGCTAGAAAACCAACAAGCTATGAAGTTAAACAGGTTTCTAAAGTTTCTGCTCTTGGTATAATAATTATAGGGGCGATTGGATTTATTATAGGCCTTATATTCACTATTTTTTCATTAAAATAAAATGATATTTGTGGTTAAAGTTATAACAAATAAAGAAGATCAAGCAGCTGATTTAATAGCTACACGAATTGAAAAAAAAGGACTTGATGTTTTTACAGTTGTTAGGCCGCAGGGTTTGAGAGGATATATTATTATTGAAGCAGCTAATACAGAAAATGCAGAAAAAGCTGTTTATAATTTACCTTATGTTAAAGGATTAATCAGGAAACAAATAACTTATAAGGAAATTGAACCAATGTTAAGGCCAGTGGCTGCTCAGATTAATATTGAAAAAGGGGATGTTGTAGAAATGTTGACTGAACCATTTAAACGAGAGAAAGCAAGAGTTAAGAGAATTAATAAACAAAAAGAGGAAGTTGTTGTCGAACTTCTCGAAGCTGCTGTCCCTATTCCCGTAACAGTCAAGATAGATAATGTTAAAGTTATAAGAAGGACAAGAGAAGAAGAGGAAGAAAATAAGAGATAATTTTCTGATTTTATTTTCTAATTTAAAATTTTATTATGTTCTTTATATTTTTTATTTCATTCATAGAAAATATAATAAGCTATTGTCATGATTGCTGCGAGGAGAAGAGCAATTATTATTGTGGCAAATAGGTTTGTTAAGTTCATTAAAAGAATCATGAAAAATGAAAATACGATGGCAAACATCCATACAAGTCTTGAACTATTGAGTAGTTTGAAACCTTGGCCAATTGGAAAGAGGCTTAAGAATGCAAATACTGCGCAAATTATTCCAAATTGATTGAAGCCAGCAATTCTAAAAATAAGTCCTAAAATTAAAACAGAGATAGGTCCTACCAAAGCTATTTTTCCAACATCATCTTCATCAAGTTCTTTCCATCTTCTCCTGATTTTTGTTGGTTTTGGTTCTATATCAAAATCAAGAATAGCTAACCATCTTAAAAAACCATTTGTTAAATATAATAAAAATAAGGGAAGAATAAACCATAAAGGAAAATCAAATGGAAATTCTGGTCTAGCATCTCTAGTGAAGCCCTGAAACCAATATCTTCTAAAACTGAGAAGTTTAATTTTTATCTTACAATCAAGACTAAAAGCTACAAATTTTTGAGAAAGAACAAAAATCGCAATCATAAGTAAGGAAAAAAGAGACATCTTAAGATATTCCATTCCTGTAATTATGATTTTTGTCCATGTTACATTTAAAGCAAGAACAAAACCAAGAAATAATGAGGCTATTATTACAACACCAATTTCTTTCATTAAATCATTTCTTTCATCAATTTCCATTTTCTTTCTATTTTTTTAATTTTTAGCTTTTTATTTCTATTTTTTTAATGAATTGAATTTTATATTTTTTTCCTTTTTAATTCTTTTTTTAGCCAATCCTGCCATTCCTTGAAAACACGACTGCCTTTTGGAACACCTATTTCTTGTCTTACTTTATCACTTATTTCATGAAACATATTATTATATTTTATGACCCATGGCGCTTCAAGTAATTCTGGTTTTTTAAGTTTAGTAGCAATTTTAACTGTTGCCTCTTTTATTTTTGCTCTAAGAAGAATATTATCCCAAACAGCATCCCAACTGCCTGCCCAGCCTTTAACCTGGCCTGCTATATCTTTTAAAATTTCACTTTCTCCATTTATAAGATCATCTGTTGGAATAAGATTGTCTTTTCTTACATCATATTTCATTAAATCAAGAAAACCTTTTTCAAGAGCTGGATCTTCTTTCCAGTGTTTTTTAACTTCCGTAATCTGCAAAACACGACGCCATCTATGTAAACCATCTGCACTTTTAATAGGATTACAGACAATTATTACATCAGTTGCTTTGAAACTTGTTGCTGGAACTTTTAAATCATTAACAACCCTGTCAAATACGCCGTAAGGAGATGCCCCATGAATTGTTCCTGCCACTACATTAGCCAGGGCACCAATTCTCATTGCTTCATAGAGAGCCAGGGCCTCTTCACTTCTAACCTCTCCAACTATTAAACTAGAATCTCCTAATCTAAGAGAGGTTCTAATTCCTTCAGCTGCACTAAATTCTGTTGTTTCTCTTGCTAAAGCTTCTCGAACTTTCATCCTTAGAATATCATATCCTAATTCTCTAAATGAAACAACTGGAAGTTCCATTGTACCCTCAATAGCAATAATTCTATATCTAGGCATAATTTCTAACATAGATGCTCCTAACATAGATGTTTTTCCAGAACTTCTGGTTCCAGCAATTAGCATTGTTCTTCCACCATCAACTAAAAAAGAGATTAAACCAGATGCAAGAGGATTTATCATTTTGTTTTGTATAAATAAAGGCAAGGTCCAGGGTTTTTCTCTGTGCCTTCTTAAAGCATAAGCAAGACCATAAGGACTAAGAGGTTGTTGGATTATTGAAACTCTTGCTCTGGCTGTTCCAATTATTAATTCAGTATCTAAAACAGGATTCGCCTCATCAAGAGGACGGCCTGACATCATTCTAAATTTAGCTGCCCATGATTCAGCATCTTCATGACTAGGCATAATATTTGTATCACACTCATCATATTTTTGATGTCTTACAAATAAAGGAACTACACCAACAGGGGCATTAATCATAATATCTTGTAATTTTTCATCTTGAAGAAGAACTTCAACTAAACCAAAACCAATAGTATGTCTCACTAAAATTATAGCCAATCTATTAATCTGTCTATAACTGAGTCGGATTTTTTTTGTGCTTGCAAGTTCTCTTATAAGATCTTTTGCTATATTTAAGAAAACGTGCCTTATTCTGCCGGGATCTACAAATTCTTCTGCTTTTGGTTTATGTTCAAGCAAAACATTTCTTGCAAGATTGATTATTGTTTGAAGATCTTCAGATAGGGTAAATTCAGGAGCCATAATATGATAAACATATTTTGTTTTTCCAGGAATCTTAAGAATTGTTACAGTGCTTTTATCATATACCGGGCCTATCTCATATTGGTCAATTATTTCAGCTTCTGGTGGAAAAGAAGCCATTAATCTTGTAAAAGTAAAATTAGGAATTATCTGTGGACGGAAAATATTTTTATAAAGAATTCTAGTTCCTAATTTATAACCAAGAAGATGCTCTTTTGCTAATTTTATAATTTCTAATTTTTCTAATAAGTAGAGTATTTTAGTAAGTAGTTTAATATAATAATTTTCGCATTTTGTTTCTTGTTTATCTTCTTTTGAAATTCTTTTAGTTATAATTTTTTCTTCTCTAAGTAATCTTTTAGCTTCAACATAACAACCAATTGGGTCTTGTTTAAGAAGTGTTAAAATAAGATATCTCATAGCATCGTATCTTTGGGGAAGATGTCTTTTACATTTAAATGGCTCTAGAGTTGAAGCTTCTAGAACTTTTTCTTGTTTGATTAAATGAACATAAAGCTGCCCTATCTCAATTAATAAAGCGACTTGCCTAAAATCATAACTATAATTTCTCTGCTGAACAAAAACAACTCTAGAAATATTTGGAGATTCAATTAAAGATTCTATAGTTCGCGCCATAACAATAGAAGATTCTGCAATGCCAGGCACATAAGGGGCCCCAAGATAATTAATATACATTATATCCTGGCCAGCTTCTCTCTTAACTTCATACCCGTATATTTTTGTTCCTGGTTTGAATATCATATTAAATGTTTCCTCTTTTTATTATTATTTAAACAAATCTATATTTTTAATTATTACTATAAATTATAATACGAGATAAATATTTAAATCAAAAGTTCTTTGAAAACTAATAAGAGAAATATAAGAAAAAACAAAAGAGGCAAAAAAATATGGATGAAAAAGAACTTGGGGCTATTTCTGCATTTCTTTCAGATTTTAGCACTAGGGTGAATGACGTTGAAGAGAAAATGAGATTGATTAAAGAAAAACTTTTAACTTTGGGTCAGACTGTTTTAAAACAAAATGATAGATTAAATAAAGAAACAATTTTAATAAAAGAAGATATAAGAAATATTAAAAATGAAAATGACCGTTTAAAAGAGGTGGTTGAGCATATTGTTGGGGAGACTGCAGAATTTGCAAGAAAAAGCGAACTTCAAATTTTAGAGAGATATATGAAAATTTTTGAACCTCTTAAATTTGCAACAATGGAAGATGTTAAAAGATTAATAAATAAGGCTTTGAAAGAAAAAAAATATATTATTCCTGTTGAAGATGAAGAAGAGTAAATAATAAAAAGTCAATTTGTTATTTTTAATTGAATAAAAATAAATAAAAATGAAAAAAAGGGTTCCAGTAGGTGAGATTCTGAAATTAAGTAGAGAGGGTTATACAGATGCTGATATAATTAAATATCTTAGAGAAGAGGGCTATAGCCCTATCCAGATAAATGATGCAATTAATCAAGCAAAAATTAAACTTGAATTAGCAAGAACAGCTGGAATAGAACCTGATGAAGAATATTCTGATTCTGATTATGATGAAAGCGAGAATCAAGGTGAAGAGCAGATGACTCCTTCAATAATGAATCAGGAACAACCAGAAGAAAATTATTATGCTCCCCCTGCCCGGTCTCAACCAATGGCAGCCCCAGCAGTTGCTCCAACAACCCCGGGACCAGGACCAGGAGAAGCTTATCCTAGTTATCCTTATGCATATGAAGCTAAAGCGCCATCAACAGAAACAATGGAAGAACTTGCTGAAGAAATCATAGATGAAAAATGGCGGGATTTTTCAAAGAAAGCTGGCAATATTTCAGAATTTAAAACATATATTGAATCAAGATTAAAAAACCTAGATGATAGACTCAAAAGAATAGAAAAAGCTTTTGACAAGCTTCAATCAGCCACCTTGGAGAAGTCAAGAGAATATGGAAGAGATGTTAAGAGTCTTGGATCGGAAATGCAAGCTCTAGAGGGGGCTTTTGGGAAAATAATTCAACCCCTAACTGGTTCTGTAAAAGAATTAAGAGAATTAAGTGAAGATATGAGAAGAGCCAAGACAAAAACAAGGATAACAAAAACAAAGTCAATAAGGACAAAAAAGAGGAAAAAGTAAGATTATTGTTTTTTATTACCAATTAGTCAAGATATGTGATTTTTTATAACAAACTTTTTATATTTTTGTATAGGTTATATATTGATGAAACTTGCATATATAATACATACAGAACCTATTAATCATTTTTCAGGAAATGAAGTAAGATTTTTTATTAGGGAATTTGATAATGAAACTAAAAAAGGCAAATCTGGTGTTTTTATAAAAAAAATTGATTATATCATTCCAACATTTGAAATAAAAAATAATGAAGTTGGGGATTTGTTTCAAAAATGTAAGAATGAATTTCCACAAATACAGTTTAAGCAAAAATATTATAATTCAAACAAATCAATAATTTGGGCTTATATTAATGATTTAAAATCGTTAAATTCTAGAAAAAAAGAAGAAAGGATAAAACTTCCAAATAAATTTCTTGTTCATAAAACTTCCCGTTCGCAACAATTAAGATTTTATTATCCTCCTTTTACAATGGTCAATGTAATTAATAATAATATGGTATTACCTGCAAAACAAGAAAAAAGTATGATTGATTTAGAATCTATTTTAGAAGATAAAAAATGTGCAATAGATATTGAAACTATTGATTATGATACCCCTAATGAAAGAATAAGCAATGTTGTACTCAATTTTGGAAATAGGAGCTATATAATAACCACTTTTAATCCACCATTCAATAATTTTAAAAATTATAAAATTATTTCTGTTTCTGATGTTAGTTTAGATAAATCTACAGACGAAATTAAAAAAAGGGTCACCGAAATAATTCAAAAAGAAGATCCTTTATTTTTTTATGGTTTTAATATTGAATTTGATCAAAGAAAATTAAGAGGATTAGGTAAAGATAATGAATATTTGCCAGGAATAGGAAAAACAGGACCAATTTATAAATCTGTTCAAGGCATGAAAAACATGATTACAAAAGGCAGATTTACAGTTGATCTTTATCCTTATTTATTTTTTTATTATAATATTTTTGAAAATAATAAACTGGAAACGCATGCAAGAATGTCTGGTATTAATTTTACAAAGAGCCTTCCATATGGGGTCTTAGCACATAGAACAAAAAAAGGAGAGCAAGGGTCTTTAGATGATATGATTGAAGTTCTTACATATGTTGTAGAAGATGGAAATGTCACTTATCAACTTGGAGAAAAAAATATTAAAAAAATAATATTAAAAAGTAAATTTGTAAAGAGAAAACCTTCTATTATTTGTACGACATCTGGCAAAAATATTATGAAAGAATTTTGGAGACAAAAGTTTTTTCTTAAAAAAAATACATTACAAGATAGGTATGAATATAGTTATAAAGAGAATAAATTTTCAATTGAAGAATATAAAAAGGAATTTCTTAATTTAGATAAAAAGGATGGACTTTTTAAAAATATTTCAATTATCTATCCCACACTTTTTATAAAAGCCTTATGGGATACAGTAATTGCGGGTACGGCTGATAATTTAAGATTTAATACCCCTGAAGAAAAATATGATTCTTATCAAACCATTAACGAATATGTTTCTCAAATTATTGAAGATACCAATTCTTTTAAAGAAAAAAGTAAAAATAAATCAGATTTAAGGAACAAATTAAATTATGTACTTAAAGACGAATATGGTGTTGATATGAATACTATAGAAACAAAATTAAATGAACATTCAATACTTTTTAATGATTTGTTAGATAAAGCAGAACTTATAACTTATTCAAAAAAATTCTTATATGTAAAAAATCCAAACCAAATTGTAAAAAGAGGATTGGGATTCATTCTTGCTAAAGGTAATTGTTTATCTGCTGGCAAAAAAATTGTTTCTTTAGTTGAAAATGCTCATTTTCCAAAATTTATTTATCAAGGATTTAATATTTCTAAAGGCAAAAAAACAAATTTTGATATTGAACTCATGAAAGATTTTTTGCTTAGAAGATTATGTTTGGAGAATGAAAATAATACAATTTCTTTTTTAAAAAATAAAATAAATAAATTAAGAAAAGGAAAAGTAAATAATGAAAACCTTATCTATAAAGGATTTTTTAGAAAGAATGAAAAAGAAATAGGCCCTGGTTATGGTTTTGTTATAAATAATAAAGAACCTCTTAAAACAGATGATTTTTTAATGACATCACAACAGCCAAATTATGAAATTTATATTAGTAATTTTTTGAAGACATTTAAGGATGTTATTACTGCTGGTTTTGATAATAAACAGGAACTTTTAGATATTTTTAGAATTTAAATCTATATCTCATCCTGCAAACCATTTTTTGTAATAAAGAAAATACATTCACCTTCTGGAAGATTAGGGGAGTCAATCATCTTGCCAACCCTGCTGCCTTTTTTTCCTCTTCTTAAATAAATTCTATATGTGGAGGCATGTCCAACTATATGCCCTCCTATTGCCTGTGTTGGATCTCCAAAAAGAACATCTGGACGGGACATAACCTGGTTTGTTATATAAATGGCCAAGTTATTAGCTTCAGCAATTCTCATTAAACTATGAAGATGTTTGTTAATTCTTTGTTGTCTGTCTGCTAGCATTCCACGCCCTGTAAATTCCGCTCTAAAATGTGCTGTGATTGAATCAACTATAACAAGTTTTATTGGTTCTCCTCTTCTTATTAATTCAGTAACTTTATCTACAAGAAGAATTTGATGGTCGCTATTAAATGCGCGAGCCACAAAAATATTTTTTAGGGTTTTCATAAAATCTAAACCAAAATATTCAGCAATCTGCCTTATTCTTTCTGGACGAAAAGTCCCTTCTGTATCTATCCAAACAACCTTGGCATTTGCACCGCCTTTTTCTATAGGGAGCTGGGTTGTTACAGCAAGAACATGGGCAATCTGGCTTTTTCCACTGCCATAAGCTCCAAAAGTTTCTGTCATCGCTCTGGTTTCAATTCCACCACCTAATAACATATTAAGATTTTTTGATCCTGTAGTGATTTTAATAACTTCTTCCCTTTTCTTTAGATATTGTGTTGCATCTTCAAATTCAAGATGAAGCATTTTTCTGGCTGCACCTATAGCCTTTCTAGCTACGCTTGTACTTATATCTGCTAAAGAACTTAAATCAGATGGAGTCATGACAGCAATACTCATTAAGTCGCCATAACCAGCCCCTTCAAGTTTAGATGCTGTTGTCTGGCCTATTCCAGGAAGATCTGTAAGTTTAAGTTCTCCTTCCTTTTCTTTTTTGGTTTTAATTTTAGTGATTTTAATTACCCCCGATCTTGACCCTTAACCGTAAAAATAACGTATGAAAGTTTTATAAATATTATCCTAATATGTAATATGTTTCAGAACTTCATCATTATTTGTTTAATTCATCTATAATATCTTCTGGTTTTGATTTTTGAATATTGTTTATGATAAATTCATTTCTATTAAACATGACGTTTTTTCTAGCCCGGCCTGTAAAGATTATTTCTGTTCCTAAAATATCTTGTTTTTTATCTAGGAAAAAAGAAGCATCCTGAAGTTTTTCTATTTCATTTTCTTCTATACTAAGAAGTTTGATTATTGTTTCATTAAAAGCAACTGCCCTAATATTCTCAGTCCCATCATCAATAACTAAAGGGATAAGAGCTCTTTTTTTTGCCACAACAACGTTGTGTTTTATACATATTGCTTTATCACCTTCATAAGTAACTTTCATTCCACATTCAGGACAAGTTGAAAAGAAATTTGGTTGGAAAAGCTGTACAATATTTCCTCTAATGCTGGTTCTATCACCTGGCTGTAATTCAGATATTTTTTTAATTGGCAGTTTTTCTTTTATTATTCGAACATTTTTAATTTCTTTATCACTTAATTCAATTTTTGCATTAGAACTTAAATGCAGTTCTCTTATTGTTGTTCCTCTTACATCTGCATTTTGTATATCTATAACAGAATCTTTTTTTATTGTTTTATTTTTTATTAAATCAATATGACTAGTATCCCATAAAACTACACGGATGCTTGAAGTTTCATCAGCTAATAAAAAAGAACCTATTTCTCCTTCATGCTCTGCTCTTTTATATTTTCTGATCGGATAGATTTCTATTATCTTGCCGATAGTTTGAATTTTTTTCATTCCTATAAGCATATCAATTACCTTAAATTTTTGTTTTTCAAATGAAATGCCAAGTTCTGCAGCAACTACTTGGGCAGCTCCAATACCACTTATAAGGCCAGAAAGTTTAGCTTTTTTAGCATCAATTCTTCTTTGAATTTCCTCTAGAGCAAGACCAGAAAGACGAGCTATCCTTTCAATTAATTGTTGATAAGTAGCTTTAATCATTTTAATAAAAAACAATAGCTTTTTTTAAATATTCTTATGCTCGAATAATTATACTATCATGACAAAATTTAACTTTATTTGTTTAAAATCTTGTCTTCCTTCGCTATCTTTAAAGAAAAAATACTTATTTGTTTTAAGTTCGAAAATAAAATTTGATGATGATTTTTGAATTTTGGTTGTCCATCTTTTAAAATTAAGTTTATTTTTAATGCAAATTTCTGGATTTTGCTGTTCTTTACACTCTTGAACAGCTAGATTTGTTGTATGATAAATATCTATAAAATCATCTAAATAAATTTCTTGTTCACTAAGATTTAGATTGATGATAGGATTTAGATTATAACTTATATTATAGGTGGCGAAAGCTGTTGCCTTTTCTGTTTTAAGAACTTTGATTGGAGCGGTTGATTTAATTATCTCTTCCTCTAAATTATGAATATATTCTATTTTCTGCAATTCAAAACCGCTTTCAAAGCCACTTTCTGGATATTTTTGTAAGAAATCATAAAAACTTTGATTATATTTTTCAACAAATAAGTCTTCTATAAATTGTTGTTCTGGTTTGCAATCTGATGACCACATAAAATAATTTTTTTCTGAATAAACATTGCAATTAGAATTTTCTTTGTTAATTGCTGCTTGTTTTGCAATATCATAAAATGACTGTGTTGAAGACAGTTTTGCCACACCATTCATATAAAAAGAGAAAGTATTTTGCAGATTTTTGTAATTTGTTGCATCACTTATTTCAATTCCAGAATTAATGTTTTTATTTGTACTTGAAAAAGCATACCAGGCAATTCCTATAAAAATTATCATTCCCAAAACCATTCCCACCGCAAAAATTCCTGCTTTTTTATTTTTCATCTTTCTTTTTTCATTTATTTTTTATTTTTATCATTTCAAATTTAAAATTTCTAGATTAACAAAAATTGTTTCATTAGATGGAATATAAAAAAATGATCCTGTTGTTTGTTTTACTGCTGGCAAAATCATTGGAACCCCTCCAATAGTAATAATTTCATAACTCAAAATATCAAACTCTTCTGGATTTTTAGCTTCAACATTATAATCATATAAATTACCATATGCTTTTTTAATTTCTTGATCTAAAGTTTCTTTATAGTTATAATCTATTTTTGATAATCTTATTAAATCAGCCATCATAATCTCTTGTTTTTGTCCATTAATATCTATTTCAATTGTTTTTTGCAGCCATGAGTAAAGAGAAAGATGTTCTTGGTTTTGTAATATATTTTCTGTTGTTATTGTCTGCATCTCTTTTTTTCCAAATCCCCAGAAAGCACTTGATATTATGAAAAAAACTATTAATAACAAGGCAACAACAATCAAACCAACAGTGTCTTGAATAATATCTCCTGCCTGCCCCTTTTTATTTTGTCTTTTTATCATTTTTATTTTTCGTTTCTAAAGATTTTTTTCAGTTTTTCTAATTGCTAAAAAAATTCCTAACTCTTTTTCTTGATTATCTTCAAGAACATAATATTTTTCTTCAAGACATGATGGATATTTTTTAACTTCAGTTTCTTTTTCTGCTTGACATAAAATTTCTAAATATTCATACCCTATTGCGACATTATCCTTTCCTAAACTTATATTAAGAAAAATTTCTTTTTCATCAATAGGTAAGCAATCTCGAATTGCTTGTTCACTAAAAACTTCAATTTTTCCTTCTGGCGCAATACATTCAACTATTTTTCTTGCAATAGTGTTGGCCTCATAATTACGAATGTCGTATTGTTGAGAATAGTGTGTTAAAATAACTGCAACTATTCCCCCTATAACAAGAACAAGAATAAAGAACTTATGAATCCAAGTCACTGCGTGTCCCACCTGCCCCTTTTTATTTTGTCTTTTTATCATTTCGTTATTTCTTTATTTTATTATAATTTCATTTTATCTCGATTATTGTAAAATCATCTTTTTTTGAAAATTCAATATTGTCTTTAAGATAACAGTCATAAAAATAACCAACTTTATCATGTTCATTTTGTTTGACTAAAATTCCTGTTCCACTTTTTTCTATAATAATATTTTTATCATGTTCTATTGTAATTTTTGTTTCGGGCTCTGCTGATGATATTAATAAGCATGTTTCTTTTGCCAGAATTTGTTTTTGCAGAGCAGAACCACTAGCTTGAGAACTTATCCACATACTTAATATAAGAATTATCGCTATTACAAACAAAAGATTGAAAATAAATTCCCAACCAATCTCAATACCCCTCTTATCTTTAAACATAATTTTGATAGGAAAAATGTATTAATAAATTTTTAGAATATGGTTTTTTAAGGAATACTTTCTATATTTTGACAGGTTGTTGAGAGTTCTTCTGCTGATAATGGAACCAAATAAAGAATAAAACAACCAGGGTCAGAAACTGAAAATTCTTCATTACATCTTATAGAAGCTATGTTTGCATTTTGTATTTCTTTTATTCCATTTAGATAACCAAGAAATTGTCCTACTGTTGCACCTATTCCAGCACCCCAGAGCATTCCTTTTGGTCCTAATAAAGAGCCTATCATAAATCCTGTGAAAGCTCCACCACCCATAGAGATACCAAGATCTTTAACCGCATTACCAAAACTTCCACCCCTTATTCCCATAAAGACTACAACATAATCTTGGTTTGTGTTTAATTTATTTATTTCTATATTTGTTGGAAGTTTAGCATCTTCTTGGCCAGATAAATATTCTAAATAAGTTATATTTTTTATTGGTACTTTCGTAGTTTCCATAAATTCAGTAACGTGTATTTCCATTTGTTTTTCTTTTACATTATCTTCAAATCTAATTATTGAACAGATAACACAATTTGCTTTTGCTGTTCCTTGAAATGATCCTACTTCTATAATAGTTTCTTGCCACGTTGGATTAGAAAAAAAATCATATTTACCTTCTCCTAACATCCACCAACAATCATACATTGCATTGGATATTTCTCTTGCTATGAATATTTCATTTGTTGAACTGATTGTTATTTCTTCTGTTTTACAATTTAAAGGGATTGCAAGTTTTCCTGGCGCAATTCCAGCAACAGATTGGCCTCTTAGAATAACAGATTGATGACAAGCTTCTTTGTCTATTGTGGATTTATATGGGAAAGCATTAAAAAAGAAAAAAATAATTGCAGCACTGAGAATAATTATTATAATAGATATGATTGTTGTTTGAACTAATGCTCCTTTTTTATTATATTTTTTAATCATTTTTTATTCTTTTATTGTTTAATTTGGCTATGCTTAATTTGATTGGTGTTTTATTTATATAAATTTTTACAATACTCCAAATTTTTTCAATAAATGATAAATTGAAAATCCAATTAATGCAAAAAGTACAAGAAGCAATAAAATTTTAATTAGGGTTTTTGCCACAATTGCTTTTTTATTCATTTTCAGCTTGATTTTCATTTTTTTATCTTGTTTTTAATTTATTTTAATTTAAAGATTTTATTTAAGGTTCTATTTCAGGTTCTTTTGTAGTTATCTCATAATAATCTCCTTTATTGATCAGCCAGACATCTTTAATTTGGATTTGAATGCTTGTTAATTCATTATCTGTTTTTAATGGCAGACTTAAAGCACTACAAAATTTGGTTTCACATTTTTTCTTGCAAAGACAAACTAAGTTGGGCTGAATCATTGGCGGTTTTTGAAAATTACCATTAAAATTATGTTCTCTATCAAAAGAAATTATATACCAACCAACAGGACTTTGTAAAGTATAATTGAAAATTGATCCTTGTTCAAGATTATTTAATTTTTCTACAAGGTATTCTAAAGTTCCTTGTGCTTGCATATCATCTTGTTTTCCAAAATAAGTCCGAAAGAGAACAAAACCGGCATAAAGAATAATAACTATGCCGATAAGTGCAATAATAAGTTTAATTATTTGCTCTAAAAGCAATTGCGTTCCTCTTTTGTTCATTTTGTTTATAAAACAATAAGAGAAAGACAATATTTAAAATTTCTTATTTTTGTTAATTCTTATTGCGCAATTTTAGTAGAATTCCAAAGCCCAAGAGCATTTTTAAGTTTTGTAAATAAATCAGCTGCAAATCCCCTCATTGCCCCGCTAAAAATAAAAACAATTATAACAAGAACCAATACTGCAATTATTATAATAATTAAAGTATTAATAGAAAGTTCTACTCCTTTCTTGTTCATTTTATTTTTTATATATTTTATTCTATTGTTCGATAATTGCCGCAATCAAGATCTTCAAAATTAGTACAATCTGGAGATTTTTGCGCTTCTATAGGGAATTGGTCGCAATATTTTACTTCTGTCACATCTCCTTTTTTTAGATTAAATGGTGTTGCGCAAAAAGATTGTTCATCATCTACCACACAAAATGTTCTACATAATTGTCTAGCACTTGTAACATCAGCCTCATTATAAGTTCCTGAGACTCCTGTAATTTTTTCCCAGAGCGCTTTCATACCGCCTGTAAAATATAGTGCTAAAATTACTAAAACAAGAATTGCAAGAATTACTACGATTATTGTCGTAATGTTCATTTCAATAGCTTTTTTATTTTTCATTTTACCTCTTTTGGTTTTCTTTATTTATTTTAAAGGTATGTGCTGTTTTTAAAATTTTCTTTTATCTTTCTATCTTTATTTTTGTTATTTTATTCTTTTTTATTCTTTTTTTAATGCTTTTTACTCTTTTTTATTCTTCTTGTTCTTCTCCACAAATTTTTAAATCTGGATCTGGAAATGTAGATCTTTCATATTCTGGATACCATATTATAAAAAAGAGCTCATTATTTTTTTTATATATTTTTTTACTTATAATTCGTGGATAATATTTTCTTATAGGCATTCTTTTTGTTAAACCTGTTTGTTTAAATTCTGGGGGTTCTTTAGAAAAATCAATTGTTTTATCAGATAAATAAGGAATTTCTTGTCGTGTATTAAAATATATTGCTGAGATTTTTAAATTTTGAATTATCTCACTCTTATATGTTTGTTTATTATAGGTCCAGTTAATTTGTGTATTTTTATCTTGCATTTCTTTTATAATTATTTTAGATTTTACTGGAAGAAAAGCTGGAAACGGTTCAAAACCATCACATAAACAATTATCATCTTCAACTAAAAGACATTCTTCTATATTATTAATCAAAAGATCAAAATTGGTTGTAAATTCTTCTTCAGCTTCTGGAGTCAGTTTTTCACTAAATTCAGCATATAGTGGTTGAAACCAAATTCCTGCTATTAAAATAACTGCAACAATTACAAGTGAGGCGGCTATTGCTTTAATAAGGGTATTTATTTCAATAGCCATCTTAACCACCAAACCTTAGAAAGTTTTTTATTTTTTCTAATAGGGTTAGACCTTGTTTATTTAATATAAAAATAAATATAATAACAAGAGCAAGAACAACCAAGCCAATTACCCACCAAGCAATTTCAGACCAAACAAGCCCCTTTTTATTTTTAAAATTCATATTCTTTATTTTTCAAAGTTTTTCAAGTTTAAAAATTTATAATATTACATTATACCCCCAACTGCCACTGTTGCTAGGAGTGCAAGAGCAATTATAGCTATAAATGCGGCAACTGTATAGAGAAGCATTCCTGTCATTAACATTTTTCCTATTTCTGCTTTTTCTCCAAGTCTGTCTTCCCCTGATTCAATTGTTGTAAGAGTTCCGGTCAAAATAAAGATAATTTCAATAATATAAATTCCAACAATAATTTGCAACCAATAAGGTGGAATCATTTTAACTATATTAAACATTTGGGTAATTTGGTTAAGCCCCATTCCGCCGATTGCTTCTGTTCCTGTTAATTCTCCTGCTGTTATCATCATTTCAAGTCTTCCTAAAATACTGGTTATCATAGATGCGAGTCCAACTACAATTGCAGATAATAAAGGGGCAAGAAAAGTCATATTACTTTTCATTCCAGAAATGATATCAGCCAATAAATCTCTTAATCTTTCATTTACTTTATGAATATTTTTCACATATTCACTTATAGACATTAATGCTTTTGCAGCAACACCTAAACCTTTTTTCACACTCTCAATAAGAATTCTCATACTTGTTTTGATAAGATCAGAAGGATAATAATTGATAGCCCCTCTACCTGTACTGAATATGGCTGTTTTAATATCCATCCCTGCTTGTTGTATATTCAAATTAACAAGACTAAAAAAACCAGCTGTTGGTGTTCCTCTTAATGTTTGCGCCACTCTGCCAAAAGCCATTTCAGCAGGAATTCCGTCTGCAAGCCGATTGCCAAGCTGAAAAATGCTTGAAGCAAATTCTTTTTCAAGTTTTTTTGTTTGAATTCTTGTTTGAATTAATTTTTGTGTTTTTAATCTATAAGAAATGGCAAAAAATAATGCGATTGAAAGAGGGATGCATAAACTTAATAATAAAGCAATTGGCCCAAAAGGTCCTGCCACCCCCTTTGTATCTGGATCAATTTTAAAATCGAAAAAAGTTTGATTTCCCAAAAAATTTCCCAAACCAATTTGGCCAAAACTATAATCAACAGGGGTTGAAGGAATATAATATAATAATAAAGGCAGTAATCCGATTATTAAAAAAGGCAGGGCTATAATGGCAGCTATGAAATATGGTTTTTTTGATTTAAAGTATTTATAATTTGGATTTCTCTCAAGAAGTTCTGTTTCACCAAAACCTCCTGGACGTTTACTTAGAACAGAGTTTGTCATATAAAAAACAACAAAAGGAATAAGAATATTAAATAATAGGGCTACATGATACCATTTAATTGCTCCTTGTAATAGTGTGGAAGCCAAAGGCAATAAGGCTAGACCAAGAGTTGGAAGAACAATTCCTAACATATAGACATTTGTAATAGGACTTTTAACTTCATGACTATAATGCAACATTTTTTCATAAACCCCATCAAGAATTACTTCGAGAGATTTTTCAAGAATTTGTATACGTCTAGCTTCTGATGGTTCATAAAGAGAGGATTCAATCAAATGAAAAGCTTCTAAAAATTCAAGATTATGTTCGCGCCAAGTTTCAAGATAAGCATCCAAGGCATCTTTTATTGTACTGTATTTGCCAGTTTCAACATTCCAAAATATTTTTTTTAAATCCAATGAAAGGGGTGGTTGTAGATGTTGGGATGCAAAGTGTATAGCCCTTTCTAGATTTGATGTGTGTCTCATATAAACAACCATATATAAAATACATGGAACCATTTGAGAGGATGCTTTAAGACGCCATTTTTGTTCTAATCTTTGTGGCAGGGTATTAAAAAAATAGAATAAAAAGAAACCAATAAAAAAAATCAGTGCAAAAATTAAAAAAGGAAATACCTCTGTTAGCATAAATATTGCAAATGAAATTAATGATGCAAGGATTATTGTTGCAATCAAGGCAAAAATAGCCAATCCGCTTGCCTCTTCTGGCTCAACATCGAGGTGGGCTCTTTCCAGCGCTTTTCTTGTTCTTTCTTCATCTTTTTTTGAAATTCTTAATTTTATAATTCTACCTATGCTTTTACAAGCTCTCTCATATTTACTAAGACCTGCAAGAGTTTCTTGTCTAAATTTTCTATACTCTCTAGAATATTCAGCAGGGGCTTCAGAAACATCTTCTCTTAATTCTTTTGCTACTTTAGCTTCAAATTTTTTTAGAAGGTCTTTAACTTCTTTTCTTTCCATCTCTTTTCTTTTAATTTACCCCTTTTTATTAGTTTTAAAAAAGAAAAAAGATTATAAAAAGATTTCCAAAAGCCAAGATAAATCAACAAAAAATATTTAAAGGTATTTTAACTATAAACATTAACTAAATAGTAAAAATTACAAATATAAAACAAATATAAAAGATGGTATTAAAAATTTTGAGAGTAAGTGATGTGGTTGGAATGAAGATTTTTACAGATTCTGGCGATTATATAGGGATTATAGAGGAAGCTAACGTGGTTGGAAATAAGATAGAGAGCTGGCGTGTTAGAATTGCTCGCGATAGTAGTTTTTCTTCTTTACTTTCTGGAGCAAGAGGTTTGATAATTCCTCACCAATATGTTAAAGCAGTAAGTGAAGTAGTAATTATTAGTAAAAGCGCCATTCCTGCACAAGATGAGATCATTGAAGGAACAGAAACAGCAATAGAATAAATAAAAAAATTCAATTTAAAATGGCTGCAGAAACTTTTGTCATATTTACACATCCTTTTTTTACAAACATACTTCTACCTTTTTTATTGGTTTTTGTTGTTATTTATGCTATTCTTGAAAAAACCAGAGTTCTTGGCGAGGAAAAAAAATATGCTAATCTGATTGTTGCTATTATTGTTGGGTTCATATTTATTGGAGTCCAATCTCTTGTTGGCTTCACACTCAGATTTATTCCTTTAATAGCCACTATGGTTATTATTTTATTAGGTTATTTTCTGGTTTTTGGTTTTATTGGGGTAAAACAAGAGGCCAAAGGGATGCAAATAACTCTTGGAATATTATTTGGATTAGCTATTTTAGCATCAATAGCTTGGTCCTTTGGGTTATTTGAAAAAATTCAATTAGGTAATATGAATAGCGATGTTATAGCTATGATAATTTTCTTTGTTATTTTTGGAGGAGCAATAGCTTTGGTATTAGCTACAGGTAAAAACCAAAAATAAAATAGAGATAAAATAGAGATAAAAAGAGATAAATAAAGAAAAATAAATAAAAAAAGAAATCAGATAAAATCAGATAAAAAGAAAAGTATATAAAACATAATTTTTTTAAATATAAGTAAGCATAAAAAATTAAATTAAAGGATAAAAAGATAAAAAAAGAGGAAAAAACAAAATAAATAAATTAAAAAATGGCTAATTATTATCCAAGTTATGCTTGGAACAGTCTTTATGGAATAATACAACAATGGGAAGCTTTTGGTGTTTTTACTGTTCTTCTGCCTTTGGTTTTAGTTTTTACTATTGTTTTTGCAATACTTGAAAAAATAAATCTTTTTCATAATCGTGGAGTAAATTTACTTATTGCTTTAGTTATCGGATTTTTTACTGTAAGCAACCCTTATGTTGGGGCTTTTTTTATGAATTTTTTTGCTAATATAGGAATTGGCATAGCTATAATTATTGGCCTAGTTGTTTTATTAGGTGTGTCATTAAAACCAGATACTGATTCATGGAGATGGATTTTTAGCATATTTGGCGGAGTTATATTTTTAGTTGTTCTTGCTCGTTCAGGAGTTTTTGAAACAGTTGTAGGAAATAATTTTTGGTATTGGTTCCAAGCTAATAGTGCCATAGTTATAATTTTCATATTTGTTGGTTTAATGGTTGCAGCTGTTTTAATAGGGTCTATAGCAGCTCAGAAAAAATCAAATATTCAAATTCCAATGGGGAGATAGATTAAAAATAAAAAATGGTAGCAATAGATTTAACAGGAATTTCATCTTTTATTCCTGTTTTTGGTTTCTTACTAATTTTTGTAGTTACTTATGCTCTTTTAGGTAAGACACAAGCTTTAGGAGAAAACAAGTTTGTTCATATTTTTGTTTCATTTGCAATATCTATAATTTTTCTTGTTTCAGCAAATGCTGTAAATTATGTTAAAATAATTGCTCCCTGGTTTGCTGCTTTTATTGTTTCCTTATTATTTATTGTTCTTCTTGTTGGATTAATTAAAAAAGATATTGATACTTTTTTCAACCCACGTTTTGCTTGGGTTTTAGTAGCAGCATTAATTATTGTTTTTATTGTTTCAGCAATTTTTGTTTTTGGCGATCTTCTTAGCAAATATTTCGCAGGACCAAAAACTTTTTTAATGCAACCACAAATAATCGGTATTATTGTCCTTTTAGGAATAACAGTATTTGCCGCATGGCTTCTAACAAGGAAATAAATAAAAATTTTTTCTTTCAGTTTTTTAATAAATTATATAAGCTTCTTTTTCCATAATTTTACAATAAGAAAGATAAAAGAGATAAAATGAATAAGAAATTTTTGTTGATATTTGTAATTGCAACATTTATGTGCTTTTTTATTCTAAATTCTCAAGTAAAGGCAGACTGCATCGGAGCAACAACAAATTTTACTTGCGGAGATACTGTAACTGAATCTTGCACATTAAATCAATCAGAACCTGAACATAATGATAGCTGTTTTATAATAAATGCCAATGATACAATTATAGATTGTAATGGTTATAATTTAACAGGAAATGGAAGTATTGATTCTTCTGGAAAAGGTTTTATAGGAACAAACCTTGATAATGTAACAATAAAAGATTGTATTATTGTTGATTTTGATTATGGTATATGGATTAATTATTCCACCCACTTAATAATCTATAATAATACTCTTACTTCTAACCAATATGGCGGAATTGGTTTGAATGCTACTAGTTATAGTAATTTATCA
>Ga0315539_1000967_pt1 | contig 21424 bp, 15 predicted proteins | sample SalMarSW160150MG_FD_203097 | JGI IMG/M metagenome (GOLD analysis project Ga0315539, IMG submission 203097) | Salt marsh sediment microbial communities from the Plum Island Ecosystem LTER, Massachusetts, United States - Salt Marsh Sediment SW1601-150 ... | reverse complement strand
GTCCTGCCACCACCCCCACCCAGGCGATAACAATAAGAATAGAAGCCGCCAAACTCATACGGCGGTCATACTGCCTTTCTACCAGTTCTGGAAGAGTATAAAGCGCAGCACCTCTTACTTTCCTGGCGAAGAAAATCCCCAGAATCACGAGGCCGATGGAGCCAACAAGAAGCCACCAGGCGCCAGTCAAACCTTGCTTGAACCCCAGGCCAGCCATTCCCACAGTTGCTGACCCCCCTATTGCAGTGGCTACAAGTGAGCCGGTGATAAGGAGCAGAGTTCCCCGGCGGTGGGCAACGAAGAAGCCATTCTGGCTTCCTGCTCTTTTCCTACTCCACACCCCTATGCCAATTATGGCAAGAAAATAGACGGCAATGATAGTTAGTTGTAACATCTCACAACAATGTAGCTTTCAGCTATCAGCTTCATACTGAATGCTGACCGTCGACTGATCCTGTATTAGTAGTTGGCACCTCTTCCCTTAAGTGAATACAATCCCCGGCCACTACCTTCTTCAAAGAGCCATTCCTCTTCTTTACTATCAGTGCTCCGGTGGTATCAATGTCGATTGCCCGCCCTACTATCACCTCACCCGGCGCTGCTATCCTTACATCCTTATTTAATGTTATAGAGAGTTTCTTCCACTCTTGGAGCAAATCTGCGTTCATTAACAGAGGCTGCAGTCTCTCTATTTCCATTAATAATGCGCTTAAAAACTCCTTCCTGGAGATTTCCCTTCCCAACGCACCCTTTAAGGAGGTCACCATTTTCTCAAACTGGGGAATAGAAGTATTGGCGTTTATACCTATCCCGACGTTCACAAAGTTTACAACATCCATTTCAGCATCCATTTCAGCCAGTATGCCACACACCTTCCTTCCTTCAATCAAGACATCGTTGGGCCATTTTAATTCGGCCTTTAGCCCAAATAGCTTTCTAATTGTAGCTGCCACGGCAATAGAGGCCATCAGGTTTATTCTGGGAGCATATGCGGGACTTATCACGGGGCGTAAAACGAAAGTGAAGTAAATCCCTCCTCCTGGCGAGAGCCATTCCCGGCTCAATCTTCCCCGCCCGCGGGTCTGGGCTTCGGCAATCACGATTGTCCCCTCCCCTACCCCCTTTTTAGCTAACTCTCTTGCTGCGTCCATAGTCGAGCCAATCTCTGGGAAGTAGTGAATTCTTTGTTCTAAACCGGGAAATTCGTAAGGAAGCAGCAAATCTGGAGAGGAGACCAGCCTGTATCCCCTGGGCGAGGCCTCTATTACATACCCGTCCTCTTTCAAGCTGCGAATATGCTTCCAGATAGAAACCCTGGAGGTGCCAAGCTGGTTAGAAAGTGTCTCCCCAGAAAGATAACCACCACACTCTCGAAGAGCTTTCAATATTTGCTTCTTCGTTTCGTTAACCTTCATTTTCCAAATGTTAACCATTGTACTGGTTTTTGTCAATTGCCCTGTCGTTTGACTATTTCTATTGCTTTGCATATCATTAATGCCCGGTTCAAAGGACAACTAGAACTAAAGCAAATGGAGAGAGTTAAGCTATCTTTGCCAACAATTCCACCTGCTTGCACGCTGATGGCCTGAGAGAAGCTATTAAATTTGAAGGTTAATCTAATTACGACCTGACTCTTTATCTCAATACCAAAATGAAATACAAGAGATACACAGCACTCACTATTACAACAAGTCTACTTGAAGAGGCGGCCCTGGTGGCAGTCGTGCTCTGGCTGCTGCCAATGGTTGCGATAAATATCCCCCTCTGGGGTCTCATCCTTATGATGATTGCTCTCGGGGTATATAATTCTATAAATTACCGACTTAGCAAGAAGGCGCTAGTTAAGAAGCCGATGATTTCGCTGGACATTGGTAGTCGAGGTCGAACAACAACTCCCATTTCCCCTAAAGGTTATGTTCGGGTTAACGGTGAACTGTGGCAAGCTTCGTCTAATTCAACTATAGATGCCGGCGAGGAAATTGCTGTTGTGGGCATCGAAGGGATGACGCTTCTGATAAGCCCTGTAGAAAAAGATAATCGCACCCGCAAAGCTGATGCATTTTCTGGTTAATAGAGTCGTGTTGCTGTGGACAAAGCTAAAGAAAAGGGTTATCCTTTAGACGCTGATGGAGATTACCTGGCTAGGACATTCCTGCTTTCTGATTAGAGGGAAAGAAAAAACCATTATAACAGACCCATGTCATCCTGATTTGGGCTACCATATGGGTGAACCTGAGGCGGATATAGTGACATTGAGCCATTTCCACCCTGGTCATAGCTACATCGAAGGCGTTGCCAATGAGCCTAAACAAATAAAAAGCCCCGGGGAATATGAAATAGAGGGAACATTCATCACGGGAATCTCTACTTTCCATGATGATAAGAAGGGAGAATTGAAAGGGAAAAATACCATTTATGTTATCGAGATGGATGGAATAACTTTATGTCACCTAGGTGATCTGGGGCATCCTCTAGGTCCGCATTTGGTAGAGGAATTAGGAGATGTCGATATACTATTCTTGCCCGCCGGGGAGGTGTCTACCATACCTGTTGACACGGCTGTGGAAATAGTAAGGCAATTAGAGCCTCCCATTGTCATCCCTATGCACTATAAGACAGAGGCGTTCACTGGCAATCTCAGTCTTGTGGACAAATTCCTGGATAAAATGAGAATTCGGGAGCTAGAAGCAAAGCCCAAACTCTCGATTACTTCATCCTCACTGCCCACCACCACACAAACCATAGTTCTCAACTATCTCTAAATCCTAAATCCAGAGGACTGAGCAGTTTTACATTTTTGTCATTAGCGCTTCAATGCGAAATCCCAATCAGCCTTAAAAGTTGATGGCACAAGCGGGTAACCGACGGTTACCTCTACTTCTTGAGACTGCCAATGAAAGCGTCAATATCCATAGCAGCCATGGTCATAGTATGAAGCGTACCCCTTGCCCCCAGAGCTACCGCCACCCTGGATATTGCTTCATTACTGGGAGCTTCCAAAATGTTCAGGAAGTCATACGGTCCTAGCACAGCATACTGAGCTAGAATCTTCGCTCCCATTGCCTCCACTTCTTTGTTGACCTCTTTGATCCTTCCAGGATTTTCCATGATAGTCTTTCTTCCCTCATCTGTGAGGGTCGTCACCATTATGAATTTAGCCATCTTTTACCTCCTCTATGCCGTTTTGCACTTCAAAGACCCCGGGTTAAGTCCCGCTTGTGCCTATATTAGGTGGCTCTTTCTTATCACTCTGAGCAAAGTGAAGAGTTCAGACTCTTCACTAGTGCCCAGGGCACCAAAATAAACTCCTCAGCAATCCTGTAAGAACTTATGCAGAATGATATATATTATACTATCAGAGCAAGCATTTCTCCAAGAGTTCTTTTTCCCTTTTCCTCATTTCGTCTTCTTCCTCGGGTTCTTCATGGTCATAGCCTAGAAGATGAAGTATCCCGTGGATAATCAGCAATGCCAGTTCTCTTTCGGGTGAATGTCCTTGTTCACTGGCTTCTTCTATTGCTTGGGGATAGGAGATGATTACCTCTCCGAGGCGGGTTATCTCATCAGGAGGGAGAGCGAAGGAATCATCGACTTCCTTCTGTGAAAGCATACAGAAAGCAAGCACGTCAGTAGGTTCATCCACCCCCCGGTAGTCTCGGTTAAGTTGTTGCACCGTCTCTGAATCGGTGAAAACCAGGCTCACCTCGTAAGGAGTAGCCACCCCTTCATCCTTAAGGACCTGCTGGACTATCTTCTTAACCCAACCTCCATCCACCAGCCCACGAAATTCCTCTTCAACGAAAATTCCGATTTCTTCTGGCATGGTAAAAAACGCGTTCTTACCCTTATAAGCAACTCATCTTGTTTACCGTTGCTATACTATAAAGGTTTTATCTCCCAGTTAAATGCCCAACTGCCCAATGTTCAAGGTGGGTTTGAATATGCCAGTCTGAAATTCTTCCTAGCTCTATGTCAATCAATGCAAGTGATCCAGTATTTGCAATACCGGCTGCATCCCATGTAAACACTATCTCATTGCCCGAATTAGAATCAAAGTATCTAAAACTTCCAATTACATGCCAGAAAATTCGCTCGAAGCCTTCCTGAAAGATTCCTCAACACTACCCTATTACTCCCACCCCTACCTGCTTCTCCACGAGAATGCCAGAATTCATCGCCAACTCCTCTTGTCATTTTATCTAGAACCACATAAAAGTTATCCTGTGTCCAATCCTTACGACGACCTTTGAGCAACTTTGCGGCTTCTATAAAGAGTTCATGTAAAACTGATAAGCCTATAGTTTTTTGGATAACATGTTTCTGTGGCTCCTTAAAAGCCCTCGGACAAAGTTTCCTCCAAGCAGCCCAATATTGATCCAAGGCATCAATGAGTTCATCGATCGCAAGAGTTTTAAGTATTGGATCCCTGAGAATAGATTCCAAGGAGTTTGTGAACGCTCTTTGGCTAACGCCGCTTCCCCTTTTACCCGGGAGCTTAATTCTATTTTCCCATGGAGACCCTGCTCTACGATTCAACCTATCTGCAATTTGAACAGCTGCTTGAGTTCTCTCCAGCGTTTCTACTGCCCCTAACACCCCAAGTTCTTCCCTTTGTTCAGGTGTGAGTCTGGCAATAAATCTGTCTGAGAGGTCGGACCGAACTGTCTTTTGTGTACGGTTTATGACAACAAACTGTTTAGCTTCACAAAAACGCGGATTCGCTGCCTCCTTTTTCCCTAGCTTTACGGGGCATATGATGATAACTGGTAAAGCAAAATCAGAGTGAATTTCGTCCCTCCTTATGGCCTCTCTTAGGCCTCCGATTCTGTGTTGACCGTCTACTTCATATAAGATCGAGCTGTCGGGCATGCTTAAAATTCCATATTTTCCATCTTTGGATCTGAATCCAACAGATTCTCGGACGCTTAACAAGACTGCCGGGGGAGAAATGTTATCTGGATTTGCAATATATTTAGCAAATAACCTAGCCCTGACCATACTCAGTCTTCTTTGGTAACCTTCACGATTATCTGGCGACCATGCATCAGCCTGTACTCTTCTCTCATCACAGAGTTGTTCAGCCAACATGCAAGCGGCGTAAAACTTTTTCCCATTTTGCTCTATTTCAAAAGCAGGCAGTTCCATTATTCACCTCCTTCTGAGGATTCTCATGGCTCCTTATTATTTCACCTAACCTCAGTATATACCAATTTCCCTTCCATTGTTAATAGAAAAGATGCTGGTTTTAACTCCCCTGATACTGCAGCATTATAATCCTCTGGCTGCTTTTATTGAACCCTCTCTCCCAATGTTTGCTCTGCTTTATATATCCCTGAAGAGCTAGTAAAATAACATAAATGGCTGTAACGCCCCTTAGAAAGCAGTATCTCAGGGTTAAGCAGAAGTATCCCGAGGCTATAGTTTTCTTCCGCTTAGGTGACTTCTATGAGACCTTCGATGAAGATGCCAAAGTCGCTTCGAGAGAGCTGGACGTTGTCCTGACTTCCCGGGAGATGGGTAAGGGAAACAGGGTACCCATGGCGGGGATACCTCACCATGCTCTGGATAACTATCTGGCTAAGCTTATCAACCGGGGGCATAAAGTAGCTATCTGTGAGCAGCTTACTCCTCCAGGCAAGGGACTGGTGGAGAGAGACGTCATTCGCGTGGTGACGCCAGGGACAGTGGTCGAACCCAATCTGCTTGAGAGTAAAAGCAATAACTACCTCGCCAGCCTGGCTGTTGAGGGCGAAGAAGCGGGAATCGCCTATGTTGATATAACCACGAGCGAGTTTGCCACCACTCAGCTTCCCGCTGAAAGAGTCATGCCTGAATTGGAGCGGCTTCAGCCCAGCGAAGTTCTTATTCCCGAAGGTGCTGACGATTATGCTCAATTGCCGTTCACCACAAGCCGACTTGATGATTACTGGTTTGACCTGGAGATTGCTCAGGAAGATTTGCTGGAACACTTCGGCGTTGTTAGCCTGGAAGGCTATGGCTGTGCTCGCTTGCCTTTAGCCATACGGGCCGCAGGCGCATTAATACATTATGTCAAAGAAACGCAAAAGGAAACTCTGCCCCAGCTAAGCAAACTTGCCACCTACTCTACAGATTCCTTTATGATCCTCGATGGCCAGACCATCCGCAATCTGGAACTTTTTCAGGGCGGCAGGTGGGGAGAAACTGGATACTCCCTCCTCTCCGTCATTGACCTGAGCAAGACAGCCATGGGTGGCAGGCTGCTCAAGAACTGGCTGGGGCATCCCCTTCTGGACCTCGCCATATTGAATCGGCGGCAAGAGGCAGTTGCCTGGTTTCATCAAAATAACTCGGCTCGACAGAAAGTCATCTCTCTCTTATCGGATATTGCCGACCTGGAGAGGCTGGTTAATCGAGTGAGTAGTGGCAGAGTCATGCCCCGAGAGTTGCTAACGCTTCGCTCCAGTTTGGAAAAGGTACCAGACTTGAAAGCGGCCATGACCAATGGGGACGCCCTAAACTGGCTAAGCGCCGAACTTAAGCCCTGTCCCGATATCGTGGACTTAATCGCCAGTGCTATTGCCGATGAACCGGGGGATTTAGAGCGAGGTGGTGTGATAAAGGAAGGTTTTTCCCCTGAGCTGGATGAAATTCGCCGCAATTCCCGGCAGGCGAAGCAATATCTGGCTGGCCTGGAGCAAAGGGAAAGGCAGCGCACGGGAATTAAGTCCCTAAAAGTAGGCTACAACCGGGTATTCGGCTATTATATCGAGGTATCTCGAGCTAATCTCAGCTTAGTTCCTCCAGACTATATTCGTAAGCAGACTTTAGCGGAAGCGGAAAGGTTCTTCACCCCCGAACTTAAGGAGTATGAATCGCTGATTCTCAATGCACAGGAAAAGATCGCTGACCTGGAGGCTGCCATTTACCGGCAACTTTGCCAGCAGATAAGTGCTGTTGGCGGACAAATTTTGGCCACCGCCATAGCCGTCGCTCAACTTGATGCCCTTTCCAGCCTCGCTGAAGTAGCAGCACGCAATAGTTATGTCCGTCCAACGCTGACAAACGAGGATGTCATTGACATTAAGGGAGGGCGTCACCCCATTGTGGAGCAGAGCATAGGCAGCGATAATTTTGTTCCTAACGACGCTTATTTATGTAACAAGGATAATCAACTTATCATACTTACAGGTCCCAACATGTCAGGAAAGTCTACCTATCTCAGACAGGTAGCTTTAATTATCCTCCTAGCTCAGACAGGAAGCTTTATCCCTGCCGATTCAGCGAATGTTGGAATTGTTGACCGCATCTTTACTCGCATTGGCGCCCAGGAGGACCTAGCTGCTGGTCAATCCACCTTTATGGTGGAGATGACTGAGGCAGCAAATATCCTGAATAATGCTACCCCTCGCTCCTTTATAATCTTGGATGAAATTGGGCGGGGCACTTCCACCTATGATGGACTTTCTATTGCCTGGGCAGTAGCCGAGTTTATCCATAACCACCCTGAGCTTGGAGCGAAGACCATTTTTGCAACTCATTATCATGAATTAGTGGACCTGGCGGGTATCCTGCCCAGAGTGAAAAATTTTAACGTAGCGGTGGCGGAGGAAGGAGACAAAGTTATCTTTCTCCACAAGATTGTCCCCGGGGGCACCGACAGGAGCTATGGCATCCACGTGGCTCAATTAGCCGGACTGCCCAAATCGGTAATCGCTCGAGCTCAGCAAGTCTTAGCTGAGCTGGAAAGCCATGCCTCCAAAAAAAGCAAAGTCCCTCGGCGTAAAGCGTCGCTCCAGATTCCTCTTTTTACGCAAGGCTCCCTATTAGCTGACGAAATTACCCAGCTTGACATTGATTCCATGTCCCCTCTGGAAGCAATCACCAAGCTCTATGAGCTCAAGCGAATGGCTCAAGAGAATAAGGACTCACCGCCCGAGGTGAAAATCCAAAAACCGAAATCTTAAACCTTAAACAAGCTCAAAATTCAAACCTTAAATGTTAAAACCGGTTTTGGATTTTGAATTTGGTTATTTGAATTTGTTTAGGATTTAGTGCTTAGTATTTTAAAGATTCGTGATTATGCCATAGGAGCAGGTAAGTAAGAATAAGTATATGTTGGAGAAAATTCTAACAACTTTGAATTCATTCTTTCAGGGTAAAGCAGAAGCCAAGATCATTATCGATAGGTTAGATATTACTATAGTCTTTCAGACTTTAATAATATCAATATCATTGCCAGAGGTAATCGGAGGTCAATCTACGGGTTAGTCATAGTTCCCTTGAGATACGCATAAACATAAACCGAGGTTTTATCCCCTCCCCCTGGCGCACTATCGCAACCCAGTTCAAGTAATGCGCTTTGTACGGCTCTAGCATCGTCACTGGTATAGCATTGGCGGGCAATATAAGGATGACCTTCTTTGGGAACTTTATGTTCTATAACTAAACGATTTACCCAATTAGATGCTATACCACAACACCAATCTGGGTATGAGCCACCCAGTTTATTTATATGCGCTAAAATTTCCTCATAAACATCTCGTGCTGCTAGTGGTAGCATAATCCACCTCCTCTGATATGAATTATAACACTGGAGTAAAGGGTGTCAATGGCTATAGAAGATGAAACCAAACAGGGCATAGTCAGTTACCACAACTAGCCTGTTTTCTGCAGGTTCTAGGTTCAATATTCAACTGAACCTACCTCCGCACATAGTGTATATTAGCAGGTAAGTATAATTGGGCCTAGAGATTCGAAGGATTGGATAATCTAGAAGCTACTATTAAAGGGTAGTAGTGTGATATTCTACCTACACTTTGGCTTGGACTTGAGCTAGAAAATCAGCGCATTCCCTGGCTATTCCCAGAGCATCCAGATGATAGAGAGAGCGAAGAAAATCTTGCTTTCCATGAGTTACGAATTCGTCAGGAATGCCTAATCGCTTCACTTTGACATCTGAGGCTTCCGCCTTTTCCAGCAGCTCCAGCACCGCGGCACCAAAGCCGCCGCTAAGAACATTCTCCTCTACTATGACCATCTTTTTGGTGTATTTAGCTACATTCAAAATAAGCTCTGTATCCAGGGGCTTAGCGAATCGGGCATTAATTACCATGACATCAATGCCCCCGAGAGCTAAATGTTCCGCTGCTTCCAGAGAAGGCATGACAGTAGAGCCGATGCCAATTATGACTATATCTTCACCTTGCCTTATTATCTCAGCTTTGCCTATAGGAAGCTTATGAAGCCCGGTGGACAGCGGCACGTCCGCTCCCCAACCCCGAGGATAACGAATTGCCATGGGATGCTCTGCATTGAGGGCAGTATAGAGCAGGTCTTGCAGTTCATTCCCATCCTTAGGCGCGCAAACAATCATATTAGGCATCAAACCAAGATAGGATAAATCAAATATACCTTGATGTGTTTTGCCATCCTCTCCGACAATGCCGCTGCGATCGAGGGCAAAAATGACAGGCAGATCAGGAAGACAAACATCATGCAATACCTGGTCGAAGGCTCGCTGCAAGAAAGTGGAATATATAGCTACAATAGGTATAAAGCTCTGGGTAGCTAGACCGGCGGCTAAGGTAACCGCATGCTGCTCGGAAATCCCTACATCGTAGATGCGCTCAGGAAACTCCTTGATCAGAGAAGATAGGCTATTGCCGTCAACCATGGCAGCGCTTATCACTACCACTCTGGGATTATCCCTAAGCAGTCCACCGACTGTTCGAGCAAATATCTGACTATAAGTAGGTATTGTGGCCAAGCCCTCGCTTTTAGGGGATAGCCCATGGAAGCGAGTGGGATTATCCTCAGCTGGTTTGTAACCCTTGCCCTTCGTAGTTAAGACATGGACGATGACTGGCTTGTAGTAATTCCTGGCTTGAGTCAAAGTTGCTTCCAATTCAGCAGTGTTATGACCGTCTATCGGACCCAGGTAAGTGAACCCAAGCTGCTCCCACATCATGGTGGGCATGACCACCGCTTTTATCCCTTCCCTGATACGGCGCAATGCTCCCTCCAACCTCTTTCCTCCGGGCAAAAAAGACAGCAACCGACTCGTTTGTTTCTTGGCCCGTATATAACCATGGGTTGTTCGCACTATATTTAGCCGCTTGGCTATCGCTCCTACTGTAGGTGAAATGGACATGCCGTTGTCATTGAGCACCACGATAAGCCTTGTGCCCAAATGCCCGGCGTGATTCAGTGCTTCGTAAGTCATGCCACACGTAAGGCACCCATCGCCGATGACAGCTACCACGTGATGATTACCGCGAGCAAGGTCGCGGGTCAAGGCCATGCCCAAAGCCGCTGAAATAGAAGTACCACCGTGTCCCGTAGTGAAAGCATCGTGAGGACTTTCATCTCTATCAGGAAATCCTGAGAGCCCCTGGTATTGGCGAAGGGAGTGAAATTGCTCCTTTCTTCCCGTTAATAGCTTATGAACGTAACTTTGGTGCCCCACATCCCAGATTATCTTGTCTTCCGGACTATCAAATACCCGGTGCAAGGCAACAGTAAGCTCCACCGCCCCCAAACTGGATGCTAGATGTCCCCCATTTTGGCTAACCCGGCTTACCAATAACTCTCTGAGCTCGGAACAAAGTTTGCCTAGTTCATCCCGGTTTAGCCCCTTAACATCGCGGGGGGCGTTTATTTTGTCCAGTATCTTAGACAATTCACTCTCCCACTTTAAATTATAACAAATTTTACTCTTACACAAGCTCCGGCCGTTAAGATTGTTGTGCTAAGCTCGAAGCATCCGACTAAATATTCCCTTCAATCCACCTGCCTTTCCCTTGATAGCAGCATAGTCTATTTCACCAACCATCAAGTTGCATATAGTTCTCCACGCCCCGTCACTCCGGTCCAACATTCCAAACGCCAAACGAGGGAAGCGGACAAAGAATTTTGATAACTTACGCGCTATTCTCAGTTCAGACATTATCTTCTTCCCTACAACCTGTTGGTAATCCTGCAACTCGACCTTGCCCCTCGCTAAAGAGTTCTCAACCACTGGTGCGGCAAGCTGGGCGCTCTGGATGGCGTTATAAATTCCCTCACCTGTTAATGAATCAGCAAGCCCAGCCGCATCCCCCAGAAGCAAGGCTTTATCTTGCCATACAAGCCTCCCTTTTGTACATGTTGGTATCAAGTGGCTATTTGACCTGGCGATAGTGTAACTACCAATACTTAGTGAATTTAGAAACTTCTGATGGTGGTGGTCCAAATGTCTTGCCTTGGAGGCGAGACATCCGACTCCAATAGAGAGATGGTCACGCTTGGGGAACACCCAGGCATAACCCCCTGGAATGCATCCCAGGTCTATCTGGATCCGCGATTTCCATTTTGCCAACTCTTCCTCGGGCACAATAATTTCCGACTCCATTCCCGCAATATATTCCACGCTCCTTCCTATACCCAGTTCTTTTGCCACTACACTATAAGCCCCATCAGCCCCGACTACAAGTCGGGAGCGAAAAATGTCGTCGGTAGTGGAAACCTCAACCCAATCAGCACTCATCCGTATTCGCATTACCTTTTGACCGTCTATAAGCACAGCTCCCAGTTGCTGTGCCCTCGTCACCAAAAAATAGTCAAATACATCGCGCATCACGGTATAAATCAGTGGCTGACTATGTTGTCCCACATAAGCATTGCCCAGATTAAAAGTAAAGCTAACCTCATAAATTGCGTCTTCTACTACCTCGGAGATATCGAAATCCAGAAGTTTCGCCGTCTTGCTGGTAACTCCGCCAGCACAACACTTATAGCGGGGCAGTTTCTCCTTTTCTAAAACTAATACCCCGATACCCCTCTTCACCAATTCGTAAGCCAGTGTTGCCCCAGCCGGACCAGCACCAACAACGATTACATCGTGGCTTTGTTTCAACAGTAACCACCGCTAACAAGCGAAGTAATAGAGACCTATCTTCAATTATATCACCTCGAATGTATATCCATCTTCTTCGTAGCCTGTCTTCACTTCCTTTGAAAGTTTTGGTCGGGCCAAGTCATAATAGTTTTTGGGTTAGATTTTTTATGAGCTAACAACTCTTCCCTCAGTTATGGTTTAGATGATTTAGGCCATTGACATTTTTTTGAAACAGTGCTATTCTTAGCCTAATATATCGTAAACGATTCGACAAGGTGCGAATGAAGCTATCGCTCATTTGAACATCAATCAGTTCAGCACTTACCTCCTTTCTGTTTATATAGGTGGTGGGAGCGGGTCAAGCTCCCGCCACTATTTCTCTTAGTCGCCACAACAGAGTGAAGAATTCCAAAGTGGCAAGCACCTCTTCGGCACGGTTGTGTCAATTTGATGGGGGAAATTCACCCCTAGCTTGCTTACCTTGACCAAAACGCATGTTGGTCGCTCTTACTGTGGCACAACATCCACATAGGTAGCGAGATCAGCGATATGGGGCTGCACGGATTGGAGGGACCCATTATTGAATCATGTTCATTTTTTGTATATTGTAAACTCTGTTATAATGTTATGCTTGCAAAACGACTAAAGTTCCCTGAAATAATTTCCTATGGAATAGTAAGGAGAAGTTAAATATGGCAGTAAAGTTCGAAGCTGAAAACCTAATTTTGACAACGTGGCTCATGATACACCGAGCCGATGCCCTTCTTAAGATAAGTGAGGACAAACTATTTAGTGAATACAAGCTTAATTCGGAGCGATATGCAGTGCTTGTGACTATACAATACATCGGAGGTAGTGCAAAGCCAAGCGAAGTAGCCCGGTGGTTACAACGTAGCCCGAACAGTATAAGTATGCTAGCCGACCGCATGGTCAGGGCTGGTCTGATCAAAAGGACAAGAGACAGGATTGACTGCAGGGTAGTACGTTTGACTATCAGCAACAGGGGGAAGGACGCCCTTAAACCGGCAACCCAGGCAGGCTGGGATTTCATCCAAGAAATCCTCTCGCCATTATCATACGAGGACAGGCGTACCCTTATCAACCTGCTCAAGATGATAAACTACAAGACACTTAAGTATCTCAATCCCGGAGCGGACATAGAGCGAATGCTCAGAGATGAGGCTAAGAGCCATAATAATTTAATGGAACGGCTGGTGGAGTACCTTGGGCCCTCTGTTCCTGGAGCCAAATCTCAGGGTGGTAAGAAGGGAAAGAGCACACAGTGAGTACAGTTAACTTCATTTATGCTAGCTGGCGCAGAGCAACTCCACATTGTCCGCAATAATCCCGACAGGATAGAACACATCCCCAGTTTCAACCCTCGGGTAAAACATCTCAGCCACTGCCGTTATTGATATGCCGTACTTCGGTATAGGGTGAGGTATGTGTCAAATCAGTAACTAGGTATGGCTGAACGATATGTTATATAATCAAGGAGAAATATAAAAAAAGTGACAGGTAATTGTCAGGCCAATTTTACGATGTCATCATAGTAGGGGCGGGGCCAGCCGGAAGCCACATAGCTTACGAACTAGCTTCGTCAGGTCACAATGTCGCTATTTTTGAGAAAAAAAGTGCGCCAGGACTTAATGCCTGTTGCACAGGAATAATCAGTACCGAATGCTTACAGTCCCTGGACATCGACGCAGATGTGATATTCACCAGGGTAAACTCGGCCAAGTTTTTCTCCCCTTCAGGGAGATGCTTAAGATTCCAAACTGAAACGGTTCAGGCTTACGTTGTCAACCGGCTTTTGCTCGATAAAGCGCTAGCCTCTAAAGCCCAATCCGGGGGGGCACAATATTTCTTCTCTTCCCCAGTAGTTGATGTTATTGCCGGGAAGGATAACATACAAGCGGAAACCTTATGCTTCGGATCCAGGGAGACATTCAGTGCTAGAGTTGTGATACTGGCTAACGGATTCAGGCCCAAGTTGACCCAGAAGCTGGGGCTGGGCAAAATCAAGAGTTTCCTGGTAGGTGCTCAGGCCGAAATTGAAGCGAAAAACGTTGATGAACTCGAAGTATACTTCGGTCAGGAAATAGCGCCGGGTGCGTTTGCCTGGCTTGTGCCCACTTCAACAAATAAAGCATATGTTGGTCTTTTAACAACATCTCAGGCCAATCTACATCTGCAAAAGTTCCTCAACAATCTCTTTTGCCGGGGTAGAATAACAAGTCGGGAGGTGGAAATCGAGCAAAAGGCTATTCCCGTAAGAACTTTAGCCCGCAGCTACAGAGACAGGATACTAGTTATTGGGGATGCTGCCGGGCAGGTCAAGCCAACTACCGGCGGAGGAATATACTTCGGGCATCTTGGTGCCCGGATAGCAGCCGAGGTGCTCGATGAGGCTCTCAGCAGTGATAATTTAACTGCCAGTCAGCTTTCGCGCTATCAAAAGCAGTGGAAGGCAAAAATGGGCAAGGAACTCTCCCGTGGCTACTGGGCTAGATGGGCTTATACCAAACTAAGCGACCGCCAAATCGAGGGAATATTCAACGTGTTGGACTCCGGGGGCATGGCTGAGGCTTTGCTCAACTCCAGCAATTTTTCCTTCGATTGGCACAGCAGGTTAATTCTGGCTGCCCTGAGACATAGCTCCGCCTATCCCTTGCTGAAAATCAAGCATCTCCTTTCTCGTGAGGCTAGTTTATGATTCAAACAAATCATCCTCCCCAGCATGTCGCCGTTATCATGGATGGCAATGGCCGATGGGCAAAGAAACGCCATTTACCCCGGTTTGCCGGACACAATGCTGGCAGCGAGAATATTCTCCCGGTGGTGAAGATTTTTGCCAATTATGGAGTAAAATACCTGACCCTTTATATGTTCTCCACAGAGAACTGGAACCGGCCGAGAATAGAGGTCGCAGGCTTACTCAGTCTTCTGGCAAGGAAGATTGACCAGGAAACTCAGGCTTTTCATCAAGAAAATATCCGACTGGTACACTTGGGCAGGCTGGACAGGCTGTCTCGGAAACTGAGAGAAAAGGTGAAAGCAGCAGTAGAACTCACTAAAAATAATACAGGGCTTACGCTTTGCCTCGCCTTCGATTATGGTGGGCGGGATGAAATTGTCCAGGCGGCCAGACGTATCGCTGACGCTGGTATTCCTGGTGACAATATAGATGAGTCTGTGTTTGCCCAGTATCTATATAGCCCTAACATCCCTGACCCCGACCTGGTCATACGCACCGCTGGTGAGAGCCGCCTGAGCAACTTTCTTATCTGGCAAGCTGCCTATAGTGAATTTTACTTCACTCCGGTTTTATGGCCTGACTTTGGTCTTAAAGACGTTGAGGAGGCGCTTTCTGAATATAAACGCCGCCAGCGCCGTTTTGGTAAAATATGAGGCGTTCAACAACCACCCCATGACAAGAGGCGAAAGGCGCTCGCATGGCACCCCATTTCTTGTCATTGCGGGAAGCCCCGATGAATCGGGGCGACGAAGCAAACTCAACGAGATTCCTCGCTCACGCTCGGAACAGGCTCCGCAACCTCGAATATCCAAAGTGACTCTCATCGCAAGCAGTGGTATAATCAGTACGGGATAAAAATCCAGGCGCGTTTTCAGAGGAGGCATGGCAGTTTTACAGATTCGCACCTTGCCCAACCCTGTGTTGCGGCAAAAGGCCAAAAGAGTAGCCAAAATCGATAACTCCATTCAAAAGTTAATCGATGACATGATTGATACGTTACACGCTGACCCAAACAGAGCCGGCCTCGCTGCCCCACAGGTAGGAGTGTTGCTCCGCATAGCAGTCATCGAAGTGCCAGAACATGAACTCATTACCCTAATTAACCCTGAAATAGTAAAAAAAGAAGGTGAGCGAACAGTTCAGGAAGGTTGCTTATCCATACCTGGCTACTTTGGGGAAATAAAAAGAGCGGTAACAGTGAAGGTCAAAGCGCAAAACAGATACGGTAAGGAATTTCGCCTCAAAGCACAAGGGCTTCTGGCTCAGGCTCTTGAGCAGGAAACTGAGCATCTCGATGGCATTCTATATATTGACCATCTAGAGAGCCCGGAAAATCTGTTTGAGACTGAGTCGGTTCAAGAAATATGATCGTCCCTTCCGCCATTGCCAAGAGTGCTTTCCCTTCGTCATTGCGAGTAGTGAGATTCCTCCCCTACGGTTCGGAACAGGCTCCGCAATCTCGGTGGGATTATTAAGGGCTGAGATTGCGAACCCCGACTGGTCGGTGCTCGCAATGACAGGATGAGCCTGATTAATCAAGCAACTACGAAAATATATAGTAGATTTGAAGGGAGTTAGAGGGAGATAACCGTGCCTGAGGCCCGGTTATCTTCGTTTTATCTCTCTAAGTTGCTCGGCGCGATTTCCGCCTTCTTCTAAACCAGATCACTCCCCAGATAATCAAGCCGATCACCACTATTATGACAATGATAAGCCACCAGGTGACGGTCCGCGATGTTGTGAACTCTCCGCTCAACCCGTCAACTTCCACCTCATGCTGTCCATAATCCAATCCAGACACGGTGAAACTCACCTGGTGGCTCAGTCCTGCACTCAGTAACACCGTCTCGGTATCTACTGTTTCTCCATCTAGCTTCAGTTCAACGGTATACGTACCTTCCTCCCCACCGTCGTTGGCTACGTTGGAGCTAATGGCAACGTTTTCCCCAGTCTTGGTCACAAAGGTAATAGTTTCCCATATCTTTTCCTCACTGGTCTCGATGCTCAAGCCACTGGCCACAAAATGGGCAGGCGATGGGGGTGACGGAGCAACTTCAATTAGTACGGCAAATATGTTTAAGTGATCTATAGCCACAGATAGGGTCAGCATACCATCTCGTTCGCCTTGTGTGCTCTCCAGTGGTACCCAGCCACTAACATCACCATAATAAGCTATGGTTGTAGTTTCCTCTAAAGCATCCTCGGGTAATTGCGATTGATAGAAGCCCAGTGTCAGGAAAATGTCTTTGTTGAAAACAGCGCCCGTAGGAGTTACATCAAAAGCCATAATCGCTTCAGTATTTTCAGGAAGAGGAGGTATATCCTCAAGCTCTCTAATTGTTATGAGGTAATATGTCTCTCCATCAACAACAGGTGCGTGAGTATCCTGCTCTAGCAATAAACTGTGTCTGCTATCAGGGCTGGGCCCAGGCAAGTCTAACGCTAGCTCGTCATTGCTCCGAAGGCGCCTCGTGGTGTTCTTTCCATCCCAGTCCACCGTAAGGTATTTAATAGGAGGACAACCACCACCACCACCACCACTCGGACGTTTAGGGATTATCCATGTCTTGGTGGCTGTGTCAGATACTGAGGGATTGCCCACCACTGCGCAGGTTACGATGCTTGTTCCAGCCGTGCTGGAGGTAATTTCGGTATATGCCTGGCCCTCGCCATTAGTAATATCCCCCGGTGTGCCGGAGAAGTTGCCAACACCGATTATGCTCCAGGTCAGATTCACACCTGGCATCGGGTCATCAAATTGGTCGTAGAGCGTGGCCGTGATTAAATGGAACGTGCCTACAAGGTTGGTGGCTGTCTTAGGCGAAAGCACCAAGGTTAGAGCAGGATTCACAGTGACGTTCGTGCAGCACTGTTTCTTATTGCCCAGAGAGTCAGTTACGTTGACACATACGTTGTAGATCCCAGCAGTGTGGTTCCCAGCAGTAAAGTTATAGGTGATATTCTGGTTATTCGATACCTCTGTCCCATTTACTGTCCATAACCAGGTGTAATTCCCAACGCCTCCACTGGCTCCGGCCATGCAGTCTATTTCATTACCCACCTTGATCGTGGTAGGACCGACATTGCACTCCAGGCTTAGAGGTGGATTTACCGTGACGTTCGTGCAGCACTGTGCCTTATCGTCCAGTAAGTCAGTCACGTTGACACATACGTTGTAGACCCCAGCAGTGTGGTTCACAGCAGTAAAGTTATAGGTCGTATTCTGATCCTCGGATACCTTTGTCCCGTTTACCGTCCATGACCAGGTGTAATTCCCAACGCCCCCACTAGCTGTAGCCGTGAAGTTAGTTACATGTCCTACCTTGGTCGGGTTGGGAGTGACATTGCACACCAGGCTTAGGTCCCCAGTAACCGTGACGTTCGTGCAGCACTGTTTCTTATTGCCCAGAGAGTCAGTCACGTTGACACATACTTCGTAGATCCCAGCAGTGTGGTTACCAGCAGTGAAGTTATAGGTGGTATTCTGGTTATCCGATACCTCTGTCCCGTTTACCGCCCATAACCAGGTGTAATTCCCAACGCCTCCACTGGCTGCGGCCAGGCAATCTATTTCATGACCCACCTTAGTCGTGGTAGGACTGACATCGCACTCCATGCTTAGAGGTGGATTTACCGTGACATTTGTGCAGCACTGTTCCCAATCGTTCAAAGAGTCAGTCACGTTGACACATACTTCGTAGATCCCAGCAGTGTGGTTTCCCGCAGTGAAGTTATAGGTGGTATTCTGGTCCTCGGATACCTTTGTCCCGTTTACCGTCCATGCCCAGGTGTAATTCCCAACGCCCCCACTGGCTGTAGCCGTGAAGTTAGTTACATGTCCTACCTTGGTCGGGTTAGGACTGACATCGCATGTGAGGTTCAGAGCCCCAGTAACCGTGACGTTCGTGCAGCACTGCTCCTTATTGCCCAGAGAGTCAGTCACATTGACACATATGTTGTAGACCCCAGCAGTGTGGTTCACAGCAGTGAAGTTATAGGTGGTATTCTGGTCCTCTGATACCGTTGTCCCATTTACCGTCCATAACCAGGTGTAATTCCCAACGCCTCCACTGGCTCCAGCCGTGCAGTTAATTACATGATCCACCCTGGTCGTGTTGGGACTAACAGTGCACTCCATGAATAGAGGTGGATTTACCGTGACATCCGTGCAGCACTGTGCCTTATTGTCCAGTAAGTCAGTTACGTTGACACATACGTTGTAGACCCCAGCAGTGTGGTTCACAGCAGTGAAGTTATAGGTCGTATTCTGGGCTTCGGATACCTTTGTCCCATTTACCGTCCATGACCAGGTGTAATTCCCAGCGCCTCCACTGGCTCCGGCCGTGAAGTTAGTTACATGACCTATCTTAGTCGGGTTGGGAGTGATATCGCATGTGAGGTTCAGAGCCCCGATAACCGTTGAGTTTATACTAGTGGAATTTGATACTCCCTCGGCACAGGTAACGTTAGCGGCATTAAATACAAAGCCACCTGGCGCCGTGGGGCTTACAGTAGCACTAATGTTGTAAGAGAGGAAGCCGCCGATGGAAATAGTTAGATTCCCATTCCAGGTGACATTGTTTGCCGGGTCGCTAACGCTGCCACCACCAGCATCAACTATGGTAAGGATATTCTCGTCATAGTCATCTACTATGGTAACCCCGGTGGCATTAGCGCTCCCAGTGTTGGTGACGGTTATGGTGTAATTTAATGTGCCTCCAGCATTCACCGGATCGGGAGCATCTATCTTGGCGATTGTCAGCAAAGGACCAACAACCGTGACGTTCTTGCAGCACTGTGCCTTATTGTTCAGAGAGTCAGTCACGTTGACACATACGGTGTACAATCCGAGTTCGTTGAAGGCGTGGGTATAATTGGTGTAGGTGGAGATGGTATTGTTTAACGACGCTACCGGGTCCCCATTTACCGTCCATAACCAATCGTACGGTGTGTCTCCTCCACTGGCGGCGGCCTCGAAGTTAGTTACATTACCTACCGTGGTCGTGAAGGACTCGTCCGGTAAGCACTCCAGGTATAGAGGATCTGGGTCTGCCACAGCCGCTGGCGGGAGATTGGCGGCGAGCACCGCTATCATGACCAGCATGATCACGATGACCAAAGGAAATATTATCCTTTTCATGTTAGTCACCCCACCAAGACTGTAGTAGCCCTATTATCATCATATTATCAGAATGTAGACAACTTAACAAGGCACAGATTCCTTTGTCAATACCTCCAAATAAGTCATAGCTAAGAGGTCGAGTAACTAGCTTCTCCGACAAAACGATGTTGTCGGGTGATTACTATCGGGCTAGCTGGCTGTTATATTTATTATGGATAATGATGCAGAGATGAACTCCCACACTACGATCAGTCATTGCGATGCCGATTCTCACTTTGTCATTGCAAGGAGCGAGATTCCTCCCCCATGGTTCGGAACAAGGTCCGCAATCTCAGCGGTCTTTTACTGGCTAATATTACCGCGCCCCGACTTGTCGGGGCGCGGTAATGACAATTAGTGAGGAGGATAACCGAGCCTCAGGCTCGGTTACCCTTCCTGTGCTGCTCTTCGGCGGCTTCTTCTAACCCTAACCGCTCCCCAGATAATCAAGCCAATCGCCAGTATTATGATAAGGATAAGCCACCAGGTGATGGTCCGTGATGTTGTAAACTCATCATTCAACCCGGCAACCTCCACCTCATGCTGTCCATAATCCATCCCGGAAAGGGTAAAACTCACCGGCTGGCTCTGTCCTGCACCCAGTGTCACTACTTCGCTATCTACCGTTTCTCCATCCAGCTTTAGCTCAACAGTATAGGTGCCTTCCTGCCCACCGTCGTTGGCTACGTTGGCGGCAATGGTAACGCTTTCCCCAGTCTTGGTTACGAAGATGCCAGTTTCCACACTGGTCTCGATGTTCAAGCCACTGCCCACAAAATTGGCAGGTGGCGGTGGAGGAGTTGGCGGAGCAACTTCGACCAGTACCGCATATATAGTGAAGTGGTTTAGCGCCGCAGATAGAGACAGTTCTGCCACAGTATTCGGTGGTCCGCCTGGTTCACTATCCATTGGTACCCAGATTCCACTAACATCGTCATAATAAGCCACAGTTAGGGTTCCCTCTAGAGCATTTTCGGGTAGTTGACCGACGATGCCCAGAGTCAGGAAAATATCCTTGTTGTCGAAAACAGCGCCCTCAGGAGTTACATTAAAAGCCACGATCGCTGTAATATTATCTGCAAGAGGAGGTATATCTATTTCCTCAAGCTCCCTGATTACTATCAGGTAATATGTCGTTTCACCAACAACGGGTGCATGAGTCCCCTGCTCCAGCAACAAGCTGTGAATAGCATCGGGATTAGGCCCAAGCAAGTCTCTCGCTAGCGTGTCATTGTCGAGAAGGCGCTCGTCGGTGATTTCTTCATCCCAGTCCACGGTAAGGTATTTAATGGCGGGACAACCACCACCTCCACCCCGAGGAGGAGGTGGAGGCACAGGAATCACAGTCACACTACCTGTGTCCACGTCAGGTGGGCAAAGGTCATTGTCACAGGTCACACTGTAACTATAGATGCCAGCAGTGCTGCCATCAAAGCTGTAGCTTAAATTCATGCTGCAGCCAGCACTGCAGCCGGCTCCATTGCTAGTGAACAGGGCATCATGCACCGTGGTGCCCACATATATACTGAAGTCGGGAGCCGTGGCCTCACAGGCAGCAACCACCGTTACATTTCCTGTGGCGACATCTGGACCACAGACCCCGCCATTACAGGTTACATTGTAGCTATAAGTGCCAGCAGTGCTGCCA
>Ga0315539_1000965_pt1 | contig 21442 bp, 25 predicted proteins | sample SalMarSW160150MG_FD_203097 | JGI IMG/M metagenome (GOLD analysis project Ga0315539, IMG submission 203097) | Salt marsh sediment microbial communities from the Plum Island Ecosystem LTER, Massachusetts, United States - Salt Marsh Sediment SW1601-150 ... | reverse complement strand
CAGTTCTTTCTCGGAGAATGTGTCTGTCACAAGAGTTAACCTCTAATAGTAGTAATTTGGGCTACTTTGTCGTCTGGTTGTTTTCCGTTTCGTTGCAGTCTTCTTTTTTCTTCGTCTCGGGGCCGGTTCATCCCAAAGATAATGCGCCGTCTTCGCTAGCCCCCTACCTATTACTTTGCCGGTGGCAGTAAGAGGGGCCGCCGCAGTTTTAGCCCGCTGGAACTTGGCTTTCAACCTCTCATCACTGGCTCTCTGTCTGGCAGTCTGAGCCTTGACCACCTCGGTCTTGGCTTTCTCCAAGGCAATCTGGGCAGATATGCTCGCCCTCTGTCTGCCGAGACGGGCAATCTCCAGGTCATTCTTGGCCTTCTCCAGTTGTGCCTTGGTCTCGGCCCTGCGAACCTTCTCCTGCGCTCTGGCTACCTTAGCTTCCTGTGTGTTTGCCAGTCTTTGCTTTTCCCGCGCCTTCTTCACCAGTGCCGCTATGCCCATTATTCCTGTCCTCCTCGGTCGGTATTTTCGACCAGATGTAGCCAGCTTTCACCTTCTGTAGTTCCGCTTCCGCTTCTACCAATTTGGCTCTCGACTTGGTGAGGTTGGCTTGTATTCGACTTATCTTCTTATCAGCGTTCAGGTCTATTAACCTGTCCTGCCAACCTTCCTCCTGCTTGGCTCTCCAGGCATCCTGTATCGCTCTCCAGATTTCTACTATCAGTAGAGACATAGTGCTAATCCTTGGCCTTTATTCTAGATTTATCCCAGTAAGGCGAATTACACTTCGGACACCATCGTGGCTTCTTGGGGCTTCTCGGATACCACTGGTGTCCGCATCTGGTGCATTTATGCTTCTTCATGTTAGTGTTCGTCATATCAATTATGATTATATAACTAAACCTATAATATGTCAAGAGTAGCAAAAATATTTGTAAGGAAAAACAGAAAAAGTGCTTGACAAACTTACTTATAAGTGCTATCCTAGAGTAAGTTAGATGAAGGAGTAGCAAAGATGAGGAAAGCCTACAGAGTAGCAAATATAGCAATCGGTTCAGTACTTATCACGGTACTGGCATCCGTGAACCATGACGTACTCGGGGATTCTGTATGGCTATCCAAGATATTCCTGACGGCCACAACAGGGTTCGTAATTTTCTGTACGTTACTCGCTGTCGGCTTGATAACGGGAAAGGATAAAGAAAGAGGAAGATGAAATGAGAGAAGTAATTGAGAGAAACGAAAGAATCCAAGAGGAACATTGGAGATTCAAGTGCAGAAGGAGCGTGAGGCAAATGATGATAAAAGAACAGCTAGCACTAGAGTTTACCAAAGTGGGCATAACTACCAATATGGACATCGGGGCAGATGTCTTTGAGGCTAACCAGATAGGGCATCTGGTACTCACTTTCCCAGATGGGGTCGTGTTTACCCTTATGCCCGAACTGGATTTCCCTGATGAGCCGAATATGCCGATATTGAAAATTGTCAAAGGGGAGGTGTAGAAGTGCATATACCACAGGGACGCATCTCTGCAATATTTGCTATCATTAGTGGAGTCATGGTATTCACGGCTTGGCAACATGATAACGTTATACTGTTTCTAGCAGCCATACCACTGATGTTTTTCGGGTTCTGGCTAGACATATATGTAAGTAGAAAAGTGCTTAGCAAAATCAACAGGAAGGACAAGAAATGAAAACCACTATAGTACTGACCTTTTATGAGATAGTGTGGTCGGTCATTGTATTTTTTATTTATCTATGGAAAGATATCTCACGGGCACAAGTGAAAAGGGACAGGAAGGAGTGAAAGGTAATGTCTGTTGTAGAATGGTTGGCTTTAGTGCTAGGTATAATCGCTCTTGCGTTATGGGTCATAGGGATACACAGAAGTTACAAGGAAGAGCAAGAGAGACAGGGTCGAATCACGTCCCATTTAGACAAAATAGAAGAGATTATTGACAGGATGATTGAGCGTAGAGCCAGAGAACGGAAAGGGGAGATTAGCGAATGAAAATGCTGACTTGGCTTGTGGATAAAAGAAGACTAGTACAGCTTGCCATATCCGTGTTTGTAATTACGCTAGCACTCTTGGGGCTTAATATCTACAAACTGGATAAAGCTCTTACCCAAGAGAAGTATCTACATCAGCAGAGCATCGAGTCGCTATCCAGTCTGGTTCAGTATTATAGCGACTATTCTATCCAACTGGAAAACACAATAAAAGCGTGGCGAGTAAGATACGATATTAACGAACCGTTAGCAGAAAAGGAGGATGGTGAATAGATGACAGCACAAGAAAACCAGCTAACCGAACTGGTTTGCAAGCGCTGTGGGCATCACTGGGTTCCCAGAACTAAAACAACGAGGATATGCCCTAAGTGCAAGTCGGCATACTGGGATACGGAGAGAACCAGAAAGATGAAAAACAAGAAGGAAAACGACAAATGAGTGTACGAGTCGCCATGATAGCGGGTTTGTTCATACTGGTTGCTTGCGGTGCGACACTGGTATACATAAGTGTTTCTGGCCTCCTACGCCAAGAAAGCCTACTCGCAACTGTTGCTGGTATCAGCATAGGAGTGCCTGCCGTAGGTGTTGCCGTAATCGGTCTCTGGGAAGAGTTGGGCAGTCGTAAGACGACTCAAAAACAGTAGTAGAGGTGGATTAGCACTTCCCGTTCTCTACAACTTGGCCCAGAGCCTCCTCAAATCCGGGTATTCCTTCCCCGAGCAACTTCACCACGCCGTTCCCGCCATGGATAATCACTATCGCTTTATCCCTCTGGTAGTTATACTTGAACAGGACATCAATATGCGGGGTCTCGCCTGCCAGCCAGAAGGCGGCGTCTATGATAGACATATCCCATCCCGGCTCGATATCAGGGTAGACCTCGTAATACTCCGTCATCACACGGCTGGGAAAGTCCTCGCCCTGTATCGGATGCTGGGCAGACTTGGCGAATGCACCCTTCGTGTATTTCTTGGTTGCCCGGATGGTGTCTTCTACTGCCCGCACCGCTAGAATACTGCCGACAAATTCATTTCGCATTTCTCAAAGCCTCCATCGCCATTACCCGTACATGGGATTCTTCCAGCCCGATTCTATGTAACATTCGCATATACTCGGGCGTACCGAAGGCATTCTGCATGAGGCTGTCCACTGCCACCTTCCCTTTCTTAGCAGTCCGTTTGAAGTCCGACTCAATGCTCTTGATGACCCGCGTTCGGACAGCGTGTTTCCCGTAAATGCTAATCTGTCCTTCCACGATGATAGCCATCTTCGCCAACTTCCTGTCCCCCTCCCCCGTCTTGGGTTTGCTAAAGATAATAGATAACCCGCTACGGAAATCCCTGAAGCCTTGACCTACCTTAGTCGCTAGTCCCATTTTGCCCTTCTTCTCTCAGCTCTTTCACGGATATTCCTTGAACTTCTGCGTGGCTTCTCGCCGTCATCTGTATCGCTATCGGGTTTCCCGCCTTCGTCAATAAACTTCACATCATCCTTGCCCTCGTCAATATACTCGTCCCCTATAGCCAGCTCCTCTTTCTTGGTTCGTAGCCCATAAGCAGCGAAAGCACAGAAGATAGCCATACCCATAGCCCCGAAGAATGTCAGGTAGTAGATATCCCAAGTAGCCGTGGACTGCTGGTAGCAGTACCCACCAAGGATAGCCCAGAATATCAGGCAAGGAAATCCGAGCACGGCTTGCTTGGAAGCAAACATCGTGCATGTGAGCGCAGACGAAATTATGATTAAACCGGCCAGCAACATATCAACATCTCCTTTCTGCCTACGGTGTCGGACTACCCAGTCTGTCGCACTTGAACATAGTTGCAAAGTGCTGTATCACTAACTCTCCTACTATCTCATCGGAGGAAGCTATCCTGATAAGCCAAAACACTAGGCTGTCACCAGCCACAATTCTCGTCATGTCCAGAGGGACGTGTAACTCGTAGGACTGATATTGTGCAACTACGCCCGTAACTACTTCATGATAAACGCCACTACTCGCAGTCGGCACAACATCAACACTTGGGGTGAAATGAGACTTGTATATCTCAACCCTGAACGCATCGGTAGCCGCAACTTGCGCGCTTGGTGTCCAAGCGTGGATTACCACCTCGGCTGTTTCACCATCATAGACCCAGATGGAGTCACCGTCTTTGCAAATACAATACAGCTTGCTATCATAAGTCTGGAAGAACATTGGTTCGTCAGCCGTTACCTCGGTGAAGTCAGAGTTCATATTCCAAAAGTCGGATATGTCAGCCCATACGCTGTCCATGCAGGCGGAGTATAAATTGCCTTCGTATTCCTCCAGACCGATTGGGGCGTTGCCTATATCGGTCTGGACATTGGCGGCGACAGCCCAAGCCCCGCCGCTCCTGACCCATACCTCGTCATCATTCTCGCAATTCAGGTACAGGTCGCCGTTGTGTGCGTGGAATACCTGCGGCTGGTCACCAACGTCATCATCCTTAGCCCAAGCACCTCCGCTTCTAATCCAGACATCATCATCGCCGCCTCCACAGCCGACGTATAAGTCGCCGCCATAGGCAAGCATCCATTCTGGTTGGTCACCAACGGCACCAGCAACACCACCAGCTCCTAAAGCTGGGTCAACTGCCCACACTCCCCCGCTGAATCTCCATATCGTATTATCGGACAAGCAAGCGACATACAAGTTACCATCATACTCAGCTAGTCCTACAGGACCACCACCAACATTCCCACTCAAAGACCAAGCCACACCATCGTATACCCAGATTGTATCGTCTCCGTGGCAGCTGACGTAAAGGTTGCCGTTAAATGCCAGAGCCATTAAGGGTCTATCTCCGACTGCGCCACTTACCAAGAATGTCTCCCCATCAGAGACATACACTTCATCGGTGACTTCGCTGGGGATATAGAGCAAACTACCGAACACAGCAGGTTGCCCGGGTTCATCGCCTACATCCTGAAGGTAAGTCCAAGCTGGTCCTTCCCAGTGGTTAGGAATACAAGTATTATAGGACAGTTCCTCATCATCGGCGGCATAAACGGGTAGACTGAATCCTCCGAAAATGCCTCTGCCGACCCAAGTTGGTTTACCATTGGCTATTACCGACGAGAAATCCAAGTCTGGTCTGAACTCCAGCCATATCCTACCGTCGTCGTGTAGCGCAGTCGAGCCACTGATATTCAGTTCGTTGAACCAGCCCTCGGAGTACGGGTAGTCTTCCGACCCGACCGTATAACTGCCGTCGCCACCAGATAGCAAATTTTCGGTATATATTTCTGGCAACGGGTCATTAGCGCAGCCGAACATGGACAACATAACCAGCAACGATAAAGCGAGTAATAGTTTTCGCACTACCCGTCTCCTTCCATGCCGTCCATAGACCCTCCACTACCGCCTAGTCCTCCACCGCCGACTCTCTGCACGTACCCTTTCTGAAGTAAAGCCAGCACGTTTCTCTCTACCGACCCCCGGCTCATACCAGAAGCACTGGCTATCTCGTCCCTGTCGCTCGTGCCACAGGTCTCCAGAGCAGCCAGTATCCGGGCTTGAGGCGTACCAGTATAAGACTGTAACTTCTCTCTGCCTTCCTGTGTCAAGCGGAAGGTTGCGTTCTTCGGGAGCACACTATTACCCAAGCCGAACCTGTTCAGTATGCTCATCTTGCTACCTCATCCTTGGTGATTTACGCTTCTTGAGTTCACTCATCAGGTCGAAATGCTCTGGATCCCTGAACCGTTTACAAGAGCAACCTTGAGCAAGACATCTCCCCAAACCTTGCTCGCCACTGTGTTGCCAACGGAAATGACCGCACTTACATACTGAGTATCTGCGTTTCATCTCGCAATCCTCCTCCGTCTGGCCGCCAATCTTCTCCCCGTTTTTGTTCTTCTGGCTTTACTCACGACAGGAGTAGCTTCCAATATTCTTCCTTCAGGAGATATAGCCAAGCGGACTCTTTTACCACTCGGGTAAGTACGAACCCGGTAGTATACACCCCTCGGCAATGGCATAGTCAGTCACCTACCTTTATGCTCGTGCGCAGATTCGGCGCACTCCGCGAATTAAAAATATAGTATATACACGGATACCATATCACGAACTTCGGTCGTTTCCCCGGCAACTTCAAGCACAACTCTTTCAAGGTCGCCAGCGTTTCGAACTCGGACATATCGCCTTCTGTTCCCAGGAAGGCCAGCAGTTCCTCATACGTATCTAACCCCGCTTTTATAGCTTCCAGCACAATGGTCTCTTCCAGCGTCTCCGGCTTGTAACCATGCTTCTTTATGATGATTTTGCCGTCCCCGATATAAGACCTCGGTTTGCCTGCATCAAGAGGAATGAGGAATGGCCTCCCGAAGGGAACAATCATGTCCATTCTCTTGTCATACTTGACTTTCTCCAGAATGAAAGTGTACCGGGTGCTATCCCTTTGCGACCGCGCACAGGTCACCCTCCAGTCGATGAACGGCTTGCAGGTCTTCTTGTCTAAATCGGATTCCAGCTGGGTGCATCCCATAATCAGAATATTAAAATGCCGTTTCATCTTGTGGATACCGCCCATCGTCTTATTCATCGGGTTATGTGGTTCACGATTGTAGACGTACTTCCAGAACTCAGTAAGCCCGACTACAGAATCTTGCAACAGCACTTTAGCGCGTTCACTATTGACCCATTTATCGGCAGCTTGTTCAAGAACAGCATCCATCTGACCGATACCGATACCTTTAGCCACGCTCCGCATCTGTTGCAAGTCATCGTGTAACTGTTCTTCGTTGAACAGACCCGCATACGGACCGAACAGCCTCCTCGGTTTCTCATCTCTCAGTATGCGCTTTTCAGGGAAAAACCGCTTGCAGATAAACAGGAACCAGTTGAGGAAAGTGTCCTTACCAGCACCAGGGTCGCCGCGGATGATACATAGACCCCATAACTCACCGAAAAGGCGGTAGAGCAGGGTGGCTTGCCTCCGCTCCTGTTCCGACAGCCCCTTGGCCAGTTTTATGCCCGTGTCATCTTCATATCCCGCCGACTCGTCGAACAAGTCCCCGTTCGGTTCGAGCACTTCCGGCATACTCCGCTCCCTAGTCCTCGAAATCGCGGCCACTGACGCCTCCCTCATCCAGCGACTTGGTTTCCAGTTCAGCCAGAGCCATATCCTCCAGAGCCTTCTTCATTTTACCGCCCAGAGATCGGCGCGTCTGCGCCAGAACGTGGACGAACTTGCCGGACGTGTCGGGTATCTCCGGGTACCTTCTCTTGGTTACTTCGGAGAACCGCTCCCTGTCGGTACGGTAGGCCAGCACTTGCTCGATATAGTCCCACATATCGTCTATCACAACTACCTGCGGGACAAGGGAAACCTGGTTCCGGTCAAAGTCGGTGAGTTCCAATAACTTTTCCGGGGACGTGTTGATCAGCGCGTCAACAATCGCACCGGCAGGACCGAGCGAAACAGGCGGAGGCGGAGGCGGCCTGTCCTCCTTGCTATCCTGTTGCTTGATCTTGCGCCTCTGCTCCAGAGCAGACTTAAACTGCTCCATGCTGGCCTGCCCGACAGGAACCATCGCGGTCGCTTTTTCTTTGACTTCTTTCTTCACTACCATTTTACTTCGACCCCATTACATTATAGTATATCGCGTCAATCTTTTGTAGTACGTCCGTGGGAAGACTGACATTTGCGGAGTTAGCATTCTGGACGGTGAAGAACAAATTAATACCCAACAAGACAGCAATTAGCACCAAGCCGATGTACACGTAGGTGCTGTTAAGACCAGCAAATCTTGCCAGCTGATTGCGAATTTGTTTCAGAGCTTCCATCAAGTCGTCGCTGACGCTAGCCAATGCCTTCAACGCCGTGCTTTTACGCAGTGCCCCTACCCAGTCAGGAGAGGCGATTAGCTCTCTGGTAGGCCCGGTAGCTGTGTTGGCGAGAATATCTTCTATTCGGGCAATCAGCTTGGCCCCGTCCTCGCTGCCTTCCGGTATCAGGGATAGTGCGTCCTGTAATGCATTAGCTACGTTAGGGCTGACTACGTTATACCTGTGTGACGACCTGTTCAGTAGTGGCTCCATGTCGCCTTCCACAAAGATAGTTGTCTGTATCTCTCTTTGTAAAAAGCGGGGGAGCAACCCGGCCAAATCAGGATAGGGCAACGGTATAGTTGCCAGAGCGTGAATCGGCCATGTCCCCGACCACCCGGTCTTAGGGTTACCCAGAGTGACGCTATCCCCTTCTTTATCGGCGTAGTAGACGGCAGTCCCCCCCGCCGTTTTGACCAGAATCACTTTAATCTTGGTTCGGCTAGTTCTTTCCCAGAGATACATAGCCACCAGCCCGCCTATAATAGCGAGTGGCCCCATGAATATCAGGGCGTTCAGCAACCCTCCGCCGACATCTATCGTCATAGTCCGAGTCTCCTTCTTCTCTCCAGCCGTCTCGCAACACTTCGCTCGTGCCCGAGCCGTTGCGTGGAGGCGTGTAGTCCTTCGCCCCGTTCAAGCCGCTTTCCACGGTGGAATGCGCTCGCCTGCGCCAAATTAGAGGTAGGGTAGCGTTTGATTTCAAAATCCAGTCCGCCCAGCATCTCTATACCCTTATCACGACAAGCAGATTCTCCATCCCTGTCTGGACATCCGTAGATGAGATAGGGTTTTCCATGTTCATCACGGGCGGCTATCCAGAGATGATACTGCTTCATCAGGCATAACTCCCAATAGAGAAAGAGACCCTAGGAGTGTTGCTCCCAGAGCCTCTGCTCTGTTCTGCTATTACTAATCCCGAGGTTATCGGGACTAGCTCTTCCGGCCTACGGACATGACCACGCCGATTATGATGGCCGCGGACACGATGACCCGCAGAAGATTCTGAAGTATGCCTTTCAGACCTCTGGTTTCCCAGAGGAGTGGACTCTCTCACTACTCTAAACATCGTCTAGAGTACCCTCTGTATAGTCTCTACGCACGTCTGAGAAGATATTATCCTCTCGCCTTGGCACGGGATTACCTTGCTCTAACTCTCTGATACGCCATTTAAGTAGTGCGTATCCTCGGTAACCTAGTTCTTTAGCCGATTTCACATCTCCGATGTTTGGCATATCACTTTTTGAGCATAGAGTTTAGGGTTCCCCGTTTAGGAGGGTTTTTACAGCGCCATTGCGTTAACGCTGCCCGTATCAGTACCCGTAATTATGTTCGTAATGAGAGAATCAATGACCACGAACGCAACTACGCCGATGACTACGGAAACTAAACCTCTAACGCTCACAAATATCACCTCACTTCTCGGCTACAACACGCCCGTTAAATATAGGTTAGCACAAACGTTCGTGATTGTCAAGACTATCTACACATACACCCATAAAATGAACACTAGATATAGGGGTAGGTTAGCAGGACAACACAACCTGTAGTGGGGGCAGTATTCTCTACGTTAATTAACTAGTGGAATGATACCAACATCTGCTTAATCACTCTCCACGACAGGTAGACCGTACCCACCGCACTAATCAGGCTGTAAAAGGCCAGCTATGCCAGATAATAGTTCATCAGTTGTGATAGTCTTCTCCTATCTCCCGACATATTCGATATAGTAAGAGCCGACTATACTACTACCATCGTTATCAAGGATTTTAGCTACCACCCAACCATCGGTAGCACTTGCTGAGTCTTGGCATAGTACCCACTTGGTCTGAGTCCCACCATCACCAGCTACCCAGGAATCATTAAGTTGTGCCGTTTCGCCGGCAAGGTCGTCAAAGAACTCTGTACCGCCATTAGTATAAGTAGCATCATCAGCGATACCGCAGTCTATATTGGCAGCGTTAGCATCTAGTGTAGTGATATTTATAATTACCTTCCTGATAAATATGTCTCGTGCTTCGGGATTGTGCCAAGCGAACAGAATGGAGTTAGCTGCACCACCTGTTAGAGAGCCGGAAGCAGAGCGGATTTCGCCTTGAGCTATGTAGCCTATATTCCCCCTGATATAATCAGAGGCGACTACAGTACCAGTTAAAGCTCCGACAACATTGCCAGTCAGGTCGTTATTGATTAACTCTACGTCGCTTGTATTCACACCCAATATTACTCCGTAATCCTGGTCTCCCGAACCAAAGTCTGTTATAAAGTGATGAGCAATTTTAATATGATTTGAAGTTTCGCTTAAGGCTATACCGTAGGGCTTTGCATTATCGAAACCGTTATCATAAACAGTCCCATTCGAGAGTTTTATGTAACTTGAAGAACTGGCTATATCAACTCCGGCAGAACCGTTGTAGCAAGACATGTAGTTGCTTATTTCCACCCTTGTTGCACCGTAGATGTAGAAGCCTCTGTCCGTATTTGCATTGGGGTTAGTGCCTGTTATGATATGCTCTCCTCCACCGGAGAGAACTACTCCGTGAGAACCATTACCGTAGATGATAGGATTATGGGAAATATCCCATCCATAGCATCCAGCTACCCTTAAGCCAGAACCGTCGCAATTAGCGAGTATGCTATCAGAAACTTTATTGTTATCACAAGCTGCTGTAGAAGCATCGGCATTTATACAATAAGTCTTCGTATCAATAATCCTTAAAGACCTTATCTCGCTCTCGGTAAAGCCACTGAAATTAATGCCAGTGCCAGAAGCAGACTGATTGGCTTTGTTTCCGTCTATTCTGAAGTTTGAGAATATTATCCCATATCTAGGGGCTGCTGTATCTGCTTCAATTACATTATCATTTAGATTTGTAATTGGTTTAAGAACCGTCCCCCAGCCTTCTCCATCTAAATTAATCCAACTGGCTGCAAAGACTATGGGAACGGCGATATTAAAAGTCCCATTACTCAGCTTTATCTTGCCACCAGTAGTAGATAGTGAATCAATCGCAGCCTGTATATCTTCATCATCTGCTGTTCCATCGCAGACAAAATCAGCCTGTGCTTTAACATGGGCCGGGGAATCCGATGCTGCCACAACATACGTTGCGGTACGGGTGACGTTGGCTCCGCTTACCTGTAATGTCCCTGTTACCGTATCAAAAGTAAGGTTTGAATCATCACCAAGTAACCCACCAGCGCCAGCAATGGGTACACGGCCACTCGTTAACCCGCTGTCTGTTATCGAAGACGCTGTAAAAGCACCGTTAACTATAGAACCAGCGGGTGTTCTTACATCATACACAGTACCACTACCGTCATTGACATTTACCCACGTCCATCCAGCAGTCGCACCCATATTGATCCCACCAGCATCGGTGCGCAGGTTGCTGAACTTCCAGCCGTTGCCTCCCGCCGTGAACAGGGCAGTACCGCCGTCATTAGTAAAATAAGAACCGAACCCGGAACCTTCAACAATCACATCGGGGATAGCTCGGGTCACTGTAACCGAAAAGTTCTTCTGGACGGCAGACACGTCCACCAGTCTGCCCCCAGTCGCAGGAAGAGCATCCAAAGCGGCTTGAAACTGAACATTATCGTCCGTGCCATCGTAAGTATAGTCTACCGACCCGGCGGCATAGGCAACGTGACCCAGCGTGACAACCTTCTCGTTGCCTATGCCAATCTTGACAGAGTAATCCGGGGTGTCGCTTTTATCAGCAACGTGGATGCCCGATAGAGGCAACAGGAACGCGATCAACAGAACGCATAGTATCACCCATTTCTTCTTCTTCACCCAGTCAAACATATCTGTCCTCCTTAGAATGAACTCACCAGAGCGAGCACTATATAGAATCCAACCAGCCCGATAACCGATGCGACCAGCGCAACAATAGGATTGCCAGTCAAAAGGAACACACTAATGAGAATGATACCAGCAACTACGATAGGTAACAAGGTGTTTAGCATCCAGTGACTTACTCCGAGATCACTTCCAACAGCGGAGAGAGACTGGATAGATCCGTACGACGTGCCGTCCGTGCCTGCTAGAAAACGGTAATAGACATCTGAACCAGCATCAGGGTTAATGGTCGCCGTCTGCTCCCCGGTAGCCGATACAGTAACGTGGGCAGTGTTATGCACCATAACAGGAGAGTATCCCCACTGGAACCAGACATCGGCTTCCGGCATACCGTTGAGGCTCTGGAGATTGCCTGTCATAGTCATCGTGACAATGCCACCAGCCGAAGAACTGGTAGCTCCCGTTGTAGATACGACGGGTCCAGACCCTAGCACCAGCAGGTCATTCGTGTCGTCTCCGAGATAGAGGGCTTCGTTCGTGCCATCTCCCAGCAGTTTCTCTGAGATGTAGCCTCCGAAGCCTGCTGTAGCTGATACCAGAGCTGGGGAGACTAGAAACCAGATTATCAGCAAACCAAGCAATAGTGCTGTCAGTTCGGGTATACGGTTGCCCGTCACCCGAATCTGCGCTAGAGCAACCATTACCTTTCCCTCCATTGGTGACCACAGTTCTGGCATATATATGCCTGTACTCTCTTCATCTTTCCTGCCTTCCACGCCCTACGGAAACCGTATTTGTTCGTGTTAACCGATCTGCATTTTGGACACTTCGCCCTGTTTCTAACATCCATCTCATGCCTCTAGAGGTGCAACACTATAATAAGTATTGTAGTATATTACAATTATTCTGTCAAGCAACTCTGCGGGTATCATACTCGTCTACCTCCGACCAGCGCTATCACAAACCCGACTATCATACCGACAGCTACTACCATCCAGATATAGGTCAGAATAGCTAAATCCGTCCCTAGGAACTCCAGCGGTAGTTTGAAGAAAGTCAGCACTAAATCGAACAGCCGGACAGGTAAAGCAATAAAAGCCAGAGCACCAGCACTGTCTGTGATGCGCGCTATCTTGTAATCCAAGCTAGCGTTGAGCATATAAGACTCTTTGGTACGAACGCTAGCGTTAACGCCGTGGGTTACTGCTTCTGTATCTCCGCTACCCCGAACAATATCGTTGAACGCAGTGTCCAGAAAGTGAGTGTCATCCTTATCGGGATAAGTTATCTGCTCATCCCCGATAATGATTATACCCGAGTCGGGGAACCCTACCGTGCTGGCGACAGGTATGCTGTCCGTCTCGGCGGCGGTGATATTGTCTGTCAGCCTGGTAGCGGTTATGCCGCTTTGACCCGATGCAGCGATGTTCCCGGCGATAGAGACGATAACGAACATCCACATCATGAACATGAAGCCCTTATGGAGAGTCTCGGAGCGGAAGAACAGGACATAGCCGATAAAAGCTCCGTAAGCGATAAGCATGAACGATACCACCAGCGGGTGGAGCAGACCCAGGAGCATCCCGCCTACCATCAGGATAGCCAGCAGAACCATAACTACTTTGGACGCCCCACCACTAGCGCTAAAAACGCTGGAGCGTCTAGTGCTTGCGTACGTGGCGGCACAAATAACAATGCTGATGAGTGCCCAAACCAAACTGGATAGCATCCAGCGGGACATATGGAAGATGGTGGCGAGGTCGGTAAGATCAAAACCTGTCCCTTCCACGGAACGTGCGTAGATGACGGCGGTGTCTATTACCTCCAAGTCAGTAGTAAATGTCCCGTTAGTAGTCACGGTGAGTGTGTTCACACCGGGATATACATCTATCGTTGGTCCGCCGTCAAGTATTCCCGTATCATTAGTAATGTTGCCCGAAGTCCACTGGGCGAGATCTATGATGATAGTGCCGTTGGTTGTAACATTGGCCGTGTCCGTCCCCTCAGCGAGCACCTGCGGAGAACCCGTCACGATGGCTGTGCCGGAGATTGCGGTAGCCCCGAAAGCCGTGTCGTAACTGATAGACATATACTCAGGGTCGGATGTGGTATCGGAAAAGGCACTGGGGGCGATTAACCGACAGCTGGATATGACGTTCTCGAAATATGATTCGCCTACCGAGGTCAATTTGTTTCCAGCAGCAGTATACTCCACCATGTCCAGCGACCACGCCAGCTCCAGCACATCTGCGTAGTAAAGAATGCGCAGGGCTAGAAGGACACTCATATCCCCTGCGGTGTTCCACTGGTCTATAGTCGTGATGGTCTTGGGGGGGTCGCCCGTCCAGGCCAGTGTAGGATTACCTGTGAGCCAGATGTGGTAATCGGCTATGGACGCACTGTCCAGCCCGTAGGTGGCGGCCTCGGTCACAGTAAAAGGTATCCAAGCCAAGCCACGGCCATAACCACTATCCACGAAAGTGTAAGGGGCAGCAGCCTTGAGCTGAGTCACACCGTCCGTGTCCACGAATATAGCAAGATAGGCTTCCGTGACCGTCTCGTCGGGGTAGGGCGTGGCGTAGTCGAGGTAGTAATCAATCAACGCACCAACGGAGCCGTCCTCGAACTCGTAGACGTAGACAGCGGATACCTGCGGGGGGCTACCGTAGTCGTCTATGGTGGCGTAGACAGGCAATGCCACCAGCGTGAGTACCAACAGGACGAACAATAAGGACACCGAGAGGAGCTTTATCACAGGTACAGTCTCCTGCCAAAAGTATAGCGTCCGCAGTTCTTGCATAGGTACTGTTGTGACTTGTACCTACGATTTCCTGACGGCCTCTTCATCCAACCGTTCCGCACTGTGTTTGTTGAACCACAATGTTGACATCTCTTATTGACTTTGCGCATCATACGTCCACTTGCTCATCGACGTCAGAACGGGTATCATGACTAATATCATAACATAGGAATAATGGTTCTGTCAATAACTGAGGTTTGTCTAGGAGAATAAACACTAAACAGATGATGAAAAAGGGAGGGTTAGAGTGACGGACTCCTCTCGCTGATAAGACCGCCCAAGATAGCCAGCACGACAACTAGCAGGGACAACATAGGGAACACGTCCCATACCACCATCAGGATAATGGCGACCGAGGCGGCTATGCCCGTTATCAGGTGATGGCCGCGGACGTTAGCCCCGACCAGAACGGTGATAAACACTACGAAGATGCTGCCGAGCCAGACCCACACCTGGTATTCGGACAGGGTGGTGTTGTCGGATATAGCCGTCACTATCGGGCGCAACGGATTGGCCTGCAATGCTACCGAAACCCCCGCGTCAGGACGCCAGTCCGTGCCTCCGACCACGGGAAGAATATCGCCTGTGCTGGTATCCCCGGTAGTGCCAACACCCGGCTGACCCGAGCTGGACATACTGCCCAGCGTCACACCTACTCCGGCAGGGTTTGCGCCCCAGGTTATAATGCCATCATCGTCTCCGCCCTGACGGTCAGGCAGGACGGTACCGCTTACTATATCGTTAGGCTGGTACCAGGTAATGAGAATACCATTGACCGAGTACATAAAGTAGTCAAGATACGGAACGGCGTTAGACATCAGTACCCAGTCGTCGGCATTTGCGGGAACAGAAGCACCACCAAGTGCAGTCGTGTCAACAGGTGTAACCATATCGTCAATATAGAGTTCAAAGTCGGTGCCGTCAGCCAGAACTTTAACAACGTGGTCATCTGAATCAATTGTACCAGAGACTGTAACTGGAGTAGAATCGTGGATTGTTGTTGTCACATTACCTCCAGTTATGGAGACTGTGAGTGCGTTTAGCTTGTCTACGATGTAACCTTCAATGCTACTCAGACTTCTAACCCCTATTGTCTGAGTATCCGTGATAAGACCGTTAACTGTCGTAAATGCCCCTGGATTAACAGATACTGCTCCTATCTCCAACTGCGCGCTACCTACCTCGGCGTAACCAGCTGCACTAATCGTATCTTGTCCATTGACCCACCCAGCCGGATAGGATGACACAGTCGGCGCTGGAGAGGCTCCTCCTCCGAGGAAACAAATATAAAGCGAGTAGTCGTTACCCCAAGAAGGAGAGAGTGATGGCGGGTCAAGATCGCTGGTTGCTGTTGCACCTTCGGGTACACCCGTATAACCAGTAATTCTAAAGGCTTGGTGTGCCGAGTAACAGTTAGACGCAGTGGTTACCGTGACAGTGTTATTCTCGGAGCCACCAGCTATTCTGTAGGCTGAACCTGTACAGTAGTAAGTATTTGCCGACTTATTAATAATAGTCCACCCACCAGGAAATGTAATTGTTGGAGTTCCTGACGGATAGTATCCTCCAAACAGCACAACAATCAAATCTCCGCTCTCAATACCAGCAGGCAGACTAACGGTGTGCGAAGTGCCTGCTGCATCTTTAGTGCTCGTAATGTTCGATGCAACAGTCGGGAATATCGGGCAACCTGCGCTGGTGTCAAAATACCCTGACAGCTGGATAGTAAAATTATCCCCCGGCTCATCCGTATCGGGCATCGTCACATACCCGTCATACCCGACGATGATGTCCATTGACGATGCAGCACTCTCTCCTGTTACGAAATAGAGATTGGTCTGAGAGTCAGCAGGAACGGGGACGCTGGTTAAGGTCTTGTTATCGCAGACGAGCCAAGGTTTGTCGCTGCCACCGAGGGTCTGGACGCGGGTATCATTGGCTGTGGAGGACATAAACCCGTTGGTTGCGAGCCAGTCATTGTTCTGTGTCCAGAGGACGGCAAGCATATCGTAGTCGGTACTGGCATTTTCAGAGACGGATACTGGTGCTCTGTAAAGGTAACCAAGAACAGGCATCGCTACAAGCATAATGCCAGCCAGTACCAGTAGAGATACACGAACGAGCCTAGTCATTTCTGACTACCCGCTTCCTCCCATAGATATTGGCGGGATATACCTGAACGGAGTGCGACGGTATCGGGGCAGCGACTTTCTTTTCGGTAAATCCGGCTTGTAGTCAAGCGGAACTTGTCCGGTCTCCTCGTCCCCTAGGATATCCTCTTCACTGACCTCGGTCAGGTCTTCAAGGTCACCGTCAATGATGTCCTTCTCCAAGTCAACAGAGATAAGGTCGGAGGTATCGTCCTCGTCCTCAATTCTAAACAAGTCCGAGATACCGTCGCTTTCTTCCTGCGCTTCCGGTCGTGACGGAGAGCCTATCCAGTTCCACTTGCTGGGTTGCATCGGCTCTGGTGCCGGTTCTGGCTCAGGTATAGGCGCAGGTTCAGGTGGCTCAGGCAATTCCTGTTCATCATCGTCTTCCTCTAGTGCAGGCATCTGTGAGTCATCTTGCTCTATGTTATCACTATCTTCTAACACTGTCCGTGCCTCCTCATTTCCTTAATGTTTGCTGGTAACGGTATATACGCACCTGTCTCAATCCCCAGAGGAAAACGAGAGGTAGCCACAACAGCTTTAGCATCACCGGATTCCATCCCTCTGTGGCAATGACGTAACCACCGAAGGCGAGTGTTACAGGTACCCCGATAACACATACCCATCCCAGTGTATACAAAAACATATTCACGATCGCACACCTCCCATAGTCGTACTGGGATTGCCTTGCCCCCGCACGGGTTTCTGCTTGCTTATTTTGGTACGGTTGACAGGTTTTCGTTCACTATCCCCCATAATGTCCCGCTCCACGTCAACCCCGAAGATGTCCGACACGTCCTCGTCCGATAGCTCTACGAGGTCGCTGAAGTCGTCCTCTCCGGGTTCCGGCTCCGGCTCTGGTTCCTGATTCTCCACTATCGGCTCTGCCAGTTCCGGTTCATCGTAAGTCCCTTCCAGCATAGCCTCGGTATCCTCGGCGATCTGCGGTCGGTTGATGCCACTGACTGATGTCTCGCCCCTCACAGGCTTCCCCGTCTTGGCTATCGCCGGTCTGGACACAGAGCGCGGTGGTTTGTAATCGGTCATAGCAGGCCGGTTGATGCCCTCTCCGCCATCTTCGACGGACATACCCTGCGTAGTACTGTCCACTCCTGCTCCAACATTAGTTTCCATACCTTTACCTCCGACTTCTATCCGTTGCCCGTAGTCGTAGATGTGGAAATCCACGATACCGAAATCGGCATCCACCTTCTCAGGAACGGAAGCCCCAGGTTCTCCTATCATCTGGACTGTCTCTCTGACTGTCCGCTTATCGGTGTTCTTTGCGCCGAGCGGGGCTACGCCTCTCGGTAATGTGTTCATCTTTGGCTGATTCCACGGCGGGGTTGCCCAGCGCCAGAACATGCCGTGTTTGACCGTGATACTTCCTGGGGGCAACTTGGCTTCGCCACCTACCATCTCGACACCCTGATTGCGTAGTCTTGTAATGGTCGTTTCCCGGACTTCAGGAGTTCGCGGTGTTCTGGGGATACGTGGAGTCTTCGGTGTTTTCGGAGTCTCTGGTGCTCTTGGTGTCTCTGATGTCCGAGGTACCTTAGAGATGCGAGGTGTCTCAAGAGTTCTTGCAGTTCTCGGGGGCACCGATACCCTAGGCGTTCCCCCGACCTGACGCACGGGTTCACCTTCCCTCGGCAGTCTACCTGCATCGGGTGACCTTGCAACTTCGGGTTTTCTGATAACTCTAGCTACATCTGTAGCTCGTCGGGATTCAGGGCTACGTAGTTCTCGTGCGGTAGTCCCTGTTCGCGCTTCAGTCGCTCTGGGTTCTCTAGCGGGTGACCGCCCTGTTACCCTGCCCGGTGTTCTATCACCTCTCGCTAGAGTACGGTCTCTAATCGCACTATCAGCGAGCCGCATAGCCCCTAGAGCACGGGCATACTCAGCCAGACCGGATACTGTACCTGCTCTACGGGCTATAGCGTTAACATAACGTCTACCGGCAATAGCGTCAGCAACCCTTCTTAGTCTATCAGCGCTTGCATAATCCCCGACCGATTCGGCTCTCTTGGCAGCCTGTATAAGTTCGCCTGCATCGTCCATCCTCTCGGCGCGAGCAACAGCAGATGCAATATCGTCTACTTTAGCCACACCTTTAACCACCGTCAGAGAACGCTGGATAACTTTCGCCTCTGTACGTAGTATCTTTGCCTGCGCTGCCTCTCCAGCCTTATCTGCTGCCTTAGCCTGCTCCAGCAACTCCTCAATCTTGGTTAGCCTCTGTGCTCTGGTCATCGGGATAGTCCTGACCCTGATTGCAGGGTCATAGATATTCCGCAGAGTGTCAATAGGTGCTTTCAGTTTAGCTTTCAATGCCTTTTTCAGTGAATAAGGCTCGGTAGTGTACATCCAGAGCTTCGCCCCAGTGTCAGAGGCAGTGGTCGTATATCGTGGTTTCAACTGTTGTATCTGCATGAGTTCAGGGAACTTCAACTCCATCTCGGTAGTCGTTACCTTCCGAAAGCCCGACTTATTATTCTTTATCAGGTCGTTAGCCTCTTTGGTCAGTCTGGCAGCAGTAGCCTTGTCCCCTAGTCGAGTAGCATCCTGTGCCTGTTTAAGTAGTTGTGCGGCCCTGTCTGACTTTATTTCCCGCACAGCTATTGACCAAAACTCTCCTGCTTTAGGCTGGAATATCATACCCTTGTATACTTTACCGGACGGAACCAGAATCTCATTCACTTTAAGGGAAAAGATAGCGAACCCTGGTCTGGCTTTCTGTAGCTGTTTTTCATAGGACAGGGCTTCCAGCATCGCCTCTTGCGCGCCCTTAATATCCCCGATAGCGTATCGCTCCCCTGCCGCTGCTCTAGCAACATTTATCTTGGCTACAACCTCACCCTCGGCGATCTCGGCGAGCTTGCTCATTATCTTGCTCTCTGCTTTGTCCAGAGCCTTAATACTTTTGGAGGCGATAGCAGCGTTGTAATCGTCAACTAACTTGGTCAGCTTGTTCGCTTTTTTGACATCTCCTAGAGTTCTAGCCTGTTCTGCTGCGTCTGTTATCGCCTTTATGTTCTCGGCAGCAGACGCAGTTCCCTTTTCAAACCCGAATGCCGAACCTCCAACAGCGAATCTCTCCAAGGCAACATTAGCTACGAACATACCCTGCTCACTGTCAGGCATCCTCTGGCCTGCTCTGGGATGTCCTTCGGGGTAGGTTTTAGTAGACACGGTAAACCCTTCAAGCTCTCCAACGAAGCGTATGTTCGGACTGGCATGAACTACTCCACCTTCGCTAAGAAACGTCCCGCTACGGAGAGTAAACACCTTGTCCCCGAACTGGACTACGGGTCTCTTGCCTGTGGCCTGCAAAGCCATAAGCTGGTCGCGGATATACATAGTGGCGGCAGGGTTTCCGAGAATAGCCGTGTCAAGACGGACAGTGCTATAGACTGTGCTAAGAGTGCTTCCCGGTATGTGGCGAGGGTTAAGGACATTGACTAACCCTTTAGCTGTAGTGCCAAGAGCCTTGGCCGTTTCTACTGGGTGCAATAGAGAAGCGACGGGTGCCATAACTTCGGCAACAGCCAATTTGGGAATAACCTTCAACCCAGCAGCGATGCGTGCTCCTCGACCTACACCAGCAGCAACTTTGGCGGCAGCAGACACTCCCCCTACTATGGGGATAAAGGATAAAGCATCGGTGGCAATACTGATGGCTCTCATTCCAGTACCCATTTTGCCCCAGTGATAAATAGTTCCCCATACAGGGACGAGACCGATCGCTATACCCTTAGACAGTTCTCCAAGCGACGGCATTGCGTCCATAACGTTTTTGACGTATTCGCTCTTCATGCCGAACGACTTGTCAACGGCTTTTATGTCATCCGAGGTCACTGGAGCCAGCTCTCTACCGCCCTGATTGACATAGTTAACCAGATTAGCATAGGATGCAAGGTCATCCCCGAAGGCACCCTGCTCATAGAGTGTCTTAAGCGCATCCGCATCGCCTTGCACCACAGCATCTTCCAGCGCAACCTGCTGACTGACCGTCCGCAAGGCGTCTTGATAAGCAACAGCGGCCTCCTCGCCTTTTCCGAAATACCCTTTGTCATAAAGCGTAGCCAACTTAGCTTCGTCCCCTACGAAAGTAGCTAGTGTTACCGCTTTCTGCTGGTAATACTGTCGCTCTATGTCACTCCTATTGTAAGTAGGTGTTTCGACCGCACCGAATGACATAGCTTCTCGAAGGACATCACTGACTGTCCGCGTACTAAACCCCGAGGTCTTGGATATCTCTAGCATCCTTGTGTACGCAGCATACTCGGGCAAGCTCTTGATGAGCTTGCCCCGCTCCTCGGGGGACATATCCGAGTTATCTGCCACAATCTCGGCCACCTTGTCGCTAAGAGCACGTTCTGCTTTCGTGACATCCATTGGGGTATACCGCATGGATGCCACCTCTAGCGACTCCGGCTCATCAGTCGGCTGGATAGCTTCCTGAATAGCCTGCTCTACAGCCTGTTTACGTTGCTGTTCTGCAGCTCGCGCTTCTGTTCGCCCCTCGATGCCTCGAATATCGGTTTCGCGCTTCTCCGTAGCGGCTTCGTAAGCCTTGTAGCTCTTATCAGTAACACCCCGACCATCACGGGTAAGAATACCCCACATATAGGGGTCGTCTTTACGCATGGACTCAATCGTGGTCTGCCACTCCTGAGCGTCGGCCTGATATTTCAAATCCAGTTCTCTTATTGTGTCCCAATCCTTCTCTTTGTACGCTTTCTGGTACTCTTCCGACATAGTCGGCAACACGTTCCGCTCCCAGTCCGCAGCCTGCTGATACTCGACATCCATCTGGTGCTGGTG
>Ga0315539_1000962_pt1 | contig 21495 bp, 25 predicted proteins | sample SalMarSW160150MG_FD_203097 | JGI IMG/M metagenome (GOLD analysis project Ga0315539, IMG submission 203097) | Salt marsh sediment microbial communities from the Plum Island Ecosystem LTER, Massachusetts, United States - Salt Marsh Sediment SW1601-150 ... | reverse complement strand
GTTATTCTGACTGTGATAGCTATCATCTGGCTCGGACCAGAACCTGTCCCAATGACTGCGACATTGAGCTTGAATGTCTGTGCGATGAATCCTGCTGTAGTGCCTGGAGCAATCAGGGCTGCGGTCCGACTGGCGGCTGCACTGAGACAGAAATGTCTCAAACCAGAAATTGCGGTGATTGCCCTTATTCAGAATCACAATGTATCTCTGACCCAAGCTGTGGCGCAGTAGGTATTAATCCTCCTCAGGTAACTACACTCGGAGCTACCAACATTACCCAAACCTCAGTCAATCTCAACGGTAACCTTTTAAGCTTAGGTTATGACCCAGCCACTTGTCCTGATTGCCAGTGTCTTGTCTGGTTTGAATGGGGAACTAGCGGCACCGCAGGAGTCAGCGGTTCTTACGGGAACAGTACTACACCAAAGCCAATGACGGCGGCCAGCTCTTTTGCGGAAGTTATTTCTGGTTTAAGCCCCGGTATTACTTATTATTTTGAGGCTTTTGCCAAAAATGGCGGCAGCTGGTAAAAATATGAAAAAAATTTTGTTAATAGAAGATGAAAAGATTCTAGCTGAAATGTATCGAGATAAATTTACTCAAGCCGGCTTTGAAGTGGTTTTAGCTTTTGATTCTAAGGAAGGTCTGGAAAAAGCTAAAAAAGAAAAGCCAGATTTAATTGTCCTTGACATTTTACTCCCCAAAGAAAATGGAATTACATTTTTAACCTGGCTAAAAAAAGATTCAGAAATTTCTTCAGTTCCAGTGGTGGCTTTTTCGAATTATGATGACCCTGAAACAAAAAAACAGGCCGTAAAGCTGGGAGTTAAAGATTATTTAATTAAGACAAGCTATACGCCTCAAGAAATCGTGGAAAAAGTTAAAACATATTTAAAATAAAACATACGCATGAAAAGGATTATTAATACAGATACAGTAAATTATATCGAAAAAAAGGTGAAGGTCTGCGGTTGGATTAATACAGTAAGGGCTCATGGGAAAATTTTTTTTGTTGATTTAAGAGACAGGAGCGGAATTTTACAATTAGTCTGTACGCCAGAAACAGCGAAAAACCTGAGGCCCGAATGGGTTATTTGCGCAGAAGGAACAGTAAAAGAAAGACCAAAAGACATGCAAAACCCAAAAATTGAAACCGGAAAAGTAGAATTAGGAGTAGAAAAATTAGAAGTTTTAGCCAAGGCAAAAACTTTACCTTTCGCCATCGACACTGACGGTTATGAGATAAATGAAGAAAAAAGATTAAAATACCGTTATTTGGATTTGAGAAGAGGAAGATTGAAAAAGAATCTAATCTATCGCCAGAAAGTAATCCATTTTATCAGAGATTTCCTGAAAAACGAAGGTTTTATCGAGGTAGAAACTCCCATTTTAACCAAATCCACCCCCGAAGGAGCGAGAGATTTCTTAGTCCCTTCCAGATTGCAGCCAGGAAAATTTTATGCTCTTCCCCAATCGCCCCAACAATTCAAACAGCTTTTGCAGGTTGCCGGTTTGGAAAAATATTTTCAGATTGCCAGATGTTTTCGTGATGAAGACCCCCGAGCCGATAGACAAGCCGAGCATACTCAATTGGATCTGGAAATGTCCTTTGTTGACCAAGAAGAAATTTTGGATTTAACTGAAAAGCTCTATTCAGCGATTATTAAAAATCTATTTCCAGAAAAACAAATTCAAAAAATTCCTTTCCCCAGAATTACTTATAAAGAGGCGATGAAAAAATATAAAAGCGACAAGCCCGATTTAAGAAGGAACAAAAACAATCCCGAGGAGTTAGCTTTTTGCTTTATAGTTGACTTCCCGATGTTTGAGTGGCATGCCGATGAAAAAAAGTGGGGGGCCCAACACCATCCTTTTACCAAACCTCAAATTAAAAAAGGAGATATTAAAGAAATTAAAAAGAATCCAGAAAAAATCTTAGCTCACCAATATGATTTCGTCCTGAATGGCTACGAAATCGGCGGAGGAAGTATAAGAACCACTGATCTTGATGTGTTAACTGCTGTTTTTGAAGTTTTAGGTCACAAAAAAGAGGAGATTAAAAAGAAATTCAGCAATTATTTTGAGGCCTTCAGTTACGGCGTTCCGCCTCACGGCGGGATTGCTCCGGGCATTGATAGGTTTTTAGCGGTGGTCTTAGCAGAACCCAACATCCGGGAGATAATGGCCTTTCCTAAAACCGGTGACAATCGGGACTTAATGATGCAAGCTCCCAGCGAAGTAGAAGAAAAACAGCTTAAAGAGCTTCATCTAAAGATAACTAAACCGAAAAAAAGATGAACTTGAAATTATTTTTTCTCGCTTTCTTGCTCAGTTTGTTCTTATGGGGGGGAGTAAATTATTTCCAGGGCAGCCTGGAAAATATTTTCTATGCCCAAATTTCCCAACCGCTTGAAGAAATCTCTTTGGTTAAAATTCCCCCAAAAACAGTAAAGCCCGAGCTTGACCTCCAAGCCAAAGCAGCGCTTGCGGTTAGAGTGAATAAAAGTGGGAATGAAAAAAAACTTTTCAGCCAGAATATTAATCAACCCCTACTCATTGCCTCTTTAACCAAATTAATGACGGCCGCAATTGTTTTTGAAAATACGACCGAGGGCGATTATAATTTTTCCAGTTTAATAACGGTTTCTGAGGCAGCCGCGGCAAAAGAAGATGTACCGGTCTTTGGCAATTTGAGGGAAGAAGATGCATTATTATTGGAAAGAGCTTTGGAATTAATGTTGATTTATTCCAGCAACGACGCTGCCTTTGCTCTTTCAGAGATTATAGGTTCAGAAAACTTTGTTGACAGAATGAACCAAAAAGCTCAAAGTTTAGGGTTAGAAAATACTCATTTTATAAATCCTACTGGCCTGGACCCCGAGGGCATGCATTATGAAGGAAACAATATTGAATATTTCAATCACGCTACGGCCAAAGATTTAACTAAACTTACTCAATATATCTTAAAAGAATATCCGAGAATTTTTGAAATTTCTTTAAGCCAGAGGCCCTATCCTGTTGAAAATGGCGCTTCAGACCTGGTGATACCAGAAGAATTTAAGATTTTAGGAGGGAAAACCGGTTATACTGACGAAGCCGGCGGCTGCATGCTTTTGGTTTTAGAAAATGAAAAAGGGAGCAAATTAATTAATGTGATTCTGGGAGCTCCTTCACCTGAAACAAGGATTACCGAAACCCAAAAGCTCATTGACTGGCTATCCTTATGACTATTTTTACTTTTGATGTAATTAAACTTCTTCTCTTGTCCGGCATCTCAGCAGTGGTAGCTTTGCTTTGGGCGCCGGTTCTGGTAGAGCTTTTGAAGAAATTTAAGTTTTGGAAAAAAGAAGCCAGGACCAAAACCATCACTGGAGATGAAGCTGAAGTAATTTACGCTTTGCACAAAGACAGAGAAACTGCTGTCCCTCGAGGTGGGGGAGTTTTAATTTGGATTTCGGTCCTTTTTGTAATTTTTCTATTTTTTATTTTAGCTAATGCTCTTGATATTTGGTGGGTTAAAAAATTAAATTTTTTGTCTAGAAGCGAAACCTGGCTGCCTTTATTCACTTTAGTTGCTGCTTCCTTAGTCGGTCTTTCAGATGACATTCTCCAGGTTTTGGGTAGAGGAAAATATATTGGTGGGGGGATAAGATTTACCCGGCGATTGCTGATTGTTATTATTATTGGTTTGATTGGCGGTTTGTGGTTTTACTATCAACTGGGCTGGGACACTATTCATATTCCTTTAATCCAAAACTTCCCCGAAGGAATTATTTTTCCCATCGGTATTTGGATAATACCCCTTTTTGTTTTAGTCACTGTTGGTTCTTGGGCCGGCGGCGTGATTGATGGTTTGGATGGATTGGCGGGAGGAGTCTTTGCCTCTATTTTTGGTGCTTTTGCTATTATTGCTTTTACTCAGGGTAAAGCCGACTTGGCCACTTTTTGCGCTGTAATTTTGGGGACTCTTTTTGCTTTTTTGTGGTTTAATATCCCGCCAGCCAGGTTCTATATGGGAGAAACCGGCATTTTAGGATTAACTACCACTATGGCGGTAGTAGCTTTCTTAACCGATTCGGTAATGGTCCTACCAATTATTGCTGGCCTTTTGGTAATAGAAGTTGGCTCAATGATTTTGCAATTATTATCTAAAAAATTTCGTCATAAAAAAATCTGGCTGGCCACTCCGCTTCATCATCATTTTGAAGCTCGAGGTTGGCCCGCTCATCAGGTAACCATGAGGTTTTGGATAATTAGTATGGTTTTAGCAATTTTGGGAGTAGCCATAAGATTATTAGGATGAAGGCTCAAAGTTTAAGAAAAAAATATCCTAAGTTTATTTATCAAGGGTATTCTTACAGAATTTCTAAAAATAATTTAGAAATTCTTTTTGAATTTAAGACAGAACCCAATATTAAATTCAGACCCAAAGTCGTTATTGAAAATGTCGATAAATCTCAAATCAAAAGGGTGGGGGATAGGGTACTAAATAATTTAGTATTCAATCTGGGATTAATAGAAATTCCCAGTTATTGGAAAGCAACCTGTTCGCCGCTAATTGAGATTAAAGCCGGCTATTTAGACAAAGAGCAAATTAAATGGTGGAAAGATTTAATAATAAAGGGAATGGGACAGTTTTTTTATGAAAACCGAATCAATTTTAAAAGCCCCAACTTCCTCACTATTAAAACTGAAAGGCAGAAACGTGTTAATAAGACGATCGTCAAATTAACACGTATGGATAAAGAGAAGATGTTGGTGGCGGTTGGGGGAGGTAAGGATTCAGTGGTGACCTTGGAGGCCTTGAAAAAAGCTAAAAAGGATATTATTTGTTTTTCTTTAAATCCTACCGAGGCGGCTCAAAAAATAATGAAGGCAGCTGGTTATCAAAAGCCGATTACTGTCAGAAGAAAGATTGATGAGAGGCTCTTGAAGTTAAATAGGCGGGGATTTTTAAACGGTCATACTCCTTTTTCAGCTTATTTGGCTTTTTTAAGCATATTGGTGGCAACGATTTTTGGAGATAAATACGTTGCTTTTTCCAACGAAAGAAGTTCTAACGAGGGCAATGTTAATTATTTAGGAAAAATAATTAACCATCAGTGGTCAAAAAGTTTTGATTTTGAGAAAAAGTTCAGAAAATATGCCAAAAAACATTTAGCTAAAGACACAGAATATTTCAGCTTTTTGCGGCCTTTGTACGAAATTCAAATTGTAAAATTATTTTCTAAATATCCAAAATATTTTCCTGTTTTTCTAAGTTGTAATGAGGCCTACAAAACAGCTTCCGGAACTAAAAAACCGGCTAAAAAATGGTGTGGCCAGTGCTCAAAATGCTTGTTTATCTTTGTTTGTCTTTATCCTTTTTTAAAAGAAAAATGGCTACTAAAAATCTTTGGCAAAAATCTTTTTGAAGACAAAGAGCTTTTACCATTAATGCAAGAATTAATAGGGGAAAGGAAGTTTAAACCTTTTGAATGCGTTGGCACCAAAAAAGAAACTCTCATCGCTTTCTACCTCAGCTGGAAAAAATTTAAAAATGGTCAAGAACAGTTCTTGACCAAATTGCCGGTTTTGTTGGGGTATTTTGAGGAAAAAATTCTGCCTAAATATCCTGATTTAGATAAGGAATCAAAGAAAATGTTAAGCTCCTGGGATAAGCAACATAATTTACCTAAAGAGTTCGCTGAGGCTTTGTCTCATCTCGCACCAAGCGTGACTTTGTCTCGCTCGGCGTTTGAAAAAGCGCTTAAAAAAGTGATATCTTGAAATTAGAATGCAGTTAAATGAATTAGAAAATAAAAAAGTTTTAATTTTGGGATTTGGTAAGGAAGGAAGGGATAATTTTTTGTTTTTAAGGAAAGCTTTTCCTAAAAAAGTTTTAGGAATTGCCGATCAAAAAAGTCAATTAAACTTAAAAGAAAAAAGGGTAAAACTTCATTTGGGGAAAAATTATCTGAAAGCTCTTAAGAATTATGAAGTAATCATTAAATCGCCGGGTATTCCGCCAAAGATAATAGCTCCCTTTATCAAAAAATCACAAAGAATTATTTCTCAGACCGAGATTTTTTTTGAAAATTGTCCCGGAAAAATTGTGGGCATTACCGGTACTAAAGGTAAAAGCACTACCGCCTCAATGATTTATAAAATTCTAAAGGAGGAAGGAGTTAAAGTGCACTTAGTAGGGAATATTGGAAAACCAGTCCTATCTTCTTTAGAAAAAGCTAAAAGAAACGATGTTTTTATTTATGAGCTATCCAGCCATCAGCTTTTTCATCTTAAAGAAAGTCCTCAGATTGCTGTCTTTTTAAATATTTACCCCGAACATTTAGATTATTACCGTAATTTTATGGAATATGCCAAAGCCAAAGCTAACATTACTCTGCACCAAAGTAAAGATGACTTTTTAGTTTTTAATTCAGAGGACAAGCTGATTAAAAAGTTTGCCAGAAAATCAAAAGCTAAAAAAATTCCAATTAGAGGAAAATACTATTCTTTAAATAAGGAAGCGGCTAGGGCAGTAGGGAAGATATTTAAAATTCCTATAAAAACTATTAATAGGGCCCTTAAAAGTTTTAAATACCTTGCTCACAGATTAGAAAGAGTGGGGATTTTTCAAGGAATTACTTTTTATAATGACGCCCTAGCTACTATTCCTGAAGCCACTATGGGAGCTATGGAAGCTCTAGGGAATAGAGTAGAAACCATTATGCTGGGAGGGTATGAAAGAAATATCGATTATAAAAACCTGGCCCAAAAAGTTTTGAAAAGCAAAATTAAAACCGTAATTTTATTTCCCACTACCGGAGAAAGAATCTGGAAAGAAATCTGCCGGCAGGGTAAGAAAGTACCAAAGCATTTTTTTGCAGATGATATGGTTGAAGCAGTTAAATTGGCCTATCAGTATACCAAACCGGGTAAAATTTGCCTCCTTTCTACGGCTGCCTCTAGTTTCAGTATTTTTAGAGATTACAAAGAAAAAGGAAATTTATTTAAGAAGCAAGTTTTTGCACAGCAAAAACGAAGGTGGAAATGAAACAATAGTTTCATTGACTAGTATGTTAAGAGATTTGGTAAAAAACCGAGGGGGTCAGCCTGATATTTTTTTAGCTGGAGTAGTTCTGGCTTTGATAGTTTTAGGAATTCTGATTTTGGCCAGCGTTTCTGCTTCTCTTTCCCAGGAAAGATTTGGCACTACTTATTATTTTTTAAATCATCAGATTCTTTTTGGCTTAATCCCCGGCTTTCTTTTGGGATTTCTGGCTTTTAAGGTTAAATTGAGTTTCTTTAAAAAGTGGGCTCCGGTATTGCTTTTGGTTAATCTGATATTTTTAGCTATGGTTTTCTTGCCACTAGTGGGCTCGGCTTCGGGGGGAGCCGACAGATGGGTATCTCTGGGTCCTCTTTCTTTTCAGCCATCAGAATTCTTAAAGCTTTCTTTTATTCTTTATCTGGCTGCTTGGTTGGCTAGCCGGACCTCAAAAGAAAAAAGATTTAACCAAACTTTTATTGCCTTCCTCTCGGTAGTTGGTATAATTAGCTTGTTTTTAATCCTTCAGCCAGATATCAGTACTTTAGGAGTAGTGGCAGTTTCAGCTGCTTTAATGTATTTTTTAGCCAATACTCCTCTTTGGCACAGCATTTCGATAATTTTAATCGGGGGTGGGGGATTGCTGGCCTTAATCAAACTTGCTCCTTACAGGTTAAATCGGTTGTTGGTTTTTCTTAATCCCGAATTAGACCCGATGGGAAAAGGTTATCAGATAAAACAGGCCTTAATTACTGTGGGTTCAGGTGGACTTTTTGGCCTGGGTTTGGGAATGTCTCAGCAAAGATTTAGCACTTTTTTGCCCCAGTCAATGTCTGACTCAATTTTCGCTATTTTTGCTGAAGAAACCGGATTTGTAGGAGCAGTGATTTTAATCTTGTTTTTTCTGCTGCTTTTGTGGCGAGGATTTAGAATAGCTAAAATGAAAGAAGATAAATTTTCCCAATTGGCCGCCTTGGGACTGACGGTCTGGCTATGCCTTCAGGGATTTACCAACGTGGGGGCGATGATAGGTATTTTACCCTTAACCGGCATTCCTTTGCCATTTATTAGCTACGGAGGATCGGCCTTGGTGGCAGAATTAATCGGAGTTGGCATATTATTAAATATTTCAAAAACGTAATTATATCATCATTATGAAGATTTTATTTACTGGTGGCGGCACCGGCGGTCACGTTTTGCCAATCGTTGGGATTACCAGGGAAATAAGAAGAATCTATTCTCAAAAGGACCTTCAGTTTTTTTATGTAGGGCCAAAAGATGAATTTGGTGCAATTTTTTTATCTCACGAAGGGATAGAAATAAAAAATGTTCTGGCAGGAAAAATTAGAAGATACTTGGATTGGAAAACAGTACTACAAAACTTAGCAGATCTTCTTTTTAAAATTCCTCTGGGCACTCTTCAGTCTTTCTTTTACGTTTTCTTTTTAGCGCCGGATTTAATCTTTAGCAAAGGAGGATTTGGTTCAATTCCGGGAGTAGTTTCCAGCTGGCTCCTTCGAGTACCAATTTTTCTTCACGAATCCGATGTTACTCCGGGTTTGGCTAATAGATTTATTTCCCACTTTGCCTTAGAGATTTTCGTTTCTTTTCCCCGAACTGAATATTTTCCGCCAAAGAAAATGATCCAGGTGGGCAACCCCATTCGCCGAGAAATTTTAGAGGGAAAAAGAGAAGAAAGCCAAAGATTTTTTAAATTAAGCGGGGAAAAACCAGTAATTTTTATTGCGGGCGGTTCTCAAGGAGCCCAAAGAATAAATGACAAAATTTTGGAGATTTTACCAGAACTTTCGAACAATTTTGAGATATTACATCAGTGCGGAGAGAAAAATTTAGTAGAAGTAAAAGCTGAAGCTAAAGCTATAATGCCAAAAGAACTAGAAAAGAACTATCATCTTTTCTCATTTTTAAAAGAAGAGCAATTAAGACGGGCCTATGCTGCCTGCGATTTGATTATTAGTCGGGCCGGTTCGGGAAGTATTTTTGAAATTGCTGCCTTGGGGAAAGCTTCTATCTTAATTCCCTTGCCCGAAGCTGCTCAAAATCATCAGGTGAACAATGCTTATGCTTATGCTGAAAAGGGAGCAGCCATTGTTATGGAAGAAACTAATTTTACCTCACATTTTTTCTTAGAAAAACTAAAATATCTCTTTTCTCATCCTGAAGAGCTGGAAAAAATGCAAAAGACAGCTAAAGAGTTTGCCAAACCCCAGGCTGCCAAAATCATAGCTGCCTACATTTGTAGCTATTTGTTAAGTTAAGCTATTTGTATTAATCTGAAAGAAAGATTATGTTTGTTGAAGATTTTAAATTTTCGAAGCCCGGGGAAGTCAGGGTAAGAATTGCTCCTTCACCGACCGGTTTTTTGCATATCGGGCTAGCCCGAACTGCTCTTTTTAATTATCTCTTTGCTCAGTCGCATCAGGGCAGTTTTGTTTTAAGGATCGAAGATACCGATAAGGAAAGATCTGACCCAAATTTTGAAAAAGATATTATTGAAAATCTCAAATGGTTGGGGCTGGAGTGGGAAGAAGGACCTGATGGGGAAGGAAATTATGGTCCTTACCGCCAAAGTCAAAGATCAAACATTTACGCTAAATATTTAGAAAAACTGTTCAAAGAAGGTAAAGCTTTTTATTGTTTTTGTTCGGAAGAAGAGCTGGAAGCTCAAAAGCAATATCAATTATCAATAGGGGAACCGCCCCGCTACAAAGGACCTTGCGTTCAACTTTCAGAAAAAGAGGTTAAAAAAAGATTAGCTGAAGGAAAACCATCGGTAATAAGATTTAAAGTTCCCGAAAAAAAAGTAGAGTTTGAGGATCTAATTAGAGAGAAAGTAGAATTTGACGCCTCTTTGATAGGGGATATTGTTATTGCTAAAAACTTAACTGCTCCTTTATACAATTTTGCGGCAGTGGTAGATGATTTTGAAATGAAGATCAGCCATGTTATCAGAGGAGAAGAACATATTTCTAACACTCCAAAGCAAATTCTTATCCAAGAAGCTCTAGGTTTCCCCCGGCCTGTTTATGCTCACTTACCTTTAATTTTGGGGCCGGACCGTAGTAAACTAAGCAAGCGCCACGCTGCGGTCTCTGTAAGGCAATATAGAAAAGAAGGTTATTTGCCCGAGGCCTTAATTAACTTTATGGCCTTTTTGGGCTGGAATCCGGGAACTGAACGGGAAATTTACTACTTGCCTTCTTTAATCAAGGAGTTTTCTTTAGAAAGGGTCCAAAAAGGAGGAGCGATCTTTAATGGTAAAAGGTTAGATTATTTAAATGGATTTTATATTCGCCAAAGATCAATTGAGAAGTTGACTGAATGGTGTATTCCTTATTTAATTGAGGCGGGATTAATCGAAAGAGCAGAGGGTAATCCTGACAACCCCGGAAAAAAGAAGGCAGGATTAAAGCTTTTTGAAGATGAGCGGTTGAAATTCAAAATTAGAGAAACCGGTGAAGAAATTTCTTTTGAAACTTTAAAGAAAATTGTAGCTCTCTATCAAGAGAGACTGAAGAAATTATCAGAAATTTCTGAATTGACTAAATTTTTCTTTACAGATAAGCTAGAATATAGCAAAGATTTACTAAATTGGGAGGAAATGTCAACGAAGGAAGTCGGGCAATCACTTAATGAATTGGGAAAAATCCTATCGGATTTGAAAACTGAAGATTGGAAAAAAGAAAATTTAGAGAAAATTCTGCTATTGAGGGCTAAAGAGATAGGGGATAGGGGACAACTGCTGTGGCCCTTCAGGGTGGCACTCACAGGCAAGGAAGCTTCAGCTGGCCCTTTTGAAATTGCCGAAATACTAGGTAAAGAAAAGACTTTAAAGAGAATTAAACAAGCTGAAGAATTAACGGTCAATGAGCTTCGCTGATTTCCACCTTCGTCTTAATAAATTAAGACTTGGCATATGAAGAAAATAATTATAATTTTTGTTCTCTTGGGCTTGATTTCGCCAGTTTTTAGTTGGGCTGAGGATACTTCCGAACCAATCCAAGCCCCGAAAACCATGGAAGAAGCAAAAGAACTAGGAGAGGAGGCCTTAGAGGTTGGCCAAAAAAAATTACCAGGGGTCTTAGAAAAAATCTGGAACGAAAATGTCATACCTGTTTGGGAAAAAATGTACAATTGGTTTTTGGAAAATATCTGGCCAAAAATTGAGAACTGGTTTAAAAAAGAAGTAGAACCAAGGGTAAAAGGGGAAGTCGAGAAAAGAAAACCAATCTTAGAAGAAGAATTTCAAAAAGAAAAAGAAGAATTGAAAGAAGAAGTTCCGGAGGTAAGTAAATCTCTCTGGGAAAAATTCAAAGAATTAATTAAATAATATCTTGCGACATCTTGACAAAGACTAAAAAAAGAAGTATTATCAAACTCGGCAGAAAAGCTGGCTAAAGTCTACTTATGGGTTAGATTGAAGCTGTGCCATAGGCGTCACCTCCTGGTAGAATAGAAGCCAGCTTTTCTGCCTCAACCTTAGGCCTTTGTCAATTTTCTCGGTTCTCGGCACAATGTTGCCGTAATTAATGAAATGATCAAGTGATTGATTATATTTGAGACGCGTCCCTCTGGCCGTGTCTCCGTTTTTTTATACAGATAAAAGACGCAGGGGATGGCTTGACAGGGTTTTTTAGCCTGTTATTATTAATATAGAGAATGTCGGACAATGTAGGTAAAGCGACACTTTATATAGGAGGTGAAACCACTCCCCCAAATGTATGAAAAAATCCACTATTCCTATCATTAAACATATCACCGATTTTTTAGATTATTGTGAAGTTGAAAAAGGTTTATCAGATAATACTCAAAAGAATTACCAGCGCTACCTCGCCAAGTTTATCTCTTGGCTTAAAAAGACCAAAAAAGATGCTCTCCTGCCCCATGAACTTACGGCTGAGGATATTTGGGCTTATAGGTTATATTTATCTCGTTATACAGACAAAAAAGGCCGTCCTTTGAAGAAAGTTACCCAGAACTACTATCTTATCGCTTTAAGAGCGCTTCTGGGCTATTTTAGCGCCAAGGACGTGGTTTCGCTCCCTGCCGACAAGATAGCCCTTCCAAAGGGTGCTAAAGCCGAAAAAACGGTTAAATTCCTTAATTTAGAGCAGATAGAGCGGCTTTTATTGGCTCCTAATACTAAAAAGTCGACCGGCCTAAGAGATAGGGCTATTTTGGAATCCCTTTTCTCAACTGGCCTTAGAATAGCTGAATTAGTTAACCTTAACCGTGACCAGTTTGCTAATATAAAAGATAAAAAAGATTTGGAGCTTGGAATTATTGGCAAAGGAAGCCATCCTCGAACTGTTTACTTTTCAGAAAGGGCTTTGGATTGGCTTAAGAAGTATTTAGACACTCGCAAAGACAAAGAAAAAGCCCTGTTTATCCATTACAGAGCCCGGGAAGATGCCGAAGCCCGTCTTACAGCCCGTTCCATAGAGAGAATTGTCAAAAAATACGCTGTTTTGGCCGGCGTTCCCATCTTTACCACTCCTCACACCCTTCGTCATTCAATGGCAACAGATTTGTTAACTCAAGGTGTGGATTTGCGAACCATCCAGGAATTCTTGGGCCATAGAAATATCGTCACAACCCAAATCTATACTCATGTAACAAATAAAAGATTACGAGACGTCCATAGGCAATATCACTCTCTTGGTAAAAATTTAAAATAATGAAAAAGGTCGATTAAAATTATGAAATCAGATTAATATGAAATTAAAAAGAATTGCAGTTGCAATTTTAACAGGATCAATACTTGGAATCTTCTGCATAATTGGAGCAAGTGCAAGAGTGGGTTTTTCGGGAAATGAATTGTTTTTATTTGCCTTATGGTATAACCGTTTTTTAATGGGGGTTGTTATTGGGATTGCTTCTGATTTAAAAATTATTAAGACAAAATGGAATGTTTTTCTTCGAGGAGGTATCCTCGGACTTATTGTTACTGCTGCCTTTTTTCTTTCTACCGGGTTTCGTGATATCCCGAGTTTCTTTGCGGGAATTATTTATGGATTAATAATTGATTACGTCGCTACTAAGTTTGAATAATTTTTAACGAATAAAAAACCGTTAGTTCCCCTAACGGTTTTCTCTCACCTGCTCAATAAATCTTCGATTTATTTCGACCTTCGATGAATTTTCAATCCCTCTCGGTGAATAAAAAGAGGCTAAGCCACAATATTATTATATTAGCAGTTTAGCCTTTTAAATTTGGACCATCCACGGTTTCGTTTTCCGCTCTGCACGGCTACGTTCTAAAAAGAAATTCCCAAAAATTCCTACTTTCCTTAACCGTCTTCGGGTCTGCTTTAAACTCTCTTTCTTTGAAATAGGAATCTTAAGGATAGGAATACCTCCGGGCCCCCGGACCGAAAAGAAGAACAATTCCGTAAGGTCTTCGTCTACCAAAACATTGATACCTTGGTTGTAAGCGTACTTTGCCACTTTGTCTACGCAATCCCAAAGATGAAATCCCGTTACAATTAACTCCTTCGTAGGCTGCGGACATAAGTCAAGGATTTTTTCTTCCTTAGGATATATGCGTTTCTTGCAATGGTCTTCAAAAGTTACGCCACAAGCGCCAATAATATCATTCCCATTTACTGAAAACCCTTTCAACAATTGAGAAATATCGGGTTTTACCAGGTCTCCCGGCGCTGAAAACATTACGCAAATCATCTGAAAATCAGGATATCTTTTCCGAATAAGCTCCTGATATATCTCAGCATACCTTACTTTTACCTCAGGTAGTTCTTCCTCGTCGACCAAGGCGTCGGCATACGGTTGAATCGGATACAAAATCAAAATTGACTTCATCCGAGCACCTCCTTTTCGATTTGAAATAAATCCTCGTTATTTATACTAAATTATTCTTATTTTGTCAATAAAAAACCGCTAGTTCATTTAACGGTTTTCTCTCATCTGCTCAATGAATCTTTGATTCATTTCGACCTTCAATGAATTTTCAATTCATCTCAGCATTAAATGTCGCACAATATTAGGAGCCTCTTTTGAATAGCTCCCTTAGTTTAATTTTTGCCTGTTCAAGAATTTTCTTTTGTTTTACCGGTAAATTCTTCCCTGCCCGATTGATGTAAAGGTTAAGCATGGACATTGCCGACTGGAAAGGATTTGCCTTACGACGCAAACTTAATTCTGCCGATTTCTTCAATGAGCTAGCAATACGTTTAGGATCTTTCCATGTGAACACTCCCCTATCTAAGTCCAGGGCATTGCTGTATTTTGTAACGTGCCCTGACCAATTTTGCTTTTTCATATTCCTATTCTATCAAAAAACCGCTCTCTTGAAAAAGCGGCCGAAATTGACTTCCCCAACTGGACGACGTTAAAACCTATTAGAACCTGGCTGATTAATCCTAATTAAAAAGAGGTTATCCTTTAGAAGAACAACCCCTAATAAGCCGTATAAATAGCGTCATTGAAGCTGCCAAAACCGCTTTTTAAACTCCTGCCTCGATTTTCTCACACTCTTTTTCGACAGAATGCCATTTCTCGTCCTCGAAGAACTCTGCTGCTTGTTGAATATAGTCCCGGATAACCTCCCTATAGAAATGGAACATTTCAGGCCAAACAAACACCCTACCGTCTTCAAGAATAAGAACACTTTTAGCTACTGGCCACATGCCAGTAGCACCAGCTGGGTCTGACCTATATTCTATACTCACGTCGTCTTTGTCTGGCCAAACAGTTGGTAACGGTCCGCATTCCATTTTTGCCATATCAAGTAAAACCAGAAAGGCACCTCTGGAACCATCAAATATAATATTACCTTTTGGCGGCCTAATCCATCCTGCTTTTACTACAGCACCTTCGGCTTCATCTTGATACCGTCCAATGGCAACTGCCTTTATCCATAATGGAACAGATGTAATAGGTTTAGGTACCTCTTTCTCTCTTTTCAGTTTTTTAAGAACGCTATTAAACTTTTCCAAAATTTTCATTTCTAACCTCCTCTTAGAATTCTACGTGTTTATTATCATATTAAATTAAAAAAATCAAGCCTCGATGGCTTGAAAATCTTACCCCACCCCGACTGAACGCTATTCGAACCTATCTTGTGAGGATTTAAACATTTTCCCATGCCCAGGAATTATGTAATCTGCAATTTCTAATAGTTTTTTTCGAGATTCAATAAGTTTTTTTATATCCATATGTTCTGGGTCATTATCTGGTTTATCTATTTTTATTTTTTGTTTTTCATTGTCCAACCACCAGAAAACATCTCCTGCAACAGCGTAAACTCCTTCTTTCGTCTTTACAATCAAAGAGCAATGTTCTTCTTTATGTCCTGGCGTGCGAATTACTTTTAAATCTGTTCCAGGAATAATTCCTCCATGCTCAGGAATAACTCCTCCGTGTTTATTTATAATATCTTTTTCGTAAATATAAAGTTCATCAATTATTGTCGCATTTTCAAAAATACCAGCTAATAAAGCGTGATCTACATGACCATGCGTTAAAAAGACATAATCTATATCAGAGGTCTTTAAATTATTGTCTGATAACGCCTTAAGTAATCTTTCTCTATTGCAACCTGGATCAACTATTATGTTCTTTCCGTTACTTTGAATAAAAACAACTGTAGAGTTTGCCAACCAACCCCTCTTCGTCTCTCTGGCATAGCCCTGGATTAAAACTTTTACTTTAGCCATATGCTTTAATCTAATGGAATGTCATCTTTTAGATTAAATTCTGGAGAGCAAATTAAGAAATATCTCATTTTTCCAATTATGTTATAGGGCGTGTTTTTAGGAATAAAAACTAAGTCGTTCTCAGAGACGGCTTCTTCTTTGTTGTTAATTATAAACTTTCCATTACCTTCAATAACAAAGTAAATTCTATCTTCGTTTATGCATTTAAGCTTTCCGTGATCGCCGTCAATCTCAATTAAGGCTCCGCTAAAATTAGGATTTATCTTGTATTCTGTAATTTTCATGGGGCCTCTCTCTTTTTTATTCGTGTCAAGATATTTAATAATCATTATTTCATTCTAACAAAAAACCGCCCTTTTTAGGAGGCGACGTCTCAGAATATAACTTTTGCGACATATTCGGGCTAAATTTTGATAATTAGATAAATTATTAAAAGAATAAAGGCTAACCCCCAATATGTAACCCAAAATCGATCATACAGTTTCTTCCAATTTTCTCTCTCAACTGGTCCGTTTGGAGTTTTACGCCAGCGAAGATGAGGCCAGTAATAAGAAAATATTGATTTACTTCTAGTAAATTTTGGGCTCCAATTTAATAATTCGATAACATGACAAGAAAAATCCCAAAAAACCATCGCTGCTAAAATATAGAGAATAAAATCTAAATTCATATTGGGGCTAAATTTTGGTTATTTTTCAACTACTTTAACTAAAATTGATTCAAAAATAGGGTCAGCTCCATTTTTCCTATATTAGGCCTTCTTGATATTCTTGCCCGTTTATCTTGGGAAATACAGGGTAAATTCTTTGGACTCTGCCGACTTGCCCATCTTTTAACCGCACCTTAATCCCGCGATGATGAGAGGCAGAACTCGTCAAAATTTCCGCCACTATTCCGCGGGTAAGCTTTCCTGTTCTCTGGTCTTCTTTAAGCGCAATTTCCACTTCCGAACCGATTTTTACATTTTCCCTCTTTTGCCCGTCCATAATTTTATTTTTAGCTAAATTTTAGTTATTTTTTACCGCTCTTTTTTCTCTTTCCTTTGATTCTGGTATGTTCGAGGCGGGTGGCAAGACCCCACATTCTTCTCCTTTGGTTTTGTTTTAAATTCTTTTTCATAAATTTCGGATTAAATTTAAGCTATTTTCTTTTGATTGATGAGCTCTTGCATTAAGTCACCGTATTTTTTAGTTTCTATTTTCGCGCCCGGTGCTAAAATATTTAACAAATCTGAACATTCTTTCTTTGCTTCATTTGTCTTATTTTCGGAAGACACTATTTTTTCAATTTCTATAAAATTACCTAACTGCTCTACTTTATCCAGAGATATTTTGAAGTCCTTATAGGAATAATCTTCTCTTATTTTCTTAATAGTGAATGCTTCTTCAAAATCTAATTTCTTCAACATTTTCTCTGCCATTTCAGCGCTTGTTACCTCGCTATTCAATTCAATACCACCCTTTTCTCTCAAGATCTCTTTAAATTCCAATGTTTTCTTATCCTTGACCTCTCTTATTCTGGCGCTTAAACCTCCTTCAACTATCATCTTATTTGAATCTAAGAACTTGCTGGCGCCAAACACTCTATCTATCTGAGTCTCTGACCCTACAAAATCAGCTTCAATTTTCTCAAGGGCTTTTTTAATTTTATCAAATCCGTCCGCCTTAGCTCTAATTTCTACTTCAATATTCATAAATTCTCAATTTCGGGCTAAGTTTTGATTATTTTTTGTATTTCCCGTCGTGCCCCCCGAGATAAAGATTAGTATGCTTTCCTTTTGTCTTTTTGATAGGAAATCTCTTTTTATTATCTTTTATTGTCATTTCTATTGCCTCATCAATATCCAAGCCACAACTGTTTGCCAATACCGCCAGAAACCAGTATATGTCGCCTATCGCATCTTTGACTTCTCCCCTGTTCTTTTTCAGAACTTCTTTAAGTATTTCCGGGTTTTGCTCCCACTTTACTAAATTGCGCAATTCACCAATCTCTTCTACTATTCCCAATAAAATATCTTTTGGATTATAAAACTGGCTCCAATTTCTGTCGTTGGTGAACTTTTTTATTGCTTTTTGATATTTATTCATATGTTTTATTTTAACATAAAAACCGCCTTCTTGGCGATTTTTTATTTTTAATATCCCCTACTCCTTTATACCCTTTGTCTTTTTTTGTCTAGTGAGACAAATAAGAAAGGGACTTGACATTTTTTTAATAAGGCGTAATATGTAGGCAGGCTTAGAAGTCGAGGTATCTTAAAGTAGTCTTTCGTAATTCAAAAAGTCAAAGAAGGTGCCTTCTTTTTCACCTTCACTAACACTTGGTAATTAACGAGGCGTAAATTAAGTAGAGCGACTAAAAAGTCATTGAAAGGTCGCTTTTTTTATTAGTATTAATTCGTGAAAAAAAATGGCTTTCAAAGAAAATTCCGACAGAGAATTTTCCAGAAAAATGTATCAAGGAAACTGGAAATGTTCTGACTGCGGAAAAGAAATAACAGAGCTTCCGTTTGAGCCCTCTGGCGACAGACCTCTCTATTGCAGAGATTGTCACGCCAAAAGGAGACCTCAAAGATTCGGACGCTACTAAAACAAAAATGCCGCTCCTCTCGGGGCGGTATTTTTGTTAGTTTCAGATATTAAAATTATTTATTAAACTCTACGGTCTCTATCCAAAAATTATGCCAGTTAAGATCCTTTATCAAACCATTTTCCACTATATCCAGTTTTTTAGGAGTTAATCCTTTCTCGCCAATTATTCTAACACATTTTTTAGTGTCTTTACTAAAAATTCTAACCTGATAACGCTTATTCTTTAGAATTTTCATCAATCTCATTATACCATCTAAAGCAAATAAATACAAGGTAAGAAAAAACCTCCCAAATTGAGCGGACAAGATGCGTAGTGCGACATAAAATAAAAGTCCTAACATTTAATTCATGTTAAGACTTAATACTTAGTTTTTTCAATGCTCTCATTTCGAGTTGCCGAGGTCGTGTTATGTTATTAAAACCCATCAGACCAGCAATTTCCTGGAGCTTCAGACAAATCCCATCTGCGAGTCCAAATCTTAGAGAGAGAACCTGAAAAGCTCTTTTGTCTTCCTTTTCTAAAGTAGCAATACGACCATCCCGCAAAGCTATTAATACTGCTTTATAAGTATCTAGACGAGATAAAGACAAACCGTCAGGAAATCGGGGCATATTTAGTCTTTCAGCTATTATAGCATTAGGGATAAGGAGTGACTTTATCTTTTTGATGCGCCAGGCTATTTGTCTGGCGGTCGCCTCTGAATTTTTTCCTACTTTGAAGGAAGGATCAAAATAATGTATAAGTGCTTTCACTATTCTTGAAACCTCGCCGTTGCGATAAAGACCGTATTTCTGGGCGATTACCCTTTGAGAAAGGTAACCTTCGCCTTTTAAGCACAAATAACGGGAAGTTATTATCGCTTCTTTAAATCCCATCAAAATTAAAGCCCGAAACAAATCTCTCTTCCTTCCTTTTAAATTGAAGAAGAATTCTCGGTATTGCTGATAGTTTTTGGGACAGTACTTTCTTTTGCCCCAACCCTTTTTAAGCCTTCCTTCAATAATCTTTACCCCATGTTCTTGACATAGTCCTTGATAGCGTCTCATTTCTTCTATCATCGGCGGAATAACTTGAATTGTCCTAAGATTTGGCGCCTTCTGCAGAATCAATTTAATCGCCCATAAAAAAGGATAGCCGTGAATATGAACACGGGTTGTTTCTGGGCCTAATTGCTGGAAAGAGTTGGAGGGAGAATTTTGGTTACACTTCAGAGTACCAACTACTACAATTTCAGATTCATTCATTATAGAAATAGAACCTCCTCTATAGACTGATTTTTTATATCTTTGTTAAGTTACTAAATGATAATTTTTAGACTTTTGTATAATACATCACCTATACAAAAAGTCAAGCCCAGTTTTTTGGGGGCTATGTAATAAAAAAACCTTAAAAACGTCGTAACTTTAAGGGAAGGAAACTAATCCCGCTCAAGCGGGGTTGTACCCGCCTTGCGGCGGGTTTTTTTTATTGGCCAAATCTGCGGTTGCGCCGACCATATTCTCTAAGGGCCTTACCTAAGTCCTTTTCGGTAAAAGCTGGCCAGTATTTTTTAGGAAAATAAAGCTCAGAATAAGCTCCTTGCCATAAAACAAAATTGGATAACCGTTGCTCTCCTCCGGCCCGAATAATTAAATCAGGGTCGGGCAGACCGGCAGTAGAAAGATGCTGATCAATTAAACCTACAGTAATTTTAGAAGCCGGAATTTTCTTTCGAACAATTTTTTGAACTGCTTGAGTAATATCCCACCTTCCACCGTAGCTGATAGCTAAGTTTAGTTGAAGTTCTTTATTGTTTTTAGTTAAATCCTCAATCCTAATGATGGCCTTCTGGAGAGATTCAGGTAACTTCTTTTTTTGGCCAATTATTTTTACTTTTACTTGGTATTTTTGGAGATCTTTAATATGGCTTTTATCAGAAATACCTTTTTCCAGCAATTTCATTAAATAACTAACTTCTCTTTTTGAACGATTCCAATTCTCAGTAGAAAAACCGAAGGCGGTAACGACCTTCACTCCTTTTTTTTGGCACCAACGACAAAATTTTAACAGGTTTTGGTAGCCCTGCCAATGGCCTTGCAAGGTCGGCAGTCCTCTTTCTTTGGCCCAACGCCGGTTGCCGTCAGGAAATAAAACTATATGATAAGGAATTTTGCTGTTCATAGTGGTATTCTAATTTGATTGGCTCTTTCTCCTGCTGCCGGGCTGAAATAAAACCGGCAGCAAAAGAAAGCAAAGAAATTAAAATAACTCCAATTAAAAGTATTATATCATCTAAATGACGGTTGACGAATTCTATAATTTTTGTTAGCATATTTTCATATGGCAAAAACGAAAGCGGCTGGTGCCACAAAATTAGGACGAGATTCCTTGCCCAAATATCTTGGGGTCAAACTTTTCGATGGCCAAAAAGCATCAGTTGGCCAGGTTCTGGTTCGCCAGCGGGGCACTAAATTCCTTCCCGGGAAAAATGTTAAGAGGAGCAACGATGATACCTTGTATGCTTTAAAAGAAGGAGTGGTCAGATTCCAAACAAAAAGAAAAAGAGGTTTTGACAACTCTCAAAGAATAACTAAAATTGTTAATGTTGAATAGCTGCCCGGATAAACTCCTTGAATAACGGATGCGGCCTTAAGGGCCGTGATTTAAATTCCGGATGAAACTGACTGGCTACAAAGAAAGGGTGCTTAGGAACCTCAATTATCTCCACCAGGTCTTTTTCCGGATTTATTCCCGCCATAACCATTCCCTTCTGCTCTAAAACATCTCTAAAAGCATTATTCAGCTCGTAGCGGTGCCTATGGCGCTCAGATATGGCAGAACAGCCATAAGCTCTAAAACTGACTGTTTTGGGCTTAATTTGGCACTTGTAAGCGCCTAATCTCATGGTCCCGCCGTATTTTTTATCTCTAAGCAAGGCCTTTTGTTCTGGCATTACGTCAATTAAGGGGTACTGGCAATTTGGAGCAAACTCCGTTGAATTTGCTTTTTTCAAGCCACAAACATTTCTGGCAAATTCCACCACAGCTAACTGCATTCCCAAGCAAAGTCCTAAATAAGGGATTTTTTGTTTTCGGCAAAATTCAATAGCTTTAATTTTCCCTTCCACTCCCCGGCTGCCAAAGCCGCCAGGAACGATTATCCCATCGTATTTTTTTAATTCTTGAAGGGCTTTAGGAT
>Ga0315539_1000957_pt1 | contig 21542 bp, 17 predicted proteins | sample SalMarSW160150MG_FD_203097 | JGI IMG/M metagenome (GOLD analysis project Ga0315539, IMG submission 203097) | Salt marsh sediment microbial communities from the Plum Island Ecosystem LTER, Massachusetts, United States - Salt Marsh Sediment SW1601-150 ... | reverse complement strand
TCTTGCGCAGGTACTTCCGTCGTTCGTCAATGTTCATTCTGTCTTCGTTGGACATTTTTCCCTCCGGTAACATTATCATTTGAGGGAATTATACCACCTCGGTAACATTTTACATGAATGAATACGGACTCTGTACAATCCGGTGGAATTGGAGTATAATTTTGGTTACATTCCCGAAAGCTGAAGCGGCGATAACAGAATGGGAGAGAGGGATACGACATGGCACAGATTAAACAAGTGATCAAGCGAACAGGGGCTGTGGTTCCCTTCAGGAAAGAGCGCATCACCAACGCTATCTATCGGGCGGCGGTGGCCGTGGGCGGCCGCGACAGGTCTATCGCAGAGCGGCTGGCCGACCAAGTGGTAGCCATGCTGGAGGCCATCACGCCACCAGGCCACATCCCCACCGTCGAGGAGATCCAGGACATCGCCGAGAAGGTGCTGATCGAGAACGGCCACGCCAGAACTGCCAAGGCCTTCATCCTCTACCGTGACGAACGGGCCCGCCGTCGGAAGGAGCGAGCCGAGCGTTCGGCCCATCCGTCCCCGAACATCCCCTGGCCCAAGATTTGGGAGGTGCTGAACTGGGCCGTTGATCACGACCTCCACACTGTAGAATGTCTGAACGCGCGCATCGCGCGGGGCGAGTTCCCTGAGATTGTGCGGGAGACCGACCGGGCCTACAACGAGGACATCACAATCGCGTCGGAGATGATCGGAGAGCGCAGGGATGGCGTGAAGATTGTCATCATCGCCGGGCCCTCCTCCTCTGGCAAGACGACCACCACCATCAAGCTCAGCCACCTGCTGAGGAAGATGGGGCTCAGCCTGGTCCCGCTCACGGTGGACAACTACTTCTTCGACCTGGAGCTCCACCCCAAGGATGAGTACGGTGACTACGACTTTGAGACGCCCCAGGCCCTCGACCTGGAACTCATCAACGAGCACCTGGCACGCCTGATCGCCGGTGAGGAGGTGCAGATCCCCTTCTACGACTTTAAGACCGGCAAGCGACACGTCAGCCGGACGACCCCGATGCGGGTCAGGCCGAGCGACATCATCCTCATTGACAGCCTGCACGGACTGTTCGCCGACATGGCGCAGGGCGTGGACGACGAATTGAAGTTCAAACTGTACATCGAGCCGCTGCTGCAGATGAAGGGGCCTTATGGAAAGTTCGTGCGCTGGACGGATCTGCGTTTGATGCGCCGCATGGTCCGCGACGCCATCCACCGCGCCTACAAGCCACAGCAAACGCTGGAACACTGGCACTACGTTCGCCGCAGCGAGCTGCGAAACATCATCCCCTACGTCAACACCACCGACTACATCGTGAACAGCGGCCTGCCATACGAGTTACCCGTCATGCGGGCCAGGCTGTTTGACCGCTTCGAGAAGTGGGTGGAACAGTACCGGGACGATCCGCTGCGCGAGGATGCCTTCACACGCGCCGAGCGCGTGCATCATCTGCTGAAATCCGTCACCCCGGTCGAGGACGATTCGGCCATACCGCCCGACTCGCTCCTGCGGGAGTTCATCGGCGGCAGTTGCTACGAGTATTAACGTGCTCAGATCGAGTATCGAAATCATCAATCCCCACGTCCCTCGCGGCCACATCCGCCACGCTCTGTTCGACTTCGACGGCACGGTGTCACTCGTCCGCGAGGGCTGGCAGGGGGTGATGATCCCCATGATGGTCGAGGTGCTGCTGGAGACGCCACGACACGAGTCCGAGGAAGAACTGCGTGCCGTAGTCACCGAGTTCGTGGACCGGCTGACAGGCAAGCAGACCATCTATCAGATGATCCAGCTCTGCCAGGAGGTGCGCCAGCGTGGAGGGGAGCCGCTGGATCCCCTGAAGTACAAGTGGATGTACCTGGCCCGGCTGTGGGGGCGCATTGAGGGGCGCGTGGCCGGGCTGAAGAGCGGCGAAATCGAGCCAGAAGAGATGATGGTGCCAGGCGCGGTGCCGATGCTGAAGGCCCTGCGTGGTCGGGGCGTCTCCTGCTATCTGGCTTCGGGCACGGACGAGGTCTACGTGCTGGACGAGGCGGCGGCCCTGGGACTGACGCCGTACTTTGCCGGCATCTACGGCGCGCTGGACGATTACCAGAACTACTCCAAGAAGATGGTCATCGAGCGCATTCTGGGCGACCACCATTTGAGCGGCCCCGAGTTTGTGACCTTTGGCGATGGCTACGTCGAGATCGAGGACACCAAAGCCGGGGGCGGCATCGCCGTGGGGGTCGCCTCCGACGAGGCCAGCCGCCAGGGGATCAACGAATGGAAGCGGAGGCGGCTGATCGAGGCTGGGGCCGACCTCATCATCCCCGACTTTCGCCAGCACGAGCAGTTGGTGGCCTATCTTTTTACGGAGGATTGACCGATGCCTTATCCCCTTTTCGACCGCAGCAAGCTGAAGCTCAGACCCCTGTCGGAGCGAGTGCACGACATGATTCTGGCCGAGGTCTTGAATCTGGACGACGACGTTCCGCCCTTCGACGACCCCAACCTGGCTCAGGTGGCTGAGCGCGTGGCGCGGGCGCATTGGGCTGGGGCTCAGGTGATCCTGATGATGGGCGCGCACGTCATCAAGCGCGGCCTGTCGCGCTTCGTCATTGACCTGATGGAGCGAGGTATCGTCACCCACATCGGCATGAATGGCGCTGGCCCCATCCACGACTTCGAGCTGGCCCTCGTCGGAGCGACCACCGAGAGCGTGGCCCGCTACATCCAGGAGGGGCAGTTCGGGCTGTGGGAGGAGACGGGCCGGATCAACGAGGCCATCAAGCAAGGGGCACGCGACGGCCTGGGGCTGGGCGAGGCGGTCGGGCGGATGATCGAGGCGGAGCGATTTCCACATCGCGAGGTGAGCATCCTGGCGGCGGGCTACCGGCTGCAGGTGCCGGTGACGGCGCACGTGGGCATCGGTTACGACATCATCCACGAGCATCCCAACTGCGACGGCGCGGCCCTGGGCGAAACCTCCTACCGCGATTTTCTGGCCCTGGCCCACAGCGTCTCCAATCTACAGGGTGGGGTGCTGTTGAACTTCGGCACGGCGGTGATGGGGCCAGAGGTCTTCCTCAAGGCGCTGGCCATGGCCCGCAACGTGGCCCACCAGGAGGGGCGGCGCATCAGCCGCTTCACCACTGCCGTCTTCGACCTGGTGGACCTCGGCCCCGACTATCACCACGAAGCGGCCAAGTCCAACGCGCACTACTACTTCCGACCTTACAAAACCCTCCTGGTGCGCACCGTCCGGGACGGCGGCGAGAGCTTCTACATCCGTGGCGACCACCGGGTCACGCTGCCGAACCTGTATCGCCTCGTTACCGAGAAGTGATGGACGAAAGACGGCTCGACGAGCTGCTGAACCGATTCCCCCACCTCCGCGTGCTGGTGGTGGGCGACTTCTTTCTGGACAAATACCTGATCATTGACCGGCAACTGAGCGAGGTCTCGCTGGAGACGGGACTGGAGGCCTATCAGGTCGTGGAGGCGCGGTGCAGCCCCGGCGCGGCTGGGACGGTCACTTCCAACCTGCGGGCACTGGGAGTCCAGGTGACGGCGCTGGGCGTCATCGGCGACGATGGCGAGGGTTACGGGCTGAAGCGGGGCCTGGCGGAGAGGGGAGTGGACATCGAGCCGCTCATCCAGTGGGCTGACCTCTTCACGCCGACTTATACCAAGCCCCTGGTGCGGGAACCTGACGGCCACGAGCACGAGATTCAGCGGCTCGACATAAAGAACCGCTCCTCCCTGCCATCCGATGCGGAGGGGCAAGTCATCGCCCGTCTACGGAGCCTGGTGCCCAAAGTGGACGCGGTGATCGTCGCCGACCAGGTGCAGGAACGCAACTGCGGCGTGATCACCGACCAGGTGCGGGAGGAGATCGGGCAACTGGCGCTCCACTATCCCGACAAGGTCTTCGCCGCTGACTCTCGCCAGCGCATCGGGCTTTTCCGGCACGTGATCATCAAGCCCAACCGGCGCGAGGCGATTTTAGCCGTGCGGACGGATTGGGAAGGCGAGTTCACCCTGGAGGTGGCCAGGGAGTGCGGTGCAGAGCTCTTCCGTCGCAACCAGAAACCCGTCTTCCTCACCGCTGGACCTCAGGGCATCTTTCTGTTCACAGAGAGGGGCTGCCTTCCCCCCCAAAGTTGGGGGGGACTGAGGAGGGGCTGCCAACACATTCCAGCCGTGCCGGTAGAGGGCCAGATAGACGTCGTCGGAGCAGGTGACAGCGTGATGGCCGGCCTCGTGTCGGCCTTGGGCAGCGGCGCCGAGCCTGAGGAAGCAGCCCTGTTGGGCAACATCGTGGCCTCCATCACCATCCAGCAGATCGGCACCACCGGCACGGCCTCACCGGCGCAAGTGAGGGAACGTTTCGGTTATTTGAGGAGAACTGCCTTCATTGGAGGGAAGCTGACTAGGGCAGAAGCTGTCAAGATATTGGGTCTCGAAACTGTAGAGGAGTTGGAGTACCAAAGGGGTACTATCCACAAGGACATCCAATGGGGGTTAAGAGGTGAGTGAAGCCATCTCCGAGAAGGGACGGGAGGCCTCCTCCACTGAGAGGGGGCTTTGTCGTTTTGATTTGGAGAATTCGCCGAGAAGGGGTATAATAGCCGCGAAACTCTCGCAAGGGACAAAAAACTCGAAAGGGGAGTGACGATGCGAATTCTGGTTACTGGAGGCGCGGGCTTCATTGGCTCGCACGTAGTAGATGCTTTGATCGAAAGAGGTCACGAGGTAGTTGTGGCGGACGATCTCTCCACGGGAAAGCGTGAGCACCTCAACCCGCGAGCGAAGTTCCATCGCCTCGACATCCGCGATGCCCAGGGCCTGGAAGATGTCTTCGCCGCCGAGCGACCTGAGATCGTCAACCACCAGGCGGCGCGGGCCAACGTGCGTGAATCCATGGCCAGGCCCGTCCTCTACGCTGAGGTCAACGTCATCGGCTCGCTCAACTTGCTGGAGCTGAGCCGAAAGTATGGGGTCGGCAAATTCATCTACGCCTCCACCGGCGGGGCGGTCTACGGCGAACCGGAGTACCTCCCCGCCGACGAATCCCACCCCATCAACCCCCTCGATCCCTACGGGGCCAGCAAGCATTTCGTGGAGCACTACCTTTATCTCTACGGCGTCAATTACGGCCTGCACTACACCGTCCTGCGCTATCCCAACGTTTACGGCCCGCGGCAGGACCCCTACGGCGAGGCGGGGGTGGTGGCCATCTTCACCGACCAGATGCTTGAGGGTGGGCAGCCGGTGATCAACGGCAGCGGCGAGCAGGAGCGGGACTTTGTCTACGTCGGCGACGTCGCGGCGGCTAACATCCAGGCTATGAAAAAGGGTGACGGCCAGATCTACAACCTGGGCTGGGGAGTCGGCACCTCCATAAACGAGATCTTCGCCAAGCTGAGGAAAATCACCGCCTATGAGAGGCAGGCCGTCCACGGCCCTCCCAAGCTGGGTGAGGTTTTCAAAGTCTACCTGGAGGCCAGCAAGGCCCAGCACGAGTTGGGCTGGGTGCCACGGGTCGGGTTGGACGAGGGGATGAGGAAGACAGTGGAGTACTTTAGAAATGCGCATAGGGATTAACGCCCTCTTCTTGGAGCACCCTGAGACAGGCAGCGGACAGTACACGCACCACTTGCTGGAGGCACTGGCGAAGGTAGATTCAACGAACGAATACCTGCTGTTCAGCCCAAGCCCAGCACCTCCAACCTCCAATATCCAATATCCAATATCCAACTGGGCCAAGCTCTGGTTCGAGCAGGTCTCTTTCCCCCGCGCTTGTCGCCGCCTGGACCTGGCCCACGTCCCCTACTTTGCCTCGCCTCTCTTCCCCCCGGTGCCGACGGTGGTCACCGTCCACGACCTTATCCCCCTAATCTTGCCCGCCTATCGCGGTTTACTCCTGGTGCGGTTGTACACTCGTTTGGTGGCTGCCGCCGCCCGCAAGGCTGAGGCCATCATCACCGTTTCCCAGGCCTCTGCGAGGGACCTCGTGCGTCACCTGCACATCCTGCCAGAGCGGATCCACGTCACCTACGAGGCCGCTGGCGAGGCATTCCAGCCTGTGGAGGACGAAGCGCAATTGGCCGCCATCCGCCAGAAGTACGCTCTGCCGGAGCGGTACCTCCTCTATCTGGGCGGCTTCGACCAGCGCAAGAATGTCTACACTGTGCTCAGGGCCTTTGCTCTGCTGGTCAGTAAACAGCCGCAGGCCAGGCTGGTCGTTGTCGGCAAGTTGCCTGGACGGAACAGTCCTCTGTTTCCGGACCCCCACCGTTTGGTCAGGGAATTGGGAGTGGAGGAAAGCGTGATCTTCACCGGCTGGGTGGCCGAGGAGGACAAGCCGTCTCTTCTTAGTGGCGCGGCGGCTTTCCTCTTTCCCTCACTCTACGAGGGGTTCGGGTTGCCGGCTCTGGAGGCGATGGCCTGCGGCACTCCCGTCGTAGCCTCCAACCGTTCGTCGTTGCCGGAGGTGGTGGGCGAAGGGGGGATATTGGTCGAGCCCACGGACGTGGAAGCTCTGGCCGAAGCCATCATGAAGGTGCTCCTGGCTGACGACGCTCTCCGGGCCGAGTTGCGGCAGAAGGCTTTGGCACAGGCGGCTAAGTTCAGTTGGAAGCAAACGGCGCTGGAGACGTTGGCTGTTTATCGGAAGGTGGCTAGGGATGTCTAATGAAGCTTGCTCGCCCGGAGCTGGAAGCTCCGGGCTGAGAGAACGAAGCCCCCTTCGGGGGCTAAAATGCAGCCCGAAGGGCTTTGTTCTTTCAGCGTCGAGCTTTAGCTCGGCGCTTCTGGGCCTCGGCCTGGGGCTGTATGTGAGCCGCATCATCGCTGAGGCGACGACGACCGTCTGGCCCTGGCCGGCCTCGCTGGCTTTGATCATCGTGTGCAGCGTTATCGGAATCGGCCTGGCCGCTTTCGGACACCGTCACAGCTTGACGCTTGCTCCTCTGGCGATATTATATGCCTATGTCTTGTACCCCCGCGTTGAACCTATCCTCGCCTTGTCCGTGGCTTTCGTGACGGTGACTGCCCTGATCATCACTAACGTCAAGGGCAAGCGAGCCTTCCCTGTGGACTCCATCGTGTTTGTCCTGGGCCTCGGCCTGTATGTGTACACTTTGGCTCCCACCGTCCTGCCGTCGAACAGTGGTGAGTTCCAGTTCGTAGCCGACATTCTGGGCATCGCCCACCCGCCAGGATATCCGCTTTACACCATGCTGGGCAAGCTCTTCACCTTGATCCCCGTCGGCGACGTGGCCTACCGGGTCAACCTGATGTCAGCCTTTTTCGCTGCCCTGACCCTGGCTCTGGTGAGCCGCACAGTGCGCCGTGTTACCGACTCCGCCCTGGGAGGCGCGGTGGGCGCTCTGGCACTGGGCACATCCACCACCTTTTGGGCACAGGCCACGACCGCCAACACCCGCAGCCTGACGGCTTTTTTCACTGCCCTCATGCTGTTCGCCCTCGTTAGTTATGCTAAGGCAACCGTTCAGGAGAGCGACGAGACTCCTCTCCCTGATAGGGGGAGGCCGGGAGGGGGTAGGGAAGTTTACCTCATTCTGTTCGCTTTAGCTTTTGGGCTAGGGATCACCCACCACGGCTCCCTGGTTTTCCTGATTCTTCCCTTCATCGCCTTTCTACTGGTGACCAAACTCGAAACTCGAAACTCGAAACTCGAAACCTTATCGTGCCTCCTGAAGCCCCTCCTCGCTTTCCTCCTCTCGCTGAGCGTGCTCCTCTATCTTCCCATCAGGGGAATCCTGGGCACCCCCTTCGGCCCGCCCGACATCGCTACGCCGACCGGGTTCTTGAACCACGTCCTGGCGCGGGGGTTCCGGGGCGACATGTTCTACTTTGCCAGCTCCGGCCTCCTGCCCGAACGATTTGACGTGCTGGCTAACATCCTGGACTTCCAACTCGGTTTGGGGTTGCTCGTCGCTGCTGCTGTGGGGGTACTGATCATGCTGGGCAAGAATTGGCGGCTTCTGCTCCTCTGTGGTGGGGCCATAGCTGTCCAAGCTGTTATTGCCATCACCTATCGCGCTCCGGAGACAGTGGAGTATCTGATACCTGCCTATGTGCCCCTGGCTATCATCATCGGCTACGGCGCGGCGACGTTGGGCCGCTGGAGCAGATTCAAAGCTCTCAATGCTGGCCTGGTGTCCTGCGTCATGTTGCTCGGCGCTATCCAGTTGGCTAACCGTTACCCCAGCTTCGCCTGGCTGAGCGAGGACCGCTCCACGCGCCAGTATGCGGAAAGCGTGATGTCCAACGCCCCTCCTGAGTCGCTGGTCCTGGCTAACTGGCACTGGGCCACTCCCCTTTGGTATTTGCAATACAGCGAAGGCGCGCGACCCGATGTGGAGGTGAAGTACGTTTATCCGGAGGGCGCCGAGCCGATCTCCGCCACCTGGCTGCGGCGTGTAGAGGACAACGTGGGTGAACGTCCCCTGATCGTCACCAACTACTATCAGGACTTCGGCGCCACGCCCTATCGCTTCGTTCCTCTAGGCGAAGCTTTCCTGGTGCAAAACGAGTCCCTCTTCGACGTTCCAGGTGACATCGCCAGCCTTGACGCCACTTTCGAGGGTAGGATCCGTCTCCTGGGCTATCGCCTACCGGAAGACAGTGTCCCCGCAGGTCGCCCTCTGTACCTGGATCTATACTGGCAGCCTGCTATCGAGCTGGAGGGCAACTATTCCTTTTTCGTCCACCTGGTTGGCGACGGGGGGCAGGTGCTAGGGCAGATGGACGTCACTCACGATTTGGCTGGCTTCAAGCCGGGAGAGGTCGCCGTTGATCGTTACGAGATACAGGTCTTGCCCACGACTCCGCCGGGGTCTTACCAACTCATCGCCGGCGTGTACATCACCCTCCCCGAAGGAGGATGGCAGCGGCTGACGACCGAGCAGGGAGGCGAGTCCGTGCTCCTGGCCGAAGTGGAGGTAGTACCGTCGCCCCTGCACCCCGTCACCTTGCACCCCCTACATCAGCCGTTTGCCAACGGGCTGACTTTGATAGGAGTGGATTACGACAACAGCCTGGAGGACACCCGGCGGGTCTACCTCCACTGGCATCGCTTTGGGGCTGGCGACGGCGACTACGATGTGCTTCTGTATGCTGGTAGTAGTGTAGTGGCCAGGAGTCGTCTGCCACAAGTCCCCCTGGGTGCCTATCTCACCACCGCCCACGACTTGCCACTGGCGGCCGCGCCCCTGCAAGTGGAGTTGCGTTCAGCCGACGAGGTAATCAGTCAGCGTTTAGGCCCTTGGGGTTGGCCTGGAAGAAGGCGTTTGACCCTGCCAACTCCACCCCCGCAAAGCCATTACGTGGATTTGGGAGGGGAGATGCTGCTGGCGGGCGTTGGATGCCGCAGGCTGCCAGGGGATACGGTGAGGGTGGAGCTGCATCTGGTGGCGAAAAAGCCCATCCTGCACGACTACGTGGTCTCCGTGCGTTTGACCGATGAGGCCGGGCGACTTCTCTCCCAGGACGATGCCGTCCCCGCGCTGGGGACCATCCCCACTTTGAAGTGGATACGAGGATCGTCTATTTCCGATGTCCATTTTGTGCCCGTTCCCGCCGGCGCTCAGGCGGGCCCTCTCAAACTGAGTTTGATCATCTACGATGCCTTCACCATGCGGAAGCTGGGTGTCCTCGACGACCGATTGGCTAAGCTGGGTCCCAGCGTGCCCCTGGCGCAACTGGAGCTTCAGCAAGACTGAATTGTCGTAAGTTCGTGATGAAAAACCCAAAACTTGCGTGAAATCACGAAAGATGCTATAATACCCCAAGATAGTCATCATAACGAACTTCATAGCAGCTAGAAAGGAGCATTAAAACATGAGCGAGGAAGAGTTGATTGAGCCGAAGGTCAATCCCAATCCGACCTGGAAGGTGAATACCAAAGCTCGGCTGAGCGCCTGTGATAATCGTCCTGGACTGAAGAAGATTTACGTCACGGTTCTGGATGACAAGGGCGAGCCCCTGAGCGGGATCAAGGTGCGCTTCGATGTCGAGCCTTCCCAGGGCACGGCTTACGATCACCCGAACGTCTTGGGGTTGACCAACGAGCAGGGCTATTTGGAGTGGGACCACCTCGGCGTGCCCACCCGCTACATGCTCTGGATGGAGGATGATGAGACTCCTCTCGTCGAGAACATCCGCACCGACCTGGGGTACGAGTACTGTCGTCCTTCAGGCGCGACACTCGGCGGCTGGAGGCCAGTGAACAGGCCGGGCATCTACTCCTATCGGATTGAGATCGAGAGGAAGGGAGACGGCGACTAGGGTTTGGCCTGTTGTTCCGATTCCTTGCTCATTGCTCTGAAAAGTAAGCGTTCAACGTTAACTGAATCTTAACCTTACCGTCTGTCTTTGCCCTTGACAACGGAGGGGGAATCTGGTATAATGTAGTCGTATAAGTGAGAGTATCGTTTCAATTGCAGGTCCGATAAAGGCAAACCCATCGAAAGGTGGGGACGCAAAGCCACAAGTCTACGTTAGCAGACAGCAAATCGCCCTCAGCTAATATGACGGCCGGGCTGCCGAAGACAGATCTCGAGGAGCGTGCTGTTTGGAAGCAGGTCGGCCGACAGCACGCTTTTTGGTTGAGCTTGACAAAGTGACTGGCGGTGTGCGAGATGGCTAAGCCGAGAAGCAAGGCTCACTCTTGCCAGGTATGCTGCAAACCCTCAACAGTCCGCTGCAATGACACACAAAAAATCTACATAAGGAGGTAATAACCAATGAGAACAAGGAATTTCAGGAGGGCGCTGACCGCGCTGACACTGGTGGTGCTGCTGTTTTCGGTATCCGGAGCAGTACCTGTGGGGGGGCAAACACCCTTTCTGTTTGTGGATGCCGACAACTGCCCAGGACCCGGCTCAGGGACTCTACGTGATCCTTTCTGTACGATTCAAGACGCGTTAGATGCAGCTTTGCCAGGCGTCTTGATCAGTGTTGCAGAGGGGAGATACGCGGAATGCCTGGACATGCCGACCGAGTATCTCTCCATGGTTGTAGGCGATCCAACGGATGATCTGGATGCCTTCAGTGTACCTGAGGGTCCAGAGGAGCCGATGATCAATGAGAACATTGCCTGGCGCGTTGCCGGGAACGAACGACTGGATGCCTGCGACAACCGCCCCGGCCTGAAGAAAATCTACGTCTGGGTCACGGACGTCAACGGCGACCCCTTGCGAGGCGTCAAGGTGCGCTTCGACACCGAGCCTAGCGAGGGCATAGCCTACGACCACATGGACATCTGGGGTCTGACAAACGAGCAGGGATACGTGGAGTGGGACCACCTCGGTGTGCCCACCCGTTATCGCCTCTGGATGGAGGATGACGACGAACCGTTGGTCGAGAACATCCGGACTGATCTGGGCAACGAGTACTGTTACATTGGCGGAGTCCCGACAAGTTGGAGGCCAGTTAACCGTCCAGGCATCTACTCCTATCGAATCGAGATCCAGAGGAAGGGAGATGGTGACTAGAGCCTACCCTGTCGCTCCGATCTCTGGCACGTTGCTCTGAAAAAGAATAGGCGCTAAGAGAAATCTGGCGAAGGTTCCAGGCTATTCTCTCTCGCTTGCTTTTGGGGCCAGATAGGCCATGGTTTGCTGTCAACCTGCGCGAAACCTTCGTAGAGCTGGCGCGATAATCTACAAAACGGCGGTGTCCGGGTGGACATTCGCCGTTTTTTTCTTTCCGCCACTTGCGGGTTTTGCCATTCCATCAAAAACGTGTTAGAATCGGCTAGACAGACCCGATGGATGCCTTGAACCCAGAACACTAGCGAGGAAATGAGTTTGACTGAGAAATCAGGCACGGCGATCATGAAATCGGTATGGAAGCTCCTCCTGATTGGTCTACTGGGGTTGGTGGCTGTCCAACCCCTGCTGAAACCCGCTATGACGTGCAGCGATGACGGGGGGCATTACCTGCTTCGCTTCGTGGAGCTCGATCACTGCCTGCGCCAGGGCGCTCCCTGGCCCCGCTGGACCCCCGACTTGGTCTATGGCTATGGCTACCCCCTCTTCAACTTTTTCCCTCCCCTGTCCTTCTATCCCGCCGAATTCTTTCACCTGCTGGGCCTCAGCTTCGCCCAGGCCTGGAACGCTGCGCTCGCGCTCTACATCTTGCTCGCTGGTATGACCATGTACCTCCTGGTCAAAGATGTCTTTGGCGAGAAGTCGGCCTGGGTGGCGGCTGTGGCCTACATGTACGCTCCTTATCAACTGTACAATGCCCTCAACCGGGGCAACCTCGGCGAGGCTCTGGCCTTGCCTCTGCTGCCCTTGATCCTCTGGGCTTTTCGTCGCCTCACCATCACGGGCAAAATACGCTTCCTGATCTTGAGTGCCCTGTTCTACGCCACTCTGGTTCTCACCCACAACGTCATCGGCCTGGTCTTCACTCCCTTTCTCCTCCTCTACGTTGGCGCCTTGTGGTTTCTGAAGAAGCGAACACCCAGATCGCTGCTGCTCATCGGCGCAACACTGTTGCTGGCCCTGGGTGTCAGCGCTTTCTTCTGGCTGCCGGCTTTCTTCGAGAAACAATGGGTCAAGATCCACCTGGCGTTTACACCAGCCGGCATGAACTATCGCTACAACTTCCTCTCCCTGGGCGAACTCCTCTCTCCGCCAACTCCTGTCCACACTTCGCTCATGAATCCCGCCCCTCCCCGTAGCCTGGGGCTGGTGCAGTTGGCCCTGGCCCTGCTGGCTCTGGCCGGCTGGCGGGGCTTCAAGGACAGGGAAAAGCGTTTCACTGTTTTGTTCTTCTCCCTCGTTCTCATCAGCTTGATGTTCATGGTCCTTCCGCAGTCGGTGGCGGTCTGGGATCGCCTGCCCCTGCTCGAATACGTCCAGTTCCCTTTTCGCTTCCTGGGGATAGCCAGCCTGGCCGCTGCTCTACTGGCCGGTGCAAGCATCCACCTTCTGTCCGGCGGGGCCAGAATCGCTCTGAGGGGATTGCCAAATCCCCGCTTTTGGCCTTTTGATCGCCGAAAAAGGGGTACGCAGCACACTTCACGTTTGACGTTTTACGTTTCACGCCTCGTCAAAAGACCTTCACTCATCGTCGGAGGAGTGCTGGTGGTGGAAGTTCTCATTATCGCCTTCAGCCTGCCCTGGCTCTATCCGCGCTATTGCTATACCACCGAGGGCCTGTCCATAGCCACGCTGGCCCGGTTGGAACGCGGCTTGGGAGTCATCGGGGCCACCTCCGCCGGCGAGTACCTGCCCCTCTGGGTGAAGGAAGTGCCTTCGGAATCCAGCCTGGAAGCCATGTATCGTGCCGGGGCTCCCATCGAGCGGCTGGAGCCATCTTCCCTGCCCGAGGGAGCGGTGCTCAAATCAGCGGAGTATGGCCTGACCTCGGTTGACATTTTGATAGAAAGCCCCTTGCCTTTCCAGGCCGTCTTCAACACCTTCTATTTCCCCGGCTGGCGGGCCTACGTGGACGGGAAGCAGGTGCCCATCGTCCCTACCGAACCCTACGGCCTGATCAGCTTCGAGGTTCCCGCAGGGGAGAGCAACCTGCAGGTGCACTTTCAGGACACGCCCTTGCGCCTGGCTGCCAAAGCACTTTCGGCCTTCAGCGCCCTTGTCGTTCTGGCATTGACCATCCATGGGTTGGAGATTGGAGATTGGAGATTGGAGATTGGAAGATTGCCAGGGGGAAGCCAAATCCGCAATCCGCAATCCACAATCCGCAATCCATTGTGGGGCCTCCAAGGGGCCTTGGCTATAGCTCTGCTCCTGGCCAAAGTGGGCTACATTGACCGCTACGATAACTGGTTCAGGCGTAGTGGCTTCGATGGATCCCGGGTGGAGGGGGTGCAGGTGCCGCTGGAGGTCAGCTTCGACGGGGAGATGACGCTCCTCGGCTACGACCTTCACCCCGCTACGGTCGAGGCCGGAGGGACCTTTCGCCTGGACCTCTACTGGAAGGCGCAACGTGAGCTGGACATCAGGTACAGCGCCTATGCCCGCCTCCAGGATGCCCAGTCCAACCTCTGGAGCCCGAAGGATAGCCGACGACCTGGGAGATATCGAGACTATCCTGCCACGACCACCTGGCCTCTGGACGAATACGCCCAGGACTCCTATCAGATGCTGGTGCTGCCGGGCACGCCGCCTGGGGAATACGATCTGGTAGTTGGAGCCTTCTCCAAAGCCACCCTGGCGGAGCTGGATGTTCTGGACGAGCAGGGAATCGCGGTGGGCACATCCTTGACCTTAGGCAAGTTAACGGTAGTGCGGCTGAGGAAGCCGCCTTCCAACGAAGGGTTGGAGATCCAATACCCCGTAACTATTGGGTTCGGGGAGGAGTTGGAGCTACTGGGCTACGACGCTGCTCGCCTTGCCGTCCAGGCGGGAGAGGGTGTGCATCTGACCCTTTTCTGGCGAAGCCTGAAGGAAATGGATTGGCCTTATGCCACCCTTCTTCAACTGGTGAACGAGGGGGGAGAGGTTGAAATAGAGGAAACCTTCCCCGTGGCCAGCGATGCTTACCCCACCACTCAGTGGCAGGCTGGGGAAGTGGTTCGCAGCCAGCATTACCTTCCCGTCCCGGCGGAGACCTCAGCGGGCCGCCATCGGCTTCAGTTGGCGGTTATTGACCAGCAGGGAACGCCGATTAGGGCGGCCATTGACTTGAGTGAGCTGGAGATCGAGGTGCCAGAACGCAGGATGGCGCTCCCCAGTATTGACAATCCCACGGAAGTCAACCTGGGCGATAAAGTGACCTTCCTGGGCTATGACCTGGAGACCGCGTCCGTCGGGCCTGGCGATACCCTGTGCCTGACTTTGTACTGGCAGGCCAGGAGGGGAATAGCCGGCTGGTACAAGGTTTTCACCCACCTTTTGGACGACGAAGACCGTATCTGGGCGCAGAAAGACAGCGTGCCAGTGGGAGGGGCGCGGCCCACGACAGGGTGGGTGGAAGGCGAGGTCATCGTAGATGAATACGAGCTAACGGTGGAGTCCAATGCCCACGGTGGGGATTACGTTTTGGAGATCGGGATGTACGAAGAGGGCACTGGCTTGCGCTTGGGGGTGCTCAACGAGGAGGGGCAGATCGTGGGGGATCGCATTGTGTTGGAGAAGGTGAGGATCGAACCATGAGACCAAGAGGCCAGGGCTGACTTTTTACACACTCTTTACACTCGCCTTAAACTTTCCTGACACCCCTGTGCTATAATAAAGGCAAAAGTGAAAGGGGAAAGTCCTATGTTCACCCCGAAGAAACTCGCTGTACTGGCTATCGTAGCCCTCTGCTTGCTAACTTGTACATCGCCCGCATTGAGCCATGTCGAGGCCGATGCCCCATACCAGGCCCTCTACCGCCCTCACGACGTGGACCGCCTGCCGAACGGCCACACCCTGATCACCGACGGCGGCCAGCGGCCGGGACAAGGGGAGGGGGTGAGGGGGAGACAAGGAGACGGTAGCCAGATTCTCGAGGTAGATAGCGCAGGCAATGTGGTGTGGTCCTTCAACCAGGGGCTCAACTGGGCCCACAACGCCGACCGGCTTCCCAACGGCAACACCCTCATCTCCGACACCGGCCACGACCGCGTCATCGAGATTGATGCAGCCGGAGTCATCGTCTGGAACAGCGACGACGTCACCCTCAGCGACGGCTCGGTGCTGAACTATCCCAACGACGCCAACTGGCTGCCCGACGATCATTTGCTAATCACCGACCGCGACAACCACCGCGTCATTGAGATCGCCCGCGACGGCACCATCGTCTGGCAGTTCGGCGAGACCGGCGCGCCGGGCAACGACGCCGCCCACCTCAGCGGCCCCCACAACGCCGACTGCCTCCCCGAGGGCAACACCATCGTCGCCGACCTGGCCGCGCAGGGACACGAGATCGCCCTGCACTTCCACGAGGATGCCCACATCCCCGACGCCGACAACCGGCCGGTCGAGGAGTGGGTGACGGCTTTGGAGGAGGAGATTGACCTCATCGAGGAGCTGAGCGGCGCGGAGGTGCGCACCTGGAGCGGCGGCAACGTCTACCCCCACGTATTCCAGGCGGCGGAGCAGGTGGGGCTGGAGGTCAACATCAACTACAAGAACCCCCAGACCCAGCAGTCAGACGAGCGTTTCACCATCCTCGCCCCCTGGCGGCCCGCCGGCGCAGCCAGCGTCGAGGAGCGCACCACTCACGACCCGGGTGGGGCGGTCATCTACATTCCGTCGGGCGTGTTCCCCGCTCATTGCGACAAGCTGGAGGCCTTCCCCCGCCCCTACTGCCACGAAGCCTTCGATTACGTGACCGTGGCGCTGCGCAACTCGCTGGACGCCGTGACCGAGGGCAAAGTCAACGCCTTCTACGGCACGTTGCATCCCAGCGACTTCTTCGGGCCGGGCAGTGACGAGGACAAGCTGCAAGTCTGGGACCAATGGCTGACCGCCGTCGTGGATCCGTTGGTGGCCGATTGGCGCATCCAGTGGGCCACCATGTCCGACATCGCCGACGCCTTCATGGCCTAGGAGGAATCGTGTGGTGAATAGCAGAGAGGAAGGGACTTTATCCTCTGGCCATCGCTACTGCCAGGCGTACAACAAAGGCCCTCCTTGAAACTTGGAGAGCCTTTCTTGTTCTCGGTGTCAAGCCGGACAAGGGCAAGCCTCAACTCGAAGCGGTTCTTGACAGACACGCTTTTTTGGCGTATACTGTACTCCAGGTGATGATCATGGTCAAGATAATGACTCTCAAAGAGACACGAACTGCCTATTCCCTCTCCCTGGACAAAGCAGATTTGACCCAGACCCCCCTTATTGTGGAACACGAGGGCGAGGCGGTGGCGGCTCTGGTGCCAATCACCGAGTACCGTCAGTTCGAGGCGTGGCGCAAACGACAGGCCACGAGCCTGGCCGAACCCGATGATGCTTTTGAGCGAGAGCGTGCTGCCTTCGAGCGATTGAAACCACAGTTACTCAAAACGCATCGCGGGAAGTTCGTGGCCGTGGTGGATGAGCAAGTTGTAGACCTGGACACCGACCGTGTCAGGCTTGTTCTGCGAGTATACGATCGCTTCGGCTATCGCCCCATCTATGTTCAAATAGTTGAAGATCATCTGCCCCGCGTTCGGCTGCCCTCGGTCTGGATTGCCCGATGATGCTTCCCTACGATTCTGCCTTCAACCCACCTGCCCCCGTGCTGGAAATCGTCGTCGGCCGCCCGCAGGCGACTCACATCGAGACTCATGTCCGGGCACAGGTGGATCCAGGTTCCGATATCACGGTACTTCCCGAATCGGTGGCCGAGGCCATTGGTTTGCAGCGCGCCGGTGATCTGGAGACCGAGGGCTACGATGGCGTTGTGACTTGCTGGCCACTGTGCGTGGTGACGCTGACAGTCGCAGATGTCACCCTGCCGCCGATAAGCGTCGTGGTCATGCCGCGTTCTCTAGCCATTCTCGGCCGCGACGTGCTCAACCACTTCATCCTTGCCCTCAACGGCAAAGACCTCACCTTTGAGCTGCGAGACCCGTAACTGTCCCTGTTGTGACAACCAAAGGCCCTCCTTGAAACTTGGAGGGCCTTTCTGCTCGTCATCAGGGCGCTGGCTGACAGATTTGACAGCGAATGGGATGGATTGAACGAATGCAACCCACGGAGCTGAGATGCGGCGCATCCAGTACGCCCGCCCGCCGGACCCGGCGGCGGCCGACGTGGCCATCAGCCCCGATGGGCGACTGGGCCTGACCGGCCTGTGGACCGGCGAGATCAGCCTGTGGGATTATGCTAGCGGGCAAGAGATCCGCCGCCTGCGGGGGCACACCGAGATGGCCTTTGGGGGGGGCACTTCCTGCCCGACGGCCGCCGGGCTGTATCAGGTGCGGGCGATATTTTCGCCGCCGCCAAAGACAATACCGTGCGCCTGTGGGATGTGGCAACCGGGCAAGAGCTACGCCGCCTGGAGGGGCATACCGACAAGGTGTGGGATACGGACGTGAGCGCCGATGGCCGCTTTGTGGCATCTGTCTCCCACGACGGTACCCTGCGCCTGTGGAGTATCGAGAGCGGCGAGGGCAGAGTCCTGCTCGACGTCTCCCCCCAGGTTGCTCGCAGTGTTGCCTTCAGCCCCGATGGTCAATCCCTGGTGGTGGGCCTGGCCAAAGGACAGGCCAGCAACCCCGACTACAGCCTGCGCCTGTTGGAGACGGAAACGGGCCGCGAGATCCGCCGCCTGGTCGGCCACCGCGAACTGGTATGCGCTGTGGCATTTAGCCCCGATGGGAAACGAATCCTGTCCGGCTCGCAAGATTCAAACGTCATCCTACGACGCGCGCCCCGACGTTTTGATGCCTCACCTCACCAATCCCCGCCCGTCGCCAGAGGATGTGGAGGGGCGCGAAATCTACACCACCATGCGCCTCGATTCCCCCCAGGCTGGCCGCGGCCCCTGGGCTCTCCCGCCCGGCCTGGTGGAATCCGACGCCTGGCACATCCCCGTTTTGATGGGCCAGAGCAGGGGACGCGATTTGATCCTCTACCGGGTGAGCACTGAGCCACCAGGGTTGGTAATGAGGGAAGCGGAGCCGGAGTATCCAATCGGTCAGCGGTTGGGGGGGCTGGAACTGGTGGGCTATGACCTGGACGACGAGGAGGTGAGTCGGGGCGGCCACCTGCAACTGACTTTCTACTGGCGGGTATTGAGTCAGGAGCAAGCCCTCATCGCCACCTCGCTTGGAGACGAGTCGCTGGAGGCCCACCCCTTGGGCCTGGGCAACCTGTCCCGCTACGGGCAGGAATTTCGTCCGCCACGGGACGCCATTATCGTTGAGGATTACCTGCTCGTTGTGCCCTCCCAAACGCCCGTGGGTTGGCAAACCTTGAGGGTGGAACTACAGCAGCCCTTGCGTCCTGAGCAGGAGGGGCAGTCCAGCGGAGAAGTGCTTGAGATCGGGGAAGTTCTCGTCAAATAGAAAGCTTGGAGTTTCGGGTTCGGAGTTTCGAGTTGAATGAACTCGAAACCTGAAACTCAAAACTCGAAACTCGGGGAGGTACACATGTCCAAAAGCCAAAAGCTGTTGATCGGCGGCGGGGCTTTGATCATCGTAGCCATCATGGTCGTCGGGGCTTTTTCTGTGGGGGTGTACGTGGGAGAGAGGGGCTGGACGGCTGGGTCGCCCTCGATTGCGGGTGCTGGCGGGCAACAGCCTGCCCAGGGCGGCCAGCAGCCCGCTGTCCCCCGGGAGCCGCTGCCGCAGGACAAGCCCGATTTGATCGGGGTCGTGCAGAGCGTGGCACGGAGGAGCGTGACCATCAAGACGGGCGAGGGGCCGCGCCTGGTGCTGGTCAGCGACGAGACGCGAGTCAGGTGGCACGACGACCGCGAGGCCGCCCTGGCCGATCTCCGACGCAACGTGGGCGTCGCCGTCTTCGGCCAGTTCAGTGACGACGGTCGCACCCTCACGGCCAGCCTGATCGTCATACTGCCGCCGAAGACGTGAAATCATGCTATCCCTTCCCCCGTTTCCTGAAGCTCAGCCTCAGCGGTGTCCCCAGGAAGCCGTAATGCTCCCTCAGCCTGTTCTCCAGGTAGCGTTCGTAGGAGAAGTGCACCAGGCGGGGGTCGTTGACGAAGAAGACGAAAGTGGGGGGATCCACTCTAGCTTGGGTGACGTAGTAGAACTTCAGGCGCTGGCCGGCTTTGCTGGGCGGGGCGTGGCGAGCTACGGCCTCTTGCAGGATGCGGTTCAGCTCGGCGGTGGGGATGCGGATCAGACGCTCCTCCTGGACGCGCAGGGCGGTGGGTAGCACCTGATCCACTCGCTGTCCCGTCAGCGCGGAGACGAAGAGCGCGGGCACATAGTCAAGAAAGCGCAGGACAGTGTAAACATGCTCCAGGTAAATCTGCATGGTGTAGGTATCCTTCTCCACCAGGTCCCATTTGTTGACCACCACCACCACGCTTTTGGCTTCCTCCAAAATATAGCCGGCGATGTGAGCATCCTGGGCAGTGGCTCCCTCCACGGCATCTATGAGGAGCAGCACCACGTCGGCTCGATCTATGGCCCTCAGCGCCCTCATCACACTGTATTTTTCCACCCCGCGCTGGATGCGACCTTTCCTGCGAATGCCGGCCGTGTCTATGAGCACCACTGGCTCGCCCTCCCATTCCACCTGAGTATCAATCGCGTCCCTGGTCGTGCCGGGGGTCTCGTGGACGATGGATCGCTCCTGGCCCAGGATTTTGTTGAGCAGGGAGGACTTGCCCACGTTGGGCCGCCCGACGATGGCGATTTTGATCGCTTCCAGTTCCTCCTCTTCTTCCTCGACAGGGAAGGCACTCACCACTTGATCCAGCAGGTCGCCGGTGCCCGTGCCGTGCAGGGCCGAGATGGGATAAGGCTCGCCCAGGCCCAGGGCGTAGAACTCCACTGCCGCCTCTCGAAGTGCCCGGTTGTCGGCCTTGTTGACCGCCAGCAATACCGGCTTGGCCGTGCGGCGAAGCACCTGAGCCACCTCCTCGTCCCCCGCCGTCAGCCCGTCCTTCACGTCAACCAGGAAGATGATCACATCGGCCTCGGCGATGGCGATCTGCGCCTGGGCTCGCACCTGGGCCATCAGGTCGTCACTGGAGACAAGGTCTAGTCCTCCGGTATCCACCAGGATAAAGTTCACCCCGCCCCACTCGGCTTCGGCGTAAAGGCGGTCGCGGGTGGTGCCTGGCACCTCGTGGGTGATGGCCAGGCGCTTTCCTACCAGTCTGTTGAACAGGGTTGACTTGCCAACGTTGGGCCGCCCGACGATGGCTACGATGGGTTTAGACATACTTGCTCACTTGCTCACTTGCACTGGCACCTGGCAAGGCTCGAGGTAGTTTCCGTCTTTCTTGACTACTACCAGACGGAACCAGTAGTTTCCAGTGGCTAAGTCCGAGGTATCCCAAACGCCCAGGAGTCCATCGGCCACGGGTTCCTCGAAGCTCTGCAGGAATGACCATTCGGATACCCCCTCGTGGCGATACTCGAGCTTGTAATAGCCGAAGTTGTCAACGTGGGCGGAGCCAAAAATCTGGGCTGAGCCTTTCAACACGGCGTTCAGCGTGGGATAGGTGAGGTTAGCTCCGGGATCGGGGCACTCGGGCGGTAGGGCGGGCGTGGCCATGGGGGAGGGTACAGGTGTGGGGGTGGGGGTAGGCGGCGGCGTTGGGGTGGCTGTCTCGATGGATTCCGGCGTCTCGATGGGTTCCGGCGTCTCGATGGGTTTCGGCGTCTCGGTTGGTTCTGGTGTCTTGGTTGGGGCGGAGGAAGCGCCGATGTTTATCTCCACCTCGATGGTATCCGGCAAGACGCTTTCCACCTTGAGTCCCTCCGGCACGACGACTTCGGGCGTTATCTTGTAGGTACCCCATTGCAGGTCGTAGAGGTTCAAGATGACCTGCACGTCCCCCGGCTTCAGTGCGTCCAGCTTGGGCACGGGGCCTGAGAGGATGACATCCACCACTTCGGGCGACGGCGTGGCATTCAGATCTGGCTG